>Ga0265295_1000792_pt1 | contig 60245 bp, 53 predicted proteins | sample Munlansysbiofilm_FD_192503 | JGI IMG/M metagenome (GOLD analysis project Ga0265295, IMG submission 192503) | Leachate microbial communities from a municipal landfill in Southern Ontario, Canada - Methane capture system biofilm | ecosystem: Engineered > Solid waste > Landfill > Unclassified ... | reverse complement strand
CCTTGTTGCCTATAAAACCTTATCTAAATCAGTTCTATTTGCTCCAACTCGCTATTTATTTGTCAAAGATCCTTTAGCCTTCCGGCAAGAGGAAACGTCTCTATCGACTCCCTCATCCACCGTCAAGAACTTTCTTTTTCTTTTTTCAATTCAACCCGCGAAATTCAATCCGCAAAGGCTGGTGACTTTCGTCTCTTGCGTTGCTGTTCCGCAGCGCAGAAAGAGGCTTCTATGTGGGAGGCACCCAGTTGTCAACGAAAATCTGAAATTAATTTTATATTATTTAATTTCAACTGGTTAAACCAATCAAAACTCCAGATGCCTAGGCGTTCTGGGGAACGGGATGACGTCGCGGATATTGGCGATGCCCGTAACCAGCATCAGCAGCCTCTCAAAACCCATTCCGAATCCGGCGTGGGGCACCGATCCAAATCGGCGCAGGTCCAGATACCACCAGTATTCTTCCTTGGGCAGTCCGAGTTCCTCGATGCGCCGCTCAAGCACGGACAATCGCTCCTCCCTGGCGCTGCCGCCGATGAGCTCCCCGATACGCGGGACAAGCACGTCCATGGCTCCGACGGTTTTGCCATCGTCATTGAGCCTCATATAGAAGGCCTTGATCTCTTTGGGATAGTCAAAAACAATGACCGGCTGCTTGAAATGATCTTCGGTCAGATACCGCTCATGCTCGGTCTGCAGATCGGTTCCGAAATCCACCGGGAACTCGAAAGTGCGCGGAGCGTTCTTGAGGATGGTCACCGCCTCCGCGTAAGGCAGACGAATGAAGGGCTTCTCGACAATGTTGTCGAGGGTAGCAAACAATCCCTTGTCAACGAAATTACCGAAAAGCTCCAGGTCGTCGCGGCAGTTGTCCAGCAAATGGGTGATCAGCCATTTGATGCAGTCCTCGCCCAGATCCATGTTATCGCCCAGGTCGGCAAAGGCCATCTCCGGTTCGATCATCCAGAACTCGGCGGCATGTTTGGGCGTATTGGAATTTTCGGCCCGAAAGGTCGGTCCGAAGGTATAGACCCTCCCTAGTGCGCAAGCCAGATTTTCGGCCGCCAACTGACCCGACACGGTCAGCGAGGCTTCCTTGCCGAAGAAGTCCTGCTCGAAATCCGCCTTGCCGTTTTTCTTGGGCACGTTGGCCAGATCAAAAGTGGTGATCTGGAACATTTCCCCGGCGCCCTCGCAGTCTGAGCCCGTGATGATGGGCGCGTGCACATGAAAAAAACCCTGCTCGCGGAAAAACTGATGCACGCCAAAAGACAGCTCGGCCCGAATCCGGTTCAGGGCGCCGTACTTGTTCGTGCGGGGTCTCAGATGAGCGATGGTACGTAGATACTCGTCCGTGTGCCGCTTCTTCTGCAGTGGATAGGAGGCGTCCGCTTCACCCAGAACCTCAAGGCTTTGAACCTTCAGTTCCCATTTCTGTCCCTGTCCGGGCGATTCCACAAGGGCTCCGCTCAGGCTGACTGCGGCGCCCGTGCCAACGCGGTCCATGAGTTCAAAACCGGATGCGTCGGTAGCGACGATGGCCTGCAGATTCTTCAGGCAGGAGCCGTCGTTGATCTCCAAGAAAACGAACTCCTTGCTCTCGCGTTTGGTTCGCACCCAGCCCTTGACCACAAGGGATTCAACTTCCGCCTCGGACAACAAGATATCGGCCACTCTGATATTTTTCATTTTTCCTCTCAGATATTCGTCGGCTAGAGCATGTCCATGGGATCAAGGTCCACGGAAATGCGCACGTTTTTTTCCCCAGCCAGCATTTTTCTCATCTCGGCGCAAACACCCCGGATTGCCGGCCAGGAATCGGCCTTGAGCAAACATTGAAATCTTTTTCGCCCGCGAAGCACGGCCAGCGGCGCCGGGGCGGGACCCAGGACCCGGACCCCGACCGCAGGGCACACGGCTCGGATGCGGCCGGCAAAGGCGTTTATGAGCTCCGCATCCGGCTGATCAAAGGGAAGCGAGATCCGCACCAGGGCAAGCTTGACAAAGGGCGGATACCCCATGACCTGCCGCAGGGCGATCTCCCGCGCGAAAAAACCCTCGTAATCGTTCTCGCGCACGAACTGCCAGCAATAGTGCCCCGGATTGCGGGTCTGGATGAGCACCCGGCCGTTCTTTTCTCCGCGGCCTGCGCGTCCCGCGACCTGCACCAGCATCTGGAACGATCGTTCCGTAGCCCTGTAATCCGGAAGATTCAAGCCCAGATCGCCGTCCACGACCACCACCAATGTCACGCCGGGAAAATGGTGCCCCTTGCTGAGCATTTGTGTGCCGACCAAAATCTGGGCCTCCTGCCGGGCAAATGCCGCCAGGGTATCCTGCATCGAACCCGCGCGACGCGAAGTGTCCCGGTCCAGACGCAAGATTTTCGTATCCCGCGGCAGGTCGTCACGCAGAAATTCTTCGAGCCGCTCCGTGCCCGATCCCAGCGGCAGAAATTCATTGCCCTTGCACCCGGGGCAGGACAACGGGAAAAGCAAGGAATACCCGCAATAGTGGCACAGCAACAGCTCGCGGCGTTTGTGCAGGGTCATCGACACCTGGCAATGCGGGCACTTGACGGGTTCGGAGCAGGTTTCGCAATACAGCACGGGTGCGTAACCACGCCGATTGTGCAGGATGATGACCTGCTCCCCGGCGTGGACGGCCGCAACCAACGCGTCGCGCACCGATGTTGCGAAGGGGCCGTGTTCCGGCGGTTCCACGCGCAGATCAACCAGCCTGACCTCCGGCAGTCGGGCCTCGCCCACCCGGTTTGGCAGGCGCTTCAGGGCGATGCCGCCATTTCTGGCCGCGTGAAAGACTTTCACGTCGGGCGTGGCCGAGCCCATGAGCAACAGCCCGCCGCTACGGGTGATCCGGCCGTATGCCAATTCACGGGCCTGATAAATGAGCCCTTCGTCCTGTTTGAAGGACGCGTCATGCTCTTCGTCCAGAATGACAAGCCCGGGTTCGATGGGCAAAAAAAGGCTGGAACGCGTGCCGACGACAATGCTGGCAGACGCTTGCCCGGCCAATTCCATGAAGGTTCTTTGCCGCTCGCTCGGGCTCAGGTAGCCGTGAAACAGCCGCACCCTGGCCTCTGGCAAGGCCTCGCGCACATCCCGGTAGAGCTTGAGGGCAATGCCCACCTCCGGAGCCAGAAGCATGACATGCTTGCCAAGGCAAAGACAGCGCCTGGCCAACTCCAGATAGACCGCCGTCTTACCGCTTCCGGTCACCCCGAAAAGCAGCGCTGAGCGCGGGGTGTGATCTATCAACAGTTCCCAGAAACCTTCCACGGCCTGCTGCTGCTCGTCCGTCAGGCTGAATGTTTCGGCTGCAGGAGCACAGACCTCGTCCGGTTCAAAGTGAGACTCAACCTCCCGGACAAGTCCCTTCTGAAGAAGGACGCGCAAGGGCTGGGACACATTCTTTCCAAAATGCCCGTTCAGGGTCTTGGCAGATGAGACGCCGTGCACGTCCAGATAGCGCAGCACGTCAAGCTGGGCGGTCGCCTGCGGACGCACCGGCCACGGCGGTTCCGTGGTCAGGGAAAAAAGCCGCTCCTGCCTGCGCGTGCAGACATGAGGCGCAAACTGGCCCGCCATCCAGTCCCGGGACAGGCCTGCACGCGCATCTCCCTCCGCCAAATCACCAAGCCGTACGGCCGCACCCTCTCGGGTCTTAAACAAGGGCAAGTCGCGGAGGGCTGCAGGCAGCACGCGCGCCAGGATCTTGCCTGCGGCATCCATCTGGCGAATGGAGAGATCCCGGATGAAATCAAGATACCCGGCGCTGAAAAAAGGGGTTCTGTCCACGGGCCAGAGCACGTCCTTGCAGACGCAGCCCTCGGGCTCGGCCACATTGGCGTCCGTAAGTATGCCAACCCGGAACGACTTGCCCAGGGGCACGACGACACGCCCGCCCACATGCCACATCTGCCGGGGCAGATCTTCGGGCATGGAATAGGTCAGCACGCTGTAAGGCGAGGAGAGAAGAAGGACGGAACAGAATTCGCGCATAGGCTCCTAAAAAAAGGGAACGGGTTGCCCCGTCCCCTTGGTATGGACCGGCAGGACTCTAGCGAGAAGGCGGAATGAGATCACGCAGGCGGGCAATGAGATCGTAACGCAGATCCTCGTCCTGGAGCGCAAAATAGATGTTGGCGGTCAGGTAATCGACCCAGTCGCCGACATCGAAACGCTGCCCGCGCAGTTTCACGGCCAAAAGCCGGTTGTCGCGTGCCATGGACTGCAAGGCGTCGGTGAGCTGGATTTCACCGGTGCCGTCCGGTTTCACCCCTTCCAGATGATCGAATATTTCCGGGGTCAGCACATACCGGCCGACCAGCGCCAACCTTGACGGCGCGCTTTCGATGTCGGGCTTTTCCTTGACTCCGCGAATCCTGTAAAGCCCCGGCGCAAACTCCTCGGCGTCGATGATGCCGTATTTACTGACCTTGTCGCGGGGGACTTCCATCACTCCGACCACGGGCATGCGCTCGTTCTTCCAGACCTCAAGCAGCTGGTTGATGCCGGGATCGCGGTTGAACATGAGATCGTCGCCGACCATGACCGCGAAGGGCTCGTCCTTGATGACCTCGCGGGCGCACAGCACCGCATGGCCAAGGCCCAGCTGCTCCTTCTGGCGCACGACGATGATGTTGGCCATCATGGCGACCTTGCGCACTTCGGCGAGCAGGTCCAGCTGTCCCTTGCGCTCCAGCAGTTGCTCAAGGGCCAGGTTGTAGTCGAAGTGATCCTCGATAATGCGCTTGTTCTGGTTGTTGACGAAAACCACATCCGACAGGCCGGAAGCGATTGCTTCTTCCACTATATATTGAATGGAAGGCTTTCGGAACACCGGAAGAATTTCCTTGGGCACATTTTTGGTCGCCGGAAGTGATCTGGTTCCCCATCCTGCCACCGGAATGACAACTTTACGTACCTGCATGCATCGCTCCTTTTTTTATCCCACAAAGAAGAAGGTTGTCCCTTGCTTCTAAAAAATCTCTTGCCTTCAGGCCAGGCCAGCTTCAACGGCCTCGGTCAGGCTCGCGCACAGTTCGTCCACAAGGGCTTGATCCTGCGCCTCGACCATGATCCGGGCCAGGGTTTCCGTGCCGGAATAACGCAGCAGCACGCGCCCTGTGCGTCCCAGCCTGTCTTCGGCATGCCGGACCGCGTCCTTGATGATCGGGACCGTGTCGAAGGGCACTTTTTTCTTCACCTTCAGGTTCACAAGCTTTTGCGGATACGGGGTCAGCAGTCCGGCTATCTCGGAGATGGGCTCCTGCCGGCCGACCATGATGCTCAAAAGCTGGAGGGCCGCCAACGTGCCGTCACCGGTGGTCGAATGCTTCATGAAGACCAGATGCCCGGATTGTTCTCCGCCCAGAACATAACCGCCCTTGCGCATTTCCTCAACGACGTATCTGTCCCCGACCTTGGTTCTGAGCAGCCGTCCGCCGCGCTCCTGCATGAAAACTTCAAGGGCCATGTTGCTCATGACCGTGGATACCAGGGTGTTCCCGGCAAGAGCGCCCTGCGCCATCATTTCGTCCGCGCACACGGCCATGATCTGATCGCCGTCCAGAATGGCGCCGTATTCGTCGACGACGATGAGCCGATCCGCGTCCCCGTCCAGGGCCAGGCCGATGTCCGCCCTGTGTTCGCGGACCTTGGCAGCGAGCACTTCGGGATGCAGGGAACCGCAGCCTTTGTTGATATTGAGCCCGTCCGGCTCGATGCCAAGGGTGATGACCCTGGCTCCGAGCTCTTCAAAAATCAGCGGCGCCACGCGGTAGGCCGCGCCATGTGCGCAATCAAGGACGATCGTGAGGCCGTCGAGGGTCATGCCCGCCGGAAAACTGTGTTTGAGTTCGACGATATAGCGCCCGGGGCTGTCCTGGATTTTCCTGGCTCGCCCGACCTGATCGTGATCGGGGGATTTCCAGACAAAATCCGGGCTGGTCACCATGGCGGCTATTTCGTCTTCCACGCTGTCGGCCAGCTTGAAACCGTCCTTGTCGAAAAATTTGATGCCGTTGTCCATGTACGGATTGTGCGAGGCCGAAATGACCACGCCCAGATCGGCGCGCATGTTGCGGGTCAGAAAGCTGATGGCCGGCGTGGGCAGGGGCCCGACCAGAAAAACATCCATCCCGGCCGCGCAGAAGCCCGAGGTCAGCGCCGATTCGAAGACATACCCCGAGAGCCTGGTATCCTTGCCGATGACGACCCGGTGGCGCTTGTTTCCGTTTCTGAAATACTGTCCGGCGGCAAGCCCGAGACGCAGCACCAGCTCCGGCTGCATGGGGTGGCTGTTGACCCGCCCGCGAATTCCATCAGTTCCAAAAAGTCTGCCCATCCATCCTCCAATTACGGAACAAATTCATCGTTGCGCTGCACCACTATCTCGATTTCCTCTGGCTTGGCTTCCAGAATGCTCACGCCTTCGGGAAAACGGGGCACAGGAGCGATCACGCTCTGCCCGATGGCCGGATTCGAGCCGGGGTCGATCATCAGGTGCAGGCTTTCGCGCCAATCCTTGTCCTTCAAAAGCCGCACCGGGATCTCAAGCTTGATGCGCACGAACTTAGGTTCGAACGTATAGCTGAAAGTTTCGTAGCGCACCGGCTCCAGATTCATCTTGACCCAAAGCTCCTGGGTCGTGAGACCGAACTGCAATTCGTAGCTGACCGAAGATACTGGGGTGCGCACATCCTTGGGCATGAGCAGGCGCGCCCGCCCCGAGGCGGTAAGACTCTCGTCGGGCGGGACCTGTACCAGGGCCGTCGGGATGCTGTTCAACGATTCGAGCGCGCTTGCAAAACCCGTGATCGTGACCGTATCGGGAAAAACGGTGGCATTCCTGAACTGTACGTCATCCCCGGGGAGACCCGCCCAGTCGAGCTTCACGGGCACAGTCTTGGAGACCACGACATCGGCCACGAGTTCGAGTCGCGTAGGGCTGATCTCCACGACCTCCACGGCCGAGGTGATGGTCATGCTTTCCGGAACCAGCGGAATGACGTTGGTTCCGACATTGATCTTGCCGAGGTCCAGCTTGTAGGCCAAACGGCCGACGTTCAGGGAGCGGACCTGGTTGCTTGTGCCCCGGATACGCACCTGAAGCTTGCTGACCAGACCGGAGGTGATCTCCATGCGTGGAGGCAGATTAACGAACTCAAGGGGCACCTCAAGCCACGTCTCGACCTTTTCCTGGCCGGACACCACATACCAGCATGCCAGGGCCAGCAGGATGGCCAGAACTCTGTATTGCCAATTATTCCACATTATTTCCTCAACGCAGCGGCAAGGACTTTTTTCAGTCGAACTTCATTCAAGCTGCTGGTGATCCGACCTCCCACAGCCAGGGAAATGCTGCCTCTCTCTTCGGACACGATCAGCGCCACGGCGTCCGTTTCCTCGGTCACGCCGATGGCGGCGCGATGCCGGGTACCCAGGGACGACTCGTGCTTGAGACCGACGGCCAAAGGCAAAATGCACGCCGCCGCCTCTATCCGATTATCGCGGATGATGACGGCCCCGTCATGCAGCGGCGTATCGGGATGAAAAATCGTCAGCAGCAAATCCTTGCTGAACGCGGCATGCAGCTCGATGCCCCCCGAAACCACATCTCCCATGGGGATGTTGCGCTCAATGACGATTAGCGCGCCGGTCTTGTTCTTGGCCATGTGCACCAGGGCCAGGATCAGCTCGTCCAGAACGGCGGTCTGCACCGAATCCTTCTTGAAGATGGTGGTCGCGCCCATGACCGCCAGCGCCTTGCGGATATCACGCCTGAAAAGGATGATGACCACAAGAAAGATGGATCCCAGAAAATTTCCCAGCAGCCAGTTCAGGGTGTACAATCCGAACTGGCCGGCGGCAAAATACGTCACGATGATGAGCAAAAGCCCGTAGATTACCGAAACTGCCCGGGTGCCCTTGATCAGCAGGATTATCCGGAAAAAAATATAGCCCACGAGCAGGATATCGAGAATATCCCGCCAGTTGATCTGCAGATTGCCAACGGTGAAACTCAGCACCCCTGTTCTCCCGAAGTTCCCTTCCCCAGCATGTGGGCGACGGCCAGACCGTCACGAATTTCGCGCACCTCGTGCACCCGGTGGATGCGCACTCCCCTCTCGTGGAGCGCGACGGTTGCGGCCAGCGTGGCCGCGTTGCGCTCCCGCCCCTGTCGGCCAAGCAGCTCTCCCCATAGGGATTTATTGGAAAGCGCCATGTACACAGGTCGGCCGAATTCAAATAATTTACAGATATTTTTCAATATTTCAAGATTATGTTCAACAGTCTTGCCAAATCCGATGCCGGGATCAAGGACAATTCGGGATTCGGGAACCCCCGAACGCGCAAGAATCTCAAGCTTCGCGGCAAAAAAACGCATGATTTCGGCCATCACGTCACCATACCGGGGCGCGACCTGCATGGTTCGAGGGCGACCGAGACTGTGCATGAGTACGTAACCCGGATGAAAATCGCGCACGACCTGCAAAAGCTCGGGGTCGGCCTCCAGGGCCGAGACGTCATTGAGGATCAGGGCTCCGGCCTCCAGACACGCCCGGGCCACGGAGGCCTTGGTGGTGTCCACGGACAGGACGGCGTCCGGCCTGGCCGCGAGGATTCCCTGCACGACCGGCAATACTCGGGCCAGCTCCGTGTCCCCTGAGACCGGTTCGGAAAAAGGGCGGGTGCTCTCTCCGCCTATGTCCAGGATATCCGCCCCCTCATCAAGGAGGGCAAGGCCTTTGGCCACGGCGGCGTCCGGATCGGCGGCCTGCCCGCCATCATAAAAGGAATCGGGCGTCACGTTCAGGATGCCCACAACAAAAAAGGGGGCAGGACCCAAGGTCCTCCCCCTGCACAAATCCCAGGAGACCGTGTCCAATCTCTCCGGGGTCATGGTTTATTCTCCCGCCTTGTCGCCACTGTTCTCCTCATCCAGGGTGAACCCTTCTTCCGGGGCGTCTCCTTCGGCGGCCGGAGCCTCCGGCGCGACCGACGGCTTAATGCCGTTCTGAACCGGTGCCAGGGTCTCTCCATTGATGATCCTGCTGACTTCCATGCCGGTCAGGGTTTCACGGTCGATGAGCGCCAGGGACACGGAGTGCAGCAACTCGAGGTTGTCCTGCAGGATGGTCTTGGCGCGGTTGTATGCGTCGCCCAGAATCCGCTTGACCTCGAGATCGATAAGCTTGGCCGTCTCATCGCTGTAGTCCTTGATGTGGGCCATGTCGCGACCCAAAAAGACTTCGTCGTCCTTCTTGCCCAGCGCCATGGGACCGAACTCCTCGCTCATGCCCCACTCGCAGACCATGCGTCTGGCCATGGCCGTGGCACGCTCGATATCGTTGCCTGCGCCGGTGGTAATGGAGTTGAAGACCAGCTCCTCCGCGGCTCGGCCGCCGAACAGCACGGCCAGGTTGTTCTGCAGGTACGTTTTGGAATACGTGTGCCGATCGTCCACGGGCAACTGCATGGTCACGCCCAGCGCCCGACCGCGAGGAATGATGGACACCTTGTGAATGGGATCCGTGCCGGGCAGGAACTGTGCGACCAGAGTATGACCGGCCTCGTGATAAGCAGTGGTTTTCTTCTCTTCGTCACTCAAAATCATGGAGCGTCTTTCCTTGCCCATCATGACCTTGTCCTTGGCTTCCTCGAAGTCAATCATGGTGACCAGATCCTGGCTCAGCTTGGCGGCATGCAAGGCCGCTTCATTGACGAGATTTTCGAGATCAGCGCCGGAAAAGCCGGGGGTTCCGCGAGCCAGCACTTCCAGATCAACTTCCTTGGAAAGGGGGGTCTTGCGGGTATGCACTTCAAGGATGCGCTTGCGGCCCCGCAAATCCGGATTGGGCACCACGACCTGGCGGTCGAAACGACCGGGACGCAGCAGGGCCGGATCAAGCACGTCGGGCCGGTTGGTAGCCGCGATCAGGATGACGCCTTCGTTTGATTCGAAACCGTCCATCTCCACGAGCATGGCGTTCAAGGTCTGCTCGCGCTCGTCATGTCCGCCGCCAAGACCTGCGCCGCGCTGACGGCCCACCGCATCGATTTCGTCGATGAAGATAAGGCACGGGGCGTTCTTCTTGCCCTGGATGAACAGATCGCGCACCCGGGCGGCGCCGACACCCACGAACATCTCAACGAAATCGGAACCCGAAATGGAGAAAAAGGGGACTCCGGCCTCGCCGGCCACGGCCCTGGCCAGCAGGGTCTTGCCCGTTCCGGGGCCTCCGACCAGCAGCACGCCCTTGGGGATGCGTCCGCCGAGCCGTGTAAATTTCTTGGGATTGCTCAGGAAGTCGACAATCTCCTGCAGCTCGTCTTTGGCTTCATCCACGCCGGCCACATCCGCGAAAGTCACCTTGGTCTCTTCCTGGCTGACCATCTTGGCCCGCGATCTGCCAAAGGACATTGCCTTGCCGCCGCCACCCTGCATCTGTCGCATGAAAAAAATCCACACGCCGATCAGGAGCAGCATCGGGAACCAGGAGATGAGCACGGTCATGTACCAGGGGGCCTCTTCCTGTGGTTCGGCCTTGACCTGCACGTTGTTCTTGACCAGCGTGTCGACCAGGGTCGGATCATCAGGGGTGTAAGATGTGAACCGCTGGTCATTGGCCAGGACTCCAGAGATGCGGGAACCCTGAATCTTGACGCTGACCACCTCGCCCTGACGAACCTTGGCCAGAAATTGCGTGTAATTGAGGTCGTTGGGCGATACCGGCGGCTGATTGAACAGATTGAACAGAACAATCATCACCATGCAGATCCCGGCCCAGAGAACCAGATTCTTGGAAAAACTATTCAAGTGAAAAAACCTCCATAAGCCGAGTTGGGAAGAGTTCCTCCCACTGGCCATTTTGCTTCACATAACGCACGAATCCGAAGCTGAACAAGGAATCATTGTTAAGGTCAGTTTGCAGAATGACAAGAAAATTTTCATCAAAAAAAAGCTTTTTTAAAAGGTTCCCGGAAAAACTTGATCATTGCCGAGGGCATTGATAGATACGTTCCTCCTTGAAGGGGAAGCGTATCGTCACCGGTGTGGCGCCCGGTCTTCAAAACCGGTGGAAGGTCGAGAGGTCTTCGGTAGGTTCGACTCCTATACGCTTCCGCCAAGGATCTCATCAACTCCCCCTGCCTTTCTGTACCCCCGCTTTCATTTTTCAGTGTCTCAACTCAAAATCATTGCCGTCCGTCATTTCATATCGTCCGGCAAAACCGCCCAGGCTGCGCGCTTGCCGACGTCCAGACTTCCGAGGTACGCGTCAATTCCAAGCAACCGGGCCGGGTTGCGGGTCGCCAGTGCCAGAAGATCGGACAGGGACGCCGACGCAGGCAGTAACGTCCGCACGACGCGCAACTCCTGCCACAAGTCTAGATCAGGAACCGACGCCAAGGAATCGGTGCCCAGGCACAAAGGGACTTTCGCGGCATGCAGCGCGGCCACCGGCGCGTCCCCTACCCCGATCCATCTGTTGCTGCGCGGACACAGACAGACGCTGGCTCCGCTTGCAGCCAGGATCTGGACGTCGTGTTCATCGATTTGAACACAATGCACGGCCAGGGTGAGTTCGTCCAGAAGACCCAGTTCGCGTGCAAACCCCACGGCGCTCACTCCCGGCGCGGCAAAACCCCGGGGCAGGATGCGGCGGGCGCGCAGAAAATCGGCGAATTCGCCGCTGCCGCTTTTGAAAAGTTCATTCTCGCCGGGCGCTTCGGCCAGATGCAGGTAAAAGGGAAGCGCGCGAGACTCGCACCATTGCTTGATGCTCCGGGCCAGCCCCTGATCCGTGGAATACAACGAGTGCACTCCCGGACTCCAGGCCCCGGGCAGGCCCTTCGGCTTGAACTCCCGACCGCGACCCGAAAATTCCTGGAACAGAAAGCCGCCGAGCCCCTGGCTGTCCAGAACGCGCCGCACCATATCGAACTCGCGGCCGACCACATCGGCCAAATGGCAGGTCCCGCCGGCCCGTGCCTCGTCCACGGCCCTCTTTAAGGCCGCTTCCGTCACCCTGCTTTCGCGCATGGCGGCAAAAAGAGCGTCCGCCCAGCCCGCAAAGCCCAAACCGGCCGGCACCCGCCCTGCCAGATGCGACAATTCCAGATGGGCATGAGCGTTGATGAGGCCGGGCACCAGCGTCACAGCCCCCAGATCGCGGGGAACGCCATCACCCGCCACCTCGCGCCAAGCTCCCACCGCCAGGATGCGCCCTTCCCGGACCAGGATCCCTCCATCCGAGATCTCGGGGCAGTCCGGATTCATGGTCAGGATGCGCGCAGCCCGGAAAGCTTCGTTCATGCCCGGCCACCTGCCGAATCAAACGATGCATAAAAAAAGAGGCGGCAAGGCCGCCTCTTTTCAAAACTGCGCAAAGCGGCACTATTCATAAATCTTGTCAGCGGTCTCTTTGACTTCTTTAGGTACGGCCACGCCGATCTTCTTCGCGGCCCCGAGATTGAGGTGCAGTATCAACTCCTGCTGGGTTTCAACGGGAGTTTCCGAAGGAAACGAGCCATCAACCAGAATGCGTTTGGCCATGAGCCCTGTCTGATATCCATGCTGGTAGTAATCGAACGCCAGCGCGGCCACGGTGCCACGTTTCACCGAATCCACATCGGCGGAAAACAGGGGCAGCTTTTCCTGCTCGCAAACCTTGATCACGGATTCCAGGGAGGAGATGACCGTATTGTCAGTCGGCAGATAGACCGCGTCAACCTTTCCCACGAGGGCCTTGGCCGCCTGATAGACGTCACTGGTCTTGGCCACGGTCGCCTCCACCACTTCAAAACCGGCCTTGGCCCCTTCGGCCTTGACCATGGCCACGGTGGTTTTGGAATTGGCCTCGCCCGCGTTGTAGATCACGCCCAGCGTCTTTAAGTTCGGATAGAAGCGGCGCAACATGACCATATGCTGATTGACGGGCAGCATGTCGGAAACGCCGGTGATATTCTTGCCGGGTTTTTCCAGGTCATCAACCAATCCCGCGCCCACGGGGTCCGTGATGGCCGTGAACAGGAGCGGACTCCCGGCCAGGATCGGCGATTTTTTGGTGGCCAGGGCACAAGCCTGGGCCGACGGCGTGGCGATGGCCAACACCAGATCGGGCTTTTCACCGGCTATCTGGGCCGCGATCTGGTTGGCCGTGGCCATGTTGGCCTGAGCATTGTGCACGGAGTAGTTCGCGTCCACTCCCTGCGCCTTGAGGCTGTCCTGAAAACCCTTCAGCACCGCATCCAGCGACGGGTGCTCGACAAACTGGCTCACGGAAACGTTGTAGGTCTTGGCGAAACCGGGACAGGCCAGGGCCAGCACAAGCGCCCCAGTCAAAAAAAACTTCTTCATATGTGCGTCCTCGTTTGATTGAAAGTCTAGCTGATGCGAAACATCTGCACGAGCCCTTTAAGCTGTTCCGAGAGGGCGCGCAACTCCTCCGCATGCTCCCGAACCGTTTCGCCGTTCCGGCTCATGTTTGACGCCGAATTGCTGACTTCCGCGATCTGCACCGTGATCTCCCCGGCAACTCCCGAGGTCTGGGTCACGTTGTGATTGACTTCGTCCAGACCTTGCGAGGCCTGGCCAATATTCTGCGCTATGTCGCGAGTGGTCGTGGACTGTTCTTCCACGGCGGCGGCGATGGTGGCCACAATGGAATCGATATCCGTGATGACCCGGGTGATCTCGCCTATGCGCAGGATGGTTTGGTCCGTGGCACCCTGGATTCCGCTGATCTTGCTGCGGATTTCATCCGTGGCTTCGGCCGTCTGGTTGGCAAGTTCCTTGATCTCATTGGCCACGACCGCGAATCCCCGCCCGGCCTCGCCAGCCCTCGCGGCTTCGATGGTGGCATTGAGCGCCAGCAGGTTCGTCTGCGACGAAATAGCCGTGATGGTCTGCGTCACGGAATTGATTTCGCTGGCCACGGCTCCAAGGCGGTCCACATCGGTGGATGTGGCCTGCGCCGCGCTCACGGCCTGGGCGGTAATTTCCCTGGCCCGCCCCGTGCTTCTGGAGATCTCTTCGATGGTCGTGCTCATTTCCTCGGAAGCGGCGGCCACGGTCGAAATGTTGACCGTCGCCTGCTCCGTGGCAGCCGCCACCGAACGCAAGTTCTGGCTCATTTCCTCGGCGGCCGCAGCCACGCTGTTGGACCGTTCCTGATTGTCCCTGGCCACCACGGCCACGGTTTCAGACACCGAGGTAAGCTGACCGGACGCATCGGACAGGGTGCCGACTCCGGTGATGATTTCCCGCATCATGGCGCCCATGTTTTCCGTCATGGTGTTCACGCTCTGCGCCAACTGACCGATCTGATCCCGGCTTTTGGTCTCAACCCGGACAGTCAGGTCGCCTTTGCTGACCTTCTCCGTGGCCAATGCCACCGCATGGACTGGCTTGAAAATCGCGAGCCGCATGAAAAACGCCAGACAGCACATCAGCACGACCATGCCCGTGGCCATGATCGCCCCGGCCTTGATCTGACCGTCCATGAGCGTGCCCATCTGTCTGGAAATATCCTGCCTCATGACCAGTAATCCGAGCACCGGCTGATTTCCGCCATGACAATGATGGCAGGCAGGCTCGTTCGGGATGGTCTTCACTTCCAAATAAGACGACACGCCGTCGATTTCCGTGATGACCTGGCTCATCCCGTCGGTTTTCAAACGCTCTTTGAGCATTCCCGCCAATTCCGGGGCTTTTACGACGTCGGCAATTTCGCCACGCAGGAATTGCTCCGAAGTGGAGTAGGTGATGTTGCCCTTAAAGTTAGCCAGATGAATGTCGATGTCGTCGTAACGCTCGCCCACTTCATCAAATTTTTGAGTCGTCCCGGCATTGTCGCCCAGAGCCATGGGCTCGCGGATGGCCAGGGCAAGCATTTCAGCGGTACGTTCAGCGGTGATCTCAACTTCGTGCAGAGTGCTCGACCTCTGCATGAAAAAAGTCGTCCAAAAAAGAACACCGAAAAATACCAGCAACACCAACGCCGTGATACCAAGCATCTTGGCGGCAAGAGATCTTCGGAAAATGTCCATCACGATCTCCTAGTGCGCCCCGCCGTAGAGCAGCGGCTTGAAGTTGAATGATTTGACCCGTTCCTCATTGTGGCAGCCCACGCAGTCTTCCATGGTCAATTTACCCTTGATCAGTTCCGCGTCCCCACCGCTCTCGGCATGATCATTCCCCGGGCCATGGCAGACTTCGCATCCGGCATCAGCCAGATGCGGCGTCTTTTCATAGCTGATGAAACCTCCGGGGTTTCCGAATCCCGTGGCATGACATCCGTAGCAGGTTGCAAGTTCGGCTTCGCTAAGGTCCGAAGCCATGATCTTCACGGATTTGTCCGAGTGAGCTTTCTTGGCGTACCTAGTGAAATTTTCATACTGTTCTTCATGACAGTCCCTGCATGCGGCTGTGCCTACATACGAGTTTTCCGCCATGGCGGAAAACGGCCACAATAGGCACACCAGCAAAAAAGCATGCCATACATTGAGCACGACTCGTCCTCCCATTCCCCCTCCTTGAACGGATACACTCAGAGCGACCACGGTCTTGCATAGCGAATCACCATGCCGATTTTTCTTACATATATTTAAAATTTTACATTAAAAAACAAATAACGTCAACAGCTTGCCTGCGAATTTGCAATCGCGCCTCCGTTTTGTCATAGAACTTCAGCGCTTTTTGCTTCCATGGAAAAAACAAGAATTTTACCAGTGACATACAATTACGCATGGTTAATTCCACAGGCTTTCGCATTTGATTACTTGTATGACAGGTCAAAGGAATCACGCTTAAAATAATCGACTCGCATGGTCCCGTCCGAGTCCATGTCTTTTTCATCTGGATTTGCCTCGCCTGAAAACTAATTCATGGACCAACACTGAGTGCCTTTCAAAGCCAAAACCCCCCGCCGCAAACGCAACGAGGGGTTTTGATCATGAAAGCGGCCCAGCCGAAATGATGACAGCCGGACTTCTGGCGTGACCGGAGTCACGTCCTGGAGACCGAATCCAGCCAGGACGACAAGTTGTCGATCTGATTTTTCACGGATCCAGGCCCCGTTCCACCAGGAACATGTCTTCTGGCCACCGCATTTCCGTAATCAAGGACCGCGAAGATATCTTCATCGATATCCGGGGAAAAGCGCTGCAACTGGACAATATCCAGATCCTCGAGCCCTACTCCCTGTTCCTCCGCATAGGCCACGGCCGCACCGGTGATATGGTGCGCCTGCCGGAATGGCACGCCCTTGGCCGCCAGATAATCGGCAAGTTCGGTGGCGTTCAGAAATCCGGCCTTCAAGGCCAGCTGCATGCGCTCGCGGTTGAAACCGAGCTCGGTGAGCATCCCGGCCATGATGGCAAGGGACGGCGCAACCGTATCGTGCGTGTCCAGAAAGGGCTCCTTGTCTTCCTGCATGTCCCGGTTGTAGGCCATGGGCAGACCCTTCATGATGGTCAGAAGAGCCATGAGATCTCCATAGACCCGGCCGGTCTTGCCGCGCATGAGCTCAGCCACGTCCGGATTCTTCTTCTGGGGCATGATGGACGAACCCGTGGAATAGGCGTCCGGCAGCCGCACAAAGCCGAACCGGGGATTGGCCCAGATGATGATCTCTTCGCACAGGCGCGAGAGGTGCATCATGATCAGGCTGCCGCAGAACGTGGCTTCGAGCACAAAGTCACGGTCCGAGACGGCGTCCATGCTGTTGGCGAACGTCCCGCCAAGACCCAGGGTCGAGGCGACCTGCCCCGGATCAAGGGGATGGGTCGTCCCGGCCAGGGCCGCGGCGCCCAGAGGCGAAATCCTGGTCCGGGCCAGGGCATCGCGAACCCGGTCGTGGTCGCGGCGAAACATCTGGGCGTAAGCCAGAAGATGCTGAGCCAGACTGACGGGCTGAGCGGGCTGAAAATGGGTGCACCCCGGCAGAAGCGCATCCTGATGCTCCCCGGCCCGCGCGGTCAGCACTCCGATCAGATCGCGCAGGTTCGCGGCCCATTCATCAAGACACGCGGCGACAAAAAGCCGGAAATCAAGAGCCACCTGATCGTTACGCGAACGCCCCGTGTGCAGCTTCTGGCCCGGAGTGCCGACGATCTCGGTCAGGCGCTGCTCGATGTTCATGTGCACATCTTCGAGATCCTGCCGCCAGACGAAGGTTCCGTCCGCGATCTCGCCCCGGATCTGCTCCAAGCCCTGATGGATGGCATCGCATTCGGCCTGGCTGATGATACCCTGGCTGGCCAGCATGGAGGCATGCGCCTTGGAGCCGTCGATGTCCTGGGCATGCAGGCGCGAATCAAAATCCACGGAGCAGGTATAGCGCTCGACCAGGGGGGCGGTGTCGCCGGAAAAGCGGCCGCCCCACAATTTCTTTTCCTTCTGCGTCGAAGTCATGGCCTAGCCCTTGATCTTGTTCAGAAAAGGCTGACGGGCCTGCAGGCGAAGGCCGTGCAGCCTGATGAATCCGGCGGCGTCGGCCTGATTGTATACCTCATCCTTCTCAAAGGTGGCCAACTCCGGATTGTAAAGAGAATACGGAGATTTGCGGCCCAGCGGATAGACCCCGCCCTTGTAGAGCTTCAGGCGCACGGTTCCGGTCACGGTCTCCTGGGCCTTGTCCATGAAGGCCTGAAGCGCCTCGCGTTCGGGCGCGAACCAGTAGCCGTTGTAGACCATCTCGGCGTAGCGCGGAATGAGCGTGTCCCGCAGGTGCAAAAGCTCACGGTCCATGCACACCCCTTCAAGATCGCGGTGGGCGCGCTGCAGGATGGCTCCGCCCGGAGTCTCATAGACGCCACGCGACTTCATGCCCACGAAGCGGTTCTCGACCATGTCCAGACGGCCGACGCCGTGACGACCACCCAGCTCGTTCAAGGCCGCGAGCATTTTCGCGGGGGTCAGGGCCTGGCCGTTCAAGGCCACGGGATTGCCCTGCTCGAAGTCCAGCGTGATGATTTCTGGCGTATCCGGTGCGTCCTCGGGATTGACGCTCATCTGATAGGTGCCGGGCCCGGGCTCGGACCACGGATCTTCCAATTCTCCGCCCTCGAAGCTCAGATGCAGCAGATTGCGGTCGCAGGAGTAGGGTTTTTCCCGGGTCACGGGCACGGAGATACCGTTCTCCTCGCAGAAGGCGAGCAGATCGGTGCGCGAGTTGAGATCCCATTCACGCCAGGGCGCGATGGTTTTGAGCTGCGGGGCCAAGGCCAGGGTTGAAAGCTCAAAGCGAACCTGGTCGTTGCCCTTGCCAGTGGCGCCGTGGGCCACGGCCTGGGCGCCTTCGGCCAGGGCGATCTCGACCATGCGCTTGGCGATGAGCGGACGGGCGATGGATGTACCGAGCAGGTATCCACCCTCATAGACCGCGTTGGCCCGAAACATGGGGAAAACATAATCGGCCACGAACTCTTCCTGCAGATCCACGACATAGGCCTTGGTCGCGCCGGTGGAAAGAGCCTTGTCCTCCAGGCCGTCCAGTTCCTCGCCCTGACCCAGATCCGCGGTCATGGTGATGACTTCGCATTCGTAGGTTTTCTTGATCCATTTCAGGATGGCCGAGGTATCGAGGCCGCCCGAGTACGCCAATACGACTTTTTCTATCTTGCTCATGAAAGTGCTCCGTTATGCGAGGCGGCAATGCCGCATTAGCTGTATATCCATTCCAGGATGGCCTTCTGCATGTGCAGACGGTTTTCGGCCTGATCAAAAACGATGGACTGCGATCCTTCGAAGACCGACTCGCTGATCTCCTCGCCACGGTGGGCGGGCAGGCAGTGCAGCACCTTGGCATTCGGATCCGCCAGGGCAAGCAGTTCTTCGTCGAGCTGGTATCCGGCAAAGGCCTTTTCGCGCTTCTTCTGCTCCGCTTCCTGCCCCATGGAGGCCCACACGTCGGTGTTGACGAAATGGGACCCGGCGATGGCCGCCTTCGGATCATCGGTCACATAGACCTTGGCGCCCATTTTCAGCGCCCGCTCCAGCACCGCTGTGTTCGGGGTGTATCCCTCGGGACAGGCGATATTGAGCTGGAATCCGAAATACACGCTGGCGTTGATCCAGGAATTGGCCATGTTGTTTCCATCCCCGATCCAGGAGATGACCAGATCCTTGAGGTTCGTGGTCCGCTCGTAAATGGTGAGCATATCGCTCATGATCTGACAGGGATGAAACATGTCCGTCAAAGCGTTGACCACGGGGATGCTGCCGTAACGAGCCAGATCATCGACATTCTTCTGGGCGAAAGTGCGCACGACCATGCCCTGCACATAGCGGGAGAGCACGCGAGCCGTGTCTTTCAGGGGTTCACTGCGGCCCAGTTGGGAATCGGCGGGGGTCATGAAGATCGTATCGCCGCCCAGATGGCGGATGCCGACCTCGAAAGACACGCGCGTACGGGTGGAGGCCTTCTCGAAAATCATGGCCAAAGTCTTTCCCGCGAGCAGGTCGGAACGGTAATCCCCGTCCTTCATTTCCTTGGCCCGCAGCACCAGATCCATGGCCTCGGTGGCCATCAGATTATTAATCGACAGAAAATGCTTCATGATATCACCCGATCATCCGGTGGGCCGGTTTATGTGTTACGCCATGTTCGCAAAAAAGATGATTTCTACAGACCTTCTCCCCGGTTTGTAAAGAGCATGGTAACAACCCGGAATAAAGCAAAAAAGCCAGCGCGAGAACACTGGCTTTCGTAACGGGCGGGTGGATGGGGTTATTCTTGCGCGGCGTGGCGTGCAAACCCTGCGGCCATGCTCCGGGACAAAGTGCGCATGACCGCATAGGTCGGGTCTTCGGGCAGGCGACGCGAGCTTCGGAACAGGGCGAAGTCCTTGTCCGGCGTGCTCTCCATGGTGGCGGCCTGGGCCGCGGACCAGATCAGCCCGCCGTCCGGCACCCAGTGAATTTCAACCGTCGCGCCGATGGAGGTCCGTCCCGTGCGCGAGCCCTCGAAAAACTGGGACACGTTGCCGCTGACCAAAATATTGGCGCCCTTGGCCCTGGCCTGCGCCATGGCCTCATCAATACCCGGCCATGGCCTGGAAGAATCGTATTCCATGACCTCAAAGACCCCGCGCGCAAGCCACGCGAGCCGGAAAATGTCCGCCATCTCCCTGCCCACGTCCTTGCGCACGGCAATGTCCTGACGCAGGGCAAAAGGCAGAATGAGGGCCCGCAGGCCCGTTTCGGGCAGGGACCGTGGCGTCACCGCCTCGACCAGCTCGCTCAATACAACCGGGGCGTCGTCGTGGTAGCGGATTTCGCTCAAACTCACATCGACCGGTGAATACGCGCACCCGCAACACAAGAGCACGAACAACATGCAAAATTTCATGACAGCATCTCCTTGGCAGACGTTTTCAAGCAAGATAGATACCAAGCGCTACATAAACCGCTGCAGGAGAACACCGTGACCACCCCCCGCGAATCCGCCCCCTTGCGCTATCGCCTGACCCACCAGGAGAGCCTGCTTGGCGTGGCCTACTTCAGCCCCGCCCCCGCCGAATCCCTGACTCTGGAAGAATGTCTGGAGCATGTCCGCCGCACGCCCAACGACGAGTTCATGCGCGCCCACGTCCGCCCGCTCCTGGCCGCCCTCGACGCGCAAAGCCTGGGCGCCCTGCACGCGGACGCCGATCCCGTCGTCCAAAGCCTCGTTCTGGAAACCGCGCTGCTGACTCCGGCTCACTCGGAACTGTGGGCGCGGCTACGCGTCCAGGCAGAGGCAGCGGCGGAGCTGACTCCCCAGATATTTCTAAGGAGCGTGTCCCTGCCGGACCATGATCTCCATGCCCGCGCAAGCCTGCTGCTGGCCGCAAACATTTTCGAGCACCAGCCCCTGCCAGGCGACATGGGCGCCCTGCTGCTCACGGCGGCCCCGGATTCCGACGCGGCCGACCCGGCCATACTTAAGTCCGCTCTTGATCCGCGGCCCCCCTGTCCCAGACGCCCGGCCCGGCAGACATACGCACTGGCCATGGAGCGGCTCTATGGACTGGGCATCCTCGACGGGCCGGAGATGCGTCACCACGCCTCCCTGTCCCCCTGGGGGCTGCTGCGCCGCTGGAGGCTGGACCGCGCGACAAGCAGCGGCCGCTTCAACCACCGCCTGGACGGACTCATGACCAGCTACGGCCGGGGGCTTTGCCTTGAAGACGCGCAGGCCTCCCTGGCCATGGAGATCGTGGAACGCTACAGCTCCTTCGCCGACATCCGGGGGCTGCGCATTTCAGGCAGCGGCGATGAAGGCGAAATTCGCGTGGCCACCTGCCGCGAGCTTGGCGAGAGGGCGCTGGACCCGAACAGCATGCGTCTTGAAGTGCCCTACGCGGGCCAACCCCTGCACTGGATGACCGCCCACGACAAAAACGGACAGGCCCGACTCGTTCCGGTCCAGTCCGTATATCTGTTCACCAATCTGGATGAGATCCGCCTCTTCAGCGGACTGGGCTCCACGGGCCTGGCCTCGGGGAACACTCCGGAAGAGGCCAAGGTCAGCGGGTTGCTTGAAGTCGTGGAGCGCGATGCCGAGGCGGTCAGCGTGTTCGACCCGGCGCGGTGTTTCCGGGTGCAAAGCGGGGATGAGGAGATAAACCGATTGCTTGCGCAGTACCGCGCGCAGGGCATTGATCCCGTTTTTCAGGATCTGACCACGGACCTGGGCGTGCCCTGCTACAAATGTTTTGTGCAGCTGCGGGAAGGAGGACTGGTCAAGGCCACCGGGGCATCCCTGTCGGGCATGCGTGCGGCGCTCTCGGCCCTGACCGAAACCCCTTTCCCTTTTCCCGGCAAGGAGGCGTCGGCACAGGGGCCGGACGGCCTGCCCATGCGCATGCTCGAAGATCTGCCGGATCATTCGACGGGTTCGGCAGCGGGCGACCTGGCCCTGCTCGAAGCGATCCTGGAAGCCCGGGGCCATTCGCCGCTCTATGCCGATCTGACCAAGCGGGAGCTGCGCCTGCCGGTCTTTCGCGCCATCGTGCCGGGTCTTGAGATCGTCTCGGATTTCGACCGCTTCACGCGCATAAGCCCAAGGCTGTGGAGGGATGTGCTCAGACTGAAGGGAAGAGGCGCCTGAAGGATTCGTCCGCATCGAGCCGGACCGAGGCCACGGCCAGCTCCGTCAGCGCTTCCATTTCCTGGCCGTGATCGTGGCCCATGAGATGCAGCAGGCCGTGAGCCAAAAGACGCACGGTATATTCGTGGGTGTCCTGGTTGTAGAGCCAGGATTCCCGGGCCAGGGTCTCGGCGGAAAGCACCAGATCCCCCAGCCAGTCATCCTCGCCGCCGGGGAAGCTGAGCACGTTGGTCGGCCCCAGGCAGCCCATGAACCGCTCGTTCAGTTCGGCCATTTCCAGGTCATCGACAATGCGCAGGGAGAGCTGCCAATCGTCGAGGCCAAAAGTTGCGGCCAATCCCTCGAAAATCTCCATGAGCTCCGGCCCCGACAGGGGGAAGCGGGGATCAACCGGCACGGCCTGATCCAGATGCAGCATCAGCCCTCCCGCACCGGCGTGGCCCGGCGGCCCTTGCCGCGCCCGACCTGTCCGGACGTATCGCCATCGCGTGTCTGCGAGGCCTGCATGATCTGCCGATGCTGGTCATAGGCGCGGACAATCCGTCCCACCAGCGGATGGCGGATGACGTCCGCCTCGGTAAAATGAACCATGGCGATGCCCTGCACATCCTTCAGCACATCCATGGCCTGCACCAGGCCCGACCCGATATGACCGGGCAGGTCGATCTGAGTGATGTCACCGGTGACCACGGCCCGCGATCCGTAGCCAAGGCGGGTCAGAAACATCTTCATCTGCTCGGGGGAGGTATTCTGGGCCTCGTCGAGGATGACGAAGGCGTTGTTCAAGGTGCGCCCGCGCATGAAGGCCAGGGGAGCGATCTCAATGGCCCCGGTGCCGATCATTTCCTGCACCTTGGCGTAGTCGAGCATGTCGTGCAGCGCGTCATAGAGCGGTCGCAGATACGGATTTATCTTCTCCACCAGATCGCCGGGCAGGAATCCGAGCTTTTCGCCCGCCTCCACGGCCGGTCGGGTCAGGATCAGGCGCTTGACCTTTTTCTGCAGAAACAGGGACACGCCCACGGCCACGGCCAGATAGGTCTTACCCGTTCCGGCGGGCCCTATGCCAAGGGTCAGGTCCAGTTCGCGCAGGGTGTGCAGGTACTCACGCTGGGTCACGGTCTTGGGGCAGACCGACTTGCGGGAGGAAACCGCGAAAAGCGCTTCCTGATAATAGCTCTTGAGCGGGGTGGACGGATCGCGCAGCATGATGCGCAGACTCTGCTCTATGTCGCGCTCGAAAAGCTGGTGTCCGCCGCGCACCAGATCATAAATCTGGGCGAAATACCGGCAGACCAGACCGACCATGAGCGGATCTTCGCCAAAGATCGAGAGCGCGTTGCCCCGACTTTCGACGCGCACGCCCGTCATTGTAGCCACGGTGTCCAGATAGGCATTGCCGGGGCCAAAGACTTCGCGGGCAAAGTCCGCGTTTTCAAAGGATATTTCCTGAATTTCCATATGATTCCATGCTCTGGGTGAATTGTTCAAAAATCCGTACCCGCCTGCGGCTCCATTTGCAAATCTCTCCGGAGTCCCGTAGAAGCTGAAACTTGAACATTGAGGATTTCCAGCAACACCAAGCATCAATTCCGGGCCCGTCTGCGGCCATAAAAATATGAGTACAAAGAATAGAGAAGAAACCAGCCAACTGCCGGCCGTCAGGCAGGAAACGCAACTTGCTTTTCAGGAAGCAAAAAGCATGGTGAGGAAAGCTTTCGTGACCGCAATCAAGACCAATCTCGCATTTTTGGCCTGTTCGGGCATGTATGCCTACCGATCCGGGCAGCGCTTCTGGGAGCAAAAGGGCAGCTCCTGGTGGGCCAAGTCCCGGGCCTTTTCCAAGACTGCCTACCTTGCCCTGCAGGAAGACGCCTTCGGGTCCGACATTGTCATCGAGACCCTGGATATCGACCGCGTCCTGGAAGAGGGCAAACCCACACTTTCCATACCGTCCACTCCCGAAGCCGTGGACGACCTAGTCCACAGAAAAAAATCCTAGCCGCCCATTGAAAAATTTCAAACGGCCAGGCTGCTGAAAAAACCGGAGAGATGCGCGGATCAAAAAAATCCAGACCCGAAGCGTACGTGCGCCCGCATGGGTAGCGCTGCATACGTGAGGGCCTGGATTTTTCGTGGTTGCGAGGCAGATTGCCGTTTTTTTTGCAGCCTGCTAGCCGCCGATGGCCGTCATGGTCCTGTCGCAGACCTGATTGTGCTCGCGCTCCTGCAGCAGACGGTAGCCCATGGGCTTTTCCGCGTTGGCTCGGGCAAAGAGGTCGAGCATGTCCTGCATGGTGTGCTCCGGATCGCGCAGGATGGAACGCACGTCATATTCCCGGTCTGAAAAAAGACAGGTGCGCAGCTTGCCGTCAGAGGTGACCCGAAAACGGTTGCAGCTCTCGCAGAAATGATTGCTGACCGCCGAAATGACCCCGATTCGCCCGGACCCGCCGGAAATACCGTACATCCGCGCAGGGCCGCTGTTGCGGGATGCTTCGAGCACCTCCTCAAGCGGCACCAGTTTCTCGACCTCGGCGATGATCTCCTCGGCGGGCCAATAATTGTCACGGCTCCAGCGCGACTGATAGCCGATGGGCATGAACTCGATAAAGCGCACGTCCACTCCGTTGTCGCGGGCGAAATCCACGAACCCGGGCAACTCGTCATCGTTGATCCCCTTCAGGGCGACCACATTGACCTTGACCCGCAGCCCACCCTTCAGACAGGCGTCGATGCCCGCCCGGACCTGATCGTAGGCGTCGATCTTGGTGATTTCCTCGAATTTTTTGCGCTGCAGGGTATCAAGAGAAATATTCAGGCAGGAGATGCCCGCCTCGCGCAATTCGTCCACGCGATCCGCGAGCAGGGTCCCGTTGGTGGTGATGCGCAGATCCAGGTCGGGATACTTGACATGCAGACGCCCAACGAAAGGAATGAAATCCTTGCGGGCGAAGGGTTCCCCGCCGGTCAGCCGAACCTTCTCCACCCCGGCCTGTCTGGCCACGTCCACCAGTTCGGCCATCTCCTCGAAAGACAGAATCTGCTCATGCGGTATGAAAGTCCATTCATCCTGGGGCCTGCAATACAGACAACGCAGATTGCAACGGTCCGTGATGCTGAGCCTCAGGTAACTGACTTTTCTGCCGTGGGAATCGATCAACATGGGTATACCTCGCGCAAATGGTGTGGCCGTCAGTAGTATGTCCGGCAAGGCATTATGTAAAGTCAGCGTTGCCCTTCGAGGCGAAGGTTTTCTTCCAGGGCGGGATCAATGGCCGGACGGACCGTGCGCAAAACCTTGTCCACCCCGACCATGCCAAGGGCCGCGCCTTTTATGGGCCGCACATCCTTGACCAGGCACAGGAGCACCTCGCCCCGATCGGCCATTTTCAGATGACTGGCCAGGGCCGCCAGGGCCGCCGCTTCCTGGATGGTCCGCTCGGGCACTTCCTGGGCCGGAAAGTCGCGCTTGACGATGACGTGCGCGCCGGGGCCGTCCTGGGCGTGCAGCCAGTAATCGAAAGGACTGGCGGCCTGGGTCAGAAGCTGATGATTGGCCTGGGCGCTGCGGCCGCGCACAATGAGGAAGCCGTCGGAGGAGCGATAGGCCTGGACCTTGATCTTGCGGTACTTGGCGGGAAGCACGACTGGCGCGGGAGCTTTTGCGCCGCGCCCAGGCTCGGATTCGGCCGGCGGCATGCCCTGACGGGCAGCATCCAGCTCCCGCTGGAGGGCCAGGGCGCGGGCAGCGACAATGCCGAGCCCCCGTTCGCCCTTGGCGGCGCGCATGAAAAAGCGTTCCATGTTTTCCCGCACCGTCAAGCCCGGATCGAGGCGCACCTCCACCTCTTCGCCCTCTTCATCCTCAAGGCGCAGCACGGCCAGGCGGACATTCCGGTCCAGACTGTGCAGCTGAGCCTGTAGCAGCAGTCCTTCGCGACGCTTTTCGACCATGCCCTGCAAGCGCTTGTGATCATCCTGCACCCGCTCAAGGGCGCGCCGGATGCGGCGAATGTTGCGGGCCACGGCGCTGTCGGCACCGGCATGAACCCGCTCCAGCCCAGCCAGCGTCTGGCCGTGGGCCATCTGCGCGGCCTCCAGGGCGCTGCCGCAGGCCCCTCCATCTCGCAAGGGCCAGAGCCGTACTTGGGGGCGATCCTGATGATCAAGGCCGTGATAAAAAGTGGACACGGCGCCGGCCTTCAGGTTCATCAGCAACGATTCGGCCTCGGCCGAGGGAACCGAACGCAGATGATGGCGCAAGGGCGGGGTCAGATGGGGAAGCTCCCTCCACAGCCCTTCCTCGCTTTTGATTCGCTCAAGCTCCGGCCAGATCGGCTCGCTCCCGAATCCGGGCGGCAACGCGTCCGTCAGCAGCGGATTCGCGGTCAAATCGAGGATGAGCCACTTGCCTTCGCCCGGCGACAGCTCAAGGGCCAGCCGCCGAAGCGGCCAGTCCGAAATGAGCCCCAGGACGCGACGTCCTTTGAGGCGTTTGCGCAGCCACATGGCGCGCCCTGAAGGATTATGGGGATTTTCGGGCTTGTGAGGGCTCAGGTAGAGAAACGGAGTGGGCTTTGCCGTGCACAGCACAAGATACCCGGCCCGGCCAAGATCCAGGGTCCAGGTTTCGGGCAGAGGCGCAAAAACCTTCTCCACACGCATGCCGACGATGCGCTCGGCCAATTCCCTGGCCACAAAACAGAAAACGCTGGCATCCATGAATTCACCCTAAAAAAAAGCGCGTCCCGCAAACGGCACGCGCTTCAATGAACATTGAGCCTGTCGCAGCCCTAGTCACCGCGTAAACGCTCTTCCTCTTCCCGGCGGCTCTTGCATTCGATGCACAAGGTGGTCATCGGACGGGCTTTTAAGCGGGGAATCCCGATTTCCTCGTCGCAATCTTCGCAAACGCCGAAAGTGCCGTCTTCGATACGGTCCAGGGCCTCGTTGATTTTCTTGATCAGCTTGCGGTCCCGGTCACGCAAACGCAGAGTGAACGTCCGGTCGGACTCGGCTGAAGCTCTGTCGGCAGGATCGGAATAGTATTCCACGTTGTCCGACATTTCTTCGATGGTCGCCTCACCCTGCCGCTGGATATCGTCAATCATCTGAGTCAAATATTCTTTGAAGAACTCAAGGTCTTTGGCTTCCATGATAATTCCTCCTGCACGCCTGTTAACTTAGGGAGAGTGTTTCTATTCACTGAAAAGCAAAAAGTAAAGCCCTTGACCGCCAGCAAGCCCCTCCAAGGCAGTTTCACATGACCCGTTGCTGTTGACTTCTGATTATCGCATGAAATCGAAAGATTATCGAGACCCGAAAGCCGTGCTCCCTTGAAAATATTTTCTCAGAGGGTCTTCAGCGCGAATCAGGGCACGCGACATCGGAAAAAGGCCCTGACTCCAATTCCCAATCATGACGTGTCCGAACATGTACCACATCACCCTACCGGTTTGAACCTGATTTCCGGCTCTTCCCCCCAGACCTGCACACATTCCCGGCCATTTTTACAGGCGTGTCCGGAGCAAAGGAAAAAAAACTGCTTTTTTTAATTGACAGCCAGCACCGCCCTTTATAAACACGTTTCCTCGTTGAGCGGGAGTAACTCAGTGGTAGAGTGCAACCTTGCCAAGGTTGAAGTCGCGAGTTCAAATCTCGTTTCCCGCTCCACAACGAAGGCGGCATAGCCAAGTGGTAAGGCAGAGGTCTGCAAAACCTCCATTCTCCAGTTCAAATCTGGATGCCGCCTCCAAGCACCCGCGGGAGTAACTCAGTGGTAGAGTGCAACCTTGCCAAGGTTGAAGTCGCGAGTTCAAATCTCGTTTCCCGCTCCAGATTTTTCGGCCGGTCCCTGACCGGCCTTTCCTTTCAGCCTGACCGCCACGCAAAAAATGCTTGCCTCATGACGGTCTTCTGATTAGGACAGCCTCACTTCGAGCGCGGGAGTAACTCAGTGGTAGAGTGCAACCTTGCCAAGGTTGAAGTCGCGAGTTCAAATCTCGTTTCCCGCTCCACAAAAATCAAAAGACCGGTTTATCCGGTCTTTTTTTTTCGCCACGGCAGATCATGCCTCGCAAGCCCCGAACTTTGCCGCTCCATCAGCTTCTCCGGGCAAGCGGCGATCCTGACGCCCTCAGCGCTTTCCACCAAAGAGCGAACCCAACACTCCGCGCAGTATCTCACGACCAAGCTGGGTCCCGATGGTCCGCACCGTGCTCTTGACCAGAGCCTCGGCCACGCCCTGCCTGCGACCCGAACCCGAAAACCAGCCCCCGTCTTTTCCTTCGGCCTTGGCCCGTGTCTTGGCCTGCCGAGCCTCTTCCTCCCGGACCATGGATTCCCGCGCCCTGGCCTGCAAAAGCTCAAAAGCCGACTCCCGGTCCACGGCCGCTTCGTAGCGTCCCTTCAAGGGAGAGCGGGACAGTATGGTGGCCCGTTCCTGTTCCGTCAGCGGGCCGATGCGCGAATAGGGCGGACGGATCAGAATCCGCTCGACCATGCGTGGCCTGCCTTTTTCATCCAATGCGGAAACAAGGGCCTCGCCAGTGCCGAGACCGACAATGGCCTCGCCGGTATCGAAGGCGGGATTGGCCCGAAAGCTCTCGGCCACGGCCCGCACTGCCTTTTGTTCCCGTGGCGTATAGGCGCGCAGGGCATGCTGGATCTTGAGGCCGAGCTGCCCCAGGATCTGATCCGGGACATCCGCCGGGCTCTGGGTGATGAAATAAATGCCCACGCCCTTGGATCGGATCAGGCGGACGACCTGCTCGATCTTGTCCACCAGGGCCTTTGGCGCATTGTCGAAAAGCAGATGAGCCTCATCAAAGAAAAAGACCATGACGGGCTTGTCCGGATTGCCGACCTCCGGCAACTGCTCGAAAAGCTCGGCCAGAAGCCAGAGCAGAAACGTGGCGTAGATCTTCGGCGAGCGGGACATGAGGCTTGAGGCGTCAAGTATGGAGATGACGCCGTTGCCCGAAAAATCGACATGCATGAGGTCACCAAGGTTCACCGCCGGTTCGCCGAAAAAGATGTCCCCGCCCTGCTCCTCCAGCACCAGCAACTGTCGTTGCAAGGCGCCCACGCTGGCAGCGCTGATGTTGCCGTAGGTCCCGCGCAACTCCGCCGCGTTTTTGGCCATGAACTCCAGCATGGCTCGCAAGTCCTTCAGATCGAGGAGCAAAAGGCCCTGCTCATCGGCGATGCGAAAACAGGCGTACAGAATCCCGCTTTGCGTCTCGTTCACACCCAGCAAAGAAGAAAGAAGCAGCGGTCCCATCTCGGAAATGGTGCTGCGCAGGGGATGCCCGCTTTGGCCAAAGACATCCCAGAAAACAACGGGACAGCCCTGAAAGGAAAAGCCCGGCGCGGGCATGGCGGCCAGGCGCTCGTCGATCTTCGGATGAGGCGTGCCCGCCACCGCGACGCCAGAAAGATCACCCTTTATATCGGCCGCAAAGACCGGAACCCCCATCCGAGCATAGCTCTCCGCCAGCACCTGTAGCGTGACGGTCTTGCCCGTACCGGTGGCCCCCGTCACCAGACCGTGACGGTTGCCCATGACTCCAAGCTGATAAAAACCCTGCCCGCCTGCACCGCCAAGCAAAAAATCATCTGCGCTCATGGCTCCTCCTTGAAGAGTGCACCGCCGTGTGTTGACTCTCCCCACATATACCAAGACAGGTTCAAAAAACAAAGGCCATTGACTTGCTCCAAAAGCCTCGTCACAACAACCCTCGAAACGTCGTTCATCCCGCGCAGGCACCGCTTCACGCGCGATGACCCCTGAAAGCAACCCCAACCCGTCGCAATTCGGACCAATATGATCAAGATACAACCCTGCCCCAAGGGCTACGTCACGGACCTGGACAAGACCTGCACACCCGAAGAAACCGTTACCCGGGCACGGGCAGCACTGGCAAACTCCGGTAAACGCATCCTGGCCCAGACCCGGCGCATCGACACAGGTCGCCTCGGCATCCCGGTCTACATGTCCATCTGCGGCGAGGACGCCTTGGGCATCATGCCCACCCGCAAACAGATGGGCAAAGGCGCTTCCGCTCCCCAGGCCGAAGCCTCGGCGCTGATGGAACTGGCGGAGAGATTCAGCTATTTTTCCTACTGGGACAATCCCGAAAACTTTCAGCCCATGACCTGGTCGCAGGCACAGGAAGCTTTCGGCGACAGGCTCCTGCCCATCTCCTACATGCTTCAGTCCGTGGCAGACGGAGTCTGCGAAGACGATGCGGCGCGCGTCCTGGACCTTTTGCCCTGGCGTTTCGCGCCGGTCACGGACATCGGCGGCGAGCAGGAATTCATGGTCCCGCTGGATTGGTTCAAAAAGCTCAATGAATTCAATGGCTCATCCGCAGGGAACACCCTGGAGGAGTCCATGCTGCAGGGAGGATGCGAGCTGGTCGAGCGCCATGTCTGCGCCGTCATCGACCGCACCAGGCAGGAAACGCCCAGCATCGATCCCGCCTCCTTCACCGACCCGGTCCTGATCGAGTTGCACGAGAAATTCTCCGCCAACGGCCTGAAAGTCTTTCTCAAGGATTTCAGCCTGGGCCTGCCCGTGCCCACGGTGGCGGCCCTGGTCATGGACCCGGCCACCTTCCCGCACAAAAGCGAGATCGTCTTCACGGCGGGCACGGCCTCCTCTCCCGAAAAGGCGGCCATCCGCGCCCTGACGGAAATCGCCCAGCTCGGCGGGGATTTCGAGACTTGCAGCAATTACGAAGCCTCTGGGCTGCCCAAGTTCACCCACCCGGAGCAGTGCGCGTGGCTGACTTCCGGCGCGATGGTCTCCATCCACTCCCTGCCTTCGAACACCAACGCCGATATCGCAACGGAGCTCGAAAACTTCTGTGCCCGGCTCAAGGATCAGGGCTTTACCTTTTTCTCCGTGGACACCACGGTCAAAGAACTCGGCATCCCCGCCAACTACAACTTCGTACCCGGGTTTCTGTTCCGGGAGCGCACGCCCATGGCCTCTCTGGGCCTTTTCGTGGGCCGCGTGCTGGCCGAGGACATGGACCCCGAGCAGGCCGAAGCCGGGCTTGACGTACTGGAAGAAATCCACCCCGAGGCCCATTACCTGCCGTTCTTTCGGGGCCTCGTGGCCCTGCGCCAGGGCGAGATCGACCAGGCCGCGTCCTGGTTCGCCCGGGCCGAGCACCTGCAGCCCGAAGCCGATGACCGGGGGCTGGCCGCGTTCTATCAGGCCTACGCGCTTTCCCAGCAGGGGCAGTGGGCCGGCACGATCCCCCATCTGGACCGCGCCGTGGAGTACTGCCCCGAGGTCAAGGAATACTTCAACCTGCGCGGGGTGGCCTATTTCAAGCAGCAGGAATTCGCCGGAGCGGCGGCCAACTTCGAACTGGCCCTCGCTCTCGACAGCGGATCAGCCATGGACCTGGCCAATCTGGGTCTGTGTCATAAGTTCATGAACAACGCGGACAAGGCCCGGGAACTCCTGACCGAAGCGCTGGCTCTCGATCCAGGTCTGGAATTCGCCCGCACCCATTTGAACGAACTTTAGCGCCCGAAGGAGAAAAACATGGATATCAGCAAGAAAATCGCCGAGCTCAAGACCGAACCCGGATTCGGAGAAAACGTGGGCATGATCCTGGTGCACAACGGCGTGGTTCGCGCCTGGTCGCGCAAGGACAAATCCAAGGTCGGCCGGGTCAAGATCGACGTCGATCAGGACAAGGTCGAGGCCATCCGCGCCGAGTTCGAAGCCCGTCCCGGCATCTTCAGGGTCGTGGCCGAAGCCAGAAGCGGTGAATACGTACCCGGCGACGACCTGCTTTTTCTGATCGTGGCCGGTGACATCCGCGAAAACGTCAAACCGGCCCTGAGCGATCTTCTGGACCGCATCAAGTCCGAAGCCGTGAGCAAGCAGGAACTTGCCCAATAAAATGGAGAATCCCCAAACCATGAAGCGTCAAACCCTTTTTGCGTTGATCATTCCGATCATTCTTGGCGCCTTCCTTGTCGCGTCCACGGCCGCCACGGCGGCCACGGACGCGCCAATTCCCACCGGCGGCACAACCTTCGACTACGCATGGCTCAAAGGCCGCGCCCGGGCCCTGGCCGCCACGCCCCATGTCAGCCACGAAGGGGAACTGCCCAAGGTTCTGCAGAACCTGACCTGGGACGACTACATGCAGCTCTCCTTTGATTCGGAGCATGCGCTGTGGCAAGGCGAGAGCTCTCTTTTTCGCGCCGAGCTCTTTCACCTCGGACTTTACTTCAAGACCCCCATCACCATCTATGAGTTGCAGGACGGCAAGGTCAAAGAGATCGACTACACCCCGGACCTCTTCAAGTACGGAAAATCCGGAATCAAGGGCAAGGACCTGCCAAAAGACCTCGGCTTCGCCGGCTTCCGCTTCCGCTTTCACACCGACTGGAACCGCGATCTGGTGGCCTTTCTGGGTGCGAGCTACTTTCGCGCCGTGGGCGGCGAAATGCAGTACGGCCTGTCCGCCCGTGGTCTGGCCGTGGATACGGCCTTGCCGAGAAACGAGGAATTTCCGCTCTTCACGCACTTCTGGCTGGAAAAACCCCGCCCGGGAAGCGACACCGCCACCGTCTATGCCCTGCTCGATTCACCCAGCGTCACCGGCGCCTACCGTTTCGACATCCGCCCCGGGCAGACCCTCGGCATGAAAGTGGACGCCGCCCTCTACCCGCGCAAACCCATCGAACGTCTGGGCGTGGCACCCCTGACCAGCATGTTCCTGACCGGAGAGAACGACCGCCGCATGGGCTACGACTGGCGGCAGGAGATCCACGACTCCGACGGACTGGCCATCCACACCGGCAACGGCGAATGGATCTGGCGTCCCCTCGAGAACCCGCCATTTCTGCGCTTCAACGCCTTCATGGATCGTAACCCGCGCGGCTTTGGCCTGTTCCAGCGCGATCAGAATTTCGATCACTACCAGGACGACGGGGTGTTCTACGACAAGCGCCCCAGCGTCTGGGTGGAACCGGTGGGAGACTGGGGCGAGGGCTCGGTGCAGCTGGTCGAGATCTCCCATGTCGATGAAACCTTCGACAACATCGTGGCCTTCTGGAACCCCGCCGCACCGGTGGAGGCAGGACAGGAGCTGCTCTTCAGCTACAACCTTTACTGGGGCACGCAGCCACCCATGCCGGGCCAGCTGGCCCATGTCGTGGACACCTTCACGGGTCTTGGCGGAGTGGTCGGTCAAAAACGCGTCTATTACAGCAAACGCTTCGCCGTGGACTTCACAGGCGGCGATCTGGCCATGATCGCCAAGGACAAGAAGATAACGCCGGTCCTTGAGACTTCGGCCGGCCGCATCGAACTGACCTCGGTCCGTCCGCAGCACGCCATAAACGGGTTTCGATGCATGTTCGACGTGGTCCCGCCCGACGAAAGCCAGAATCCCATCAACCTGCGCCTGCACCTTGAAGCCGACGGCCGCCGCATCAGCGAAACCTGGGTCTACCAGATGACGCCCCCGCCCATGCAGGAGCGTACGCTCTATAACCCCTGACCTGCGGGCCTATCCCGAAAAATGAATATGAAAAAGGGCTTTGGCACACGCCGAAGCCCTTTTTCACGGTCAATCCGTCAGTCTGGTCAAAGGCCGCGCAAAACCTCTGCAGTCAGCTCCCGCACCCGCACCGCTTCCTCATCCTTGCCGTGCTTGATGCAGCCTTGAGCATAAAGCCGCACCCTCTCCCGCAGCGCCGCCTCAACCATGATCCGCTGCTCGCCGCCAAGCGCCATGCTCCGCAGCAGATCGATCATGGCGTAGATGCGGTACAGATCAAGACCGATGATACGCCGCGAGAGCTGGTCCGCGTGCCCTCCTGTCTTGACCGTCAGCGCCTCGGGCACCAGCCCCACCGGGTGGCGCGCCCCCACGCGCAGCCACAGGCTGTAGTCCTCGCAGGCGGGCAGGCGTTCGTCGAAGGGCCCGAGCTCACGCCACAATTCGCGGGTGAACATGACGCAGGACGGACTGATCAGGCACAATTCAAGAGAACGCTCCAGAAACCATCCGGCAGGCTTGGCATGCTTGAAACGGGGATTGACCCTTTGCCCGTTCCTGATCCAGATTTCTTCCGTCTGGCAGATCGCGAACCCGCTCTCGGCCATGAAGCGGACCTGTTTTTCGAGCTTATCCGGCATCCAGTAGTCGTCGGAATCCAAAAGAGCTACGTATCTGCCGCCGCTGGCCGCTATGCCCAGGTTGCGAGCCGCGCTGACCCCTTTATTTTCCTGATGCATTCCCGTAAGCCGGGGATCGTCGAATTCGGCCAGCACCGAAGCCGTCGCGTCGGAGGAGCCGTCATCGACGACAAAAAGCTCAAAATCGGTCCAGGTCTGCCCCAGCACGGAGGCAACGGCCCGGCCCAGAACATCCGCCCGGTCGTGGGTGGGAATAATCACGGAAACACATGTCATGAGAAGCATCCAGGTCGTCAATGTACGGTGGTTCAACGCCACAGCCTGGTACGGAATGTACTTGAGCCGCCTCCTGCGTGAAAGCGGCCATGAGGTCCTGGTCCTGGGGCTGCCGGGCACCCTGTCCGCCCGCAAGGGAGAGGAATGGGGGCTGCCCATGCGGCTTCTGGACCTGAACACGGCCACGCCCTGGGGCATAGCCTCGCTGCATGGCAAACTCAAGCGGCTGGTGCGCGAGTTCAGGCCCGACGTGGTCAACTGCCACCGGGGCGAGAGCTACCTGCTGTGGGGTCTCATCAAGAAGGAACTGGGGGGGTTCAAACTGATCCGCACGCGCGGCGACCAGCGCCTGCCCAAGGCGAATCTCGTCAACCGCTGGCTGCACAATGACGTCAGCGATGCGGTCATCACCACCAACTCGCCCATGACCCGCCATTTCAGGGATGTCTTTAAGGTGCCAAAAAACAAGCTGCACCAGATTCTCGGGGGAGTGGACACCGACACGTTTCACCCCGACCCCGCCGCTCGCACCCGCATCAGGGCCGAACTTGGATACGGTGACGGCGATTTCGTAGTCGGACTCCTGGGCCGCTTCGACCGGGTCAAAGGCCAGCACGAGCTGATCCAGGCCGTATCCCGGCTGCACGCACAGGGGATGAAGAACATCCGTCTCCTCTTGCTCGGCTTCGACTCGGCCACGCCGGAATCCACGGTGCGCGGCTGGATCTCGGAACACGGCATCGACTCCATCACCACCATCACCGGCAAACGCCCCGACATCGCGGCCTGCCTGAACGCTCTCGATCTTGGCGTGGTCGCATCGCTCTGGTCCGAGACCATCGCCCGGGCGGCCCTTGAGATCATGGCCACGGGCGTGCCGCTGATCAGCACCGATGTCGGCGTCATGCCCGATCTGCTGGAACCTGGGGCTCTTTTTGCCGCCGGGGACGTGGACGCCCTTCAGCAAGGCATCCGCTCCGTGGCCACGGAGCCCGGTCTGGCCGAATCACTGCGCGAAGTGCAGGGCAGGCGCATGGCCGATCTTTCAGGCCGCGACTTTCTGGCCCAGACCCTGGCGGTCTACGAGGATGCACCATGAAACGCGTCGCGCTCATGCTCCCGAAACTGAGCCGCTACGGCGGGGCCGAACAGTTCGGATACCGGCTGGCCGAATATCTGGCCACCCAGTGCGCGGCGGAATTCGAGGTGACCTTCATCTGCGCCAAGCAGGACGGCCCTGCGCCAAGCGGCGTGCGGGTGATCCGGGTCGGCCGTCCAATACCGGGCAAGCTCGGCAAGGTCCTCTGGTTCGCAATGGCAGCCGAGGTCGCGCGTCGCAGGGGAAAATTCGACGTGAGCGTGGGGCTTGGAAACACCGTCTTCCAGGACATCGCGCGCCTGTCCGGCGGGCCGACCAGACTTTTCTGGGACTACTCCATCCGCGCCTATGCCCCGGGCCGGGAGCGCATCCTGAAGACCCTCACCAGGCAGCTTTCGCCAGGCAAGCAGCTCGGCCGACTCATCGAAGGGTTGTGCGCGCGGCACACCCCCGTGCTGGTGGCCAATTCCGGATTCGTGCGCGACCTGACCGTGCAGGCCTATGGCGGCCTTAGGCCCGAAAACATCCGGCTCATCTACAACAAACCGGATCTTGGCCGCTTTTCCCCCGGTGACCCGGCCCACAGGCCGGAGCTGCGCCGACGTTTCGGTCTCCCGGAACAGGCGGATCTGATCCTCACCGCGGGCACCAATTTTCGTTTGAAAGGCGTCCATGTCCTGATCAAGGCCTTGGCCCAGCTGCCGGCATCGTTCCAGCTGGCCGTAGCCGGCGGACGCGGCAGCCGCGACCTGAACGCCCTGGCCGAGACGCTTGGGGTGCGGGAGCGTGTCCATTTTCTGGGCCGGGTGGACGACATGCCCGCCCTTTATCAGTCCGGGGACATTTTCGTGCTGAACACCTTCTATGACGCCTGCGCCAACGCCGTGCTCGAAGCCCTGGCCTGCGGCCTGCCGACCATCTCCACGGCCTGCAACGGCAGCTCCGTTTTCCTGCGCCCCGAAGCGGTCCTTGCCGACCCCACCGACGCCTCGGGGCTGGCCCAACGCATCAAGACCCTGATCCACAACGGTTCCACCGCGCGCACCGACTACGCGCCGCGAAGCGGCCTTGAGCCCTACGCCGACCTCATCCGGGAATTTTCATGACCAATCTTGCCACCTTCGAACCCAGACGCATTCTTGTCTGCCAGCTGCGCCAGATCGGCGACGTACTGCTGACCACCCCGTCCATCAGGCTCCTGAAGGAGCGTTATCCAGACGCAACCATCGACGTCTTCACCGAAAAAAAATGCACCCCCGTGCTCGAAAACAATCCGCACCTGCGCAAGATATGGGCGCTAAACAAAAAAGAGCTGCCAAACTTCCTGGCCGAGCTCAAATTCTATGCCCGCATAGCCCGCGAGAATTACGACCTGGTCGTGGATTTCCAGCAATTGCCGCGCTGCCGCTTCGTGACCCTCATGAGTCGCGCCAAGGTCCGGCTGTCCTACCCGCCTCCTTGGTACAACCGGCTGCTCTACACCCACTGGGCCAAACCCGTGCCCGCCTATTCCGGCAGCTACCGCGCCAGCATCCTCGCTCCGCTGGGCATCACCTGGAGCGGACAGGCCCCGGAAATTTTCCTGACCGAATCGGAAATCGCCTGGGCGAAGGATTATCTGGCCGCCCACGGTCTCACTCCAGGGGAATACATCACCCTGGACCCGACCCATCGCCGCACAACCCGCCTCTGGCCGTCCCGTCATTATGGAGCCATGATCGGCCAGGTTCATGCCGAGCGGCCCGACCTGCGCTTCCTCATCCTTTACGGACCGGGCGAGGCGGACATGGCCCGCGAGGTGCTGGACCACTGCCCCACGCCCGAGGCCTGCGTATTTCCGGACACGGTCATCGGCCTGCGTCAGATGGCGGCGGTGCAATCCCTGGCGCGCCTGCACGTTGGCAACTGTTCCGGGCCGCGCCATTTCGCCGTGGCTGTTAGCACCCCGACGCTGACCATCCTCGGCGCGACCAGCGGCGGCTGGCGCTTCCCGTCCGATCAGCATGAGGACATATTCGAGGACCTGCCCTGTCGCCCCTGCAATCAGAACACCTGCGCCCGCAAGGACCACGCCTGCCTGGAAAACCTGCCCCCGGAACGGGTCGCACAGCGCATCCTTGGCATCCTCGGTTCTCGATAATTTTCGCCCAGAAAACAGGCACACGCTTCATTCTTGCCATGTCCCGAGGTTTGGCCTTAAAATCAGCTTCCGAAGATTCATAGATCAACCGCGCCGTTCTCCACGGCGCGTCATCAAGGAGCTCTCCCATGAAAAGACTGATTTTCGCGATTCTGCTCGGCTTTCTCTGTACCGGAACGGCCATGGCCAGCGGGCTGGACATCTTCCTGGAAGAACTCGACGCCGAGGCCACGCGCTCGCGCAGCTCTTTCGTAAACAACCTGAGCGCCCGTTACGGGGTTCCGACACGCGAAGTGGAGGACCTGGCACGCATGACCAAAAGACCCGCCGACATCTTCATGATCTTCGAACTGGCGCGGATGACAGGCCTCACCAGGGAACGGGTGAGAAACACCTACGAGAAAGGCGAAGGCAAGGGATGGGGAGTCATGGCCCAGGAAATGGGCATCAAGCCCGGCTCGAAGGAATTTCATGCCCTGAAGAACGGCGAGTTCGACTATTGGGGCTCAAGATCCAAAAAGGGCAAGGGCTACGATGACGACTCGATGAATTCAGGCAAGGGAAAGGGCAAAGGATACGACGATTCGGTGGGTTCGGGCAAAGGTAAAAGTAAAGGCAAGGGGTACGACGACGATCTTCTGCCCGAAGATCATCGCGGTTCAAAGGGAGAGGGAAAAGGAAAGAAGAAGTAGACCATCCCTGCCAGCAACGGTTTCAAGGGCGACTTCGGTCGCCTTTTTTTACGCCCCGCCTTATCCCGGCACATCAGAGGCCCATCCGGACACCAAGGGGGAGTCTCTTGGAGACAAATCAAGATCTGAACCTCGACTTTTGCGCTCCCATTTCATTGATAAAGCGGCCTGCATCGGAGCTTTGCCGTATCTTCAATGAAAACAAATAATGCATGATAAATATTGCGCAAAAAAATATAAAGACCTATATATAATGCATGTCACCCAAAAAAACGTCCGCACACGACCTGCCCGCCAACCCGGCCGCCAATCTTGAGCGCCTGGGGCGCAACATTCGCGCCGCCCGCAAGCTGCGCGGCCTGAGCATGCAGGACCTGGCCGCGCGCACCATGACCACGCGCGAGACCATCCGCCGCCTGGAAAACGGACACCCCGGAGTGTCCCTCGGGGTGCTGGCCCATGTCTTGTGGGTCCTACAACTCGATGACCAGCTTGGTGACATGGCGGCCCTGGAATCCGACCCTGTGGGCAGGGCCATGGCCGTGAGCAGGCTCCCGCAACGCGTCGCAACGGAGAGAAACGATGACCTCGACTTCTGAGCGGGCCGTGGTTTTCATCCGGCTGCCCGGCATGGACTACGTGCCGGCGGGGATGCTCCGGCATGAAGACCGGGCATATTTCTTCCGCTACGGCCGCCGGTATCTTGGGCGGCCAGACGCCATTCCCCTCGATCCTGCCCGGATGCCCCTGGCCGACCTGGAGTTTTCCGGGAACACCCTTTTCAGCGCCCTGCGCGACGCCGCCCCGGACCGATGGGGGCGTAAAGTGCTGGGGCTCATGGCCAGCCGGGCCCCTGGGACGCTGAGCGAGTTCGAGGTCCTGACGGCAGCCCATCACCCGCAGCGCATGGGTGCCCTGGCCTTCGGACCCACCCTGGACGGTCCTGAATCCATGGCTCCCTGGGCCACGGGCGATGCGTTCTGCATGGTGCCCAAAGATCTGGGGCGTGTGGCGGCCATCGTCGCCCGCATCGATGAGTTCGAGGACAACGAGGACCTTGATGAACTGCGGGACGGCATGCCCGAAGACGCGTTCCTGGCCGCCCTCGCCTCCAGCCTGTCCCTGGGCGGCGCCAGGCCCAAGGCCATGGTCACCCTGGACGGGGCGCCCTGGATCGCCAAATTCTCCAAACGCGGGGACCCGTGGCGTGAACCCGTTGTCGAGCACGCGACCATGACCCTGGCCGCACGCTGCGGCATCACGGTCGCATCCACACGGCTGATGGAACTGGACGGACATTTCGTCCTGCTGGTTCAACGCTTCGACCGCCTGAACGGCGGCTCAAGGCACGTCATTTCGGGCTTCACGGTGACGGGGGCCGAAGAAGACGGCGACTGGGGCAGCTATCAGAACCTGGCCGAACAGGCCCGGAGGCTCGGCGACGCCCAGTCCGGCCCGGAGATATTCCGCCGCATGGCTTTCAACGCCCTGTGTTCGAACCGTGACGACCACCTGCGCAACCACGCTTTTTTCGTCTCCCGCAAAGCCATCGCCATGACTCCGGCCTACGATCTGGTACCCTCCTCCATCCGATTCAGGCAGTGGGACCTGTCCCTGCGTTGCGGTCAGGAAGGTCGCGCAGCCACAAGGTCCAATATCCTGAGTGACGTCCGGCCCTTCGGACTCAATGAAAGGGAGGCGACGAGAATCTGGGATGAGATGCGGGAAACGGCCGCAAACTGGCGAGAGCATTTCGCCGGACACGGCGTGACGGAGAGGGAGATGGACGAACTCAGGCACCGTTTCACATTGGCGGAAGCTGGAACACGGGCCCCATAATCAAAAATCTTAATTCACAGTTGACCGACCAGCAATGTCTCTCCTTCAGCACGAAGAAGTAACATATACAACGCCCTGATGTTTCCCTCGACGATGCCCACGCACCCCAGTGTTCCTGCAATTCCGTCATCAGGATGAATTCCGAAGCCGGATCACGGTGTTCCGAATCTGGGAGCGATGGAGCGCCACCACGCGAAATTGGCGGCATCCTTGTATGAGGTCACTGCAAAAAGGCATGAATCTCCTTGAAGAAGGGGATTCATGCCTTTTTAACTATCTGAAAAGAATGGATTCCCGCCTTCGCGGGAATGACACTCGGGTTCTTTTGCGACTTTTTTGCAGTGTCGTCAGAGCATGGGAAACAGTTTTTCGAGAAGCGCATCGTCCCCGAGGTGACGTCACCCCTTGAGATCACCCCAAGATGAGTCTTCCGCATCAGCATCCGCTTTGATGAACCGCGGGCAATCCGTTCGGGCACTTCGAAGGAACTCCGACACGTTGAATTCCTTGCAAAGAAGTCTGGCCATGGGCTCGGATAGGCCGAAATAATTCAAGATTGATGATCTGCCCCACCCTCCACCGAAACCTTGCGGAGCACCTTCAATCCACTCCCGCTCTCTGTGACCCAGTCGAATACCCGCAACATGCATATGAGCTAAAATCGAGGCGCCTTGCTGCATCGTGTCATTGCTGTTATGGTAAGTGCGTTCAAAAGCAAATTGTCAAAAAAATCGCCAAATTCTCCATACATGGGGCGGGAAGTACCGAGTGCTTGCCCCCCTGTTCAATCTGAATTTCACTTGACACATCCGCTACAAATTCCATTTGGCCCAACTTCATGGTGTGTCACAAGGAGATATTCCAGGATGAAAGACATGAAACACGAAGAACACCACGGTCACGGCAATATGCATGGGCACCCTGAAAACGGCCATGCCTCTCACCATGAACACATGCTCGGGGATTTTCAGCGACGGTTTTTTGTCTCCCTTGTGTTGACGCTGCCCATCATATGGCTGTCTCCCATGCTGCGCGGACTGTTCGGGCTGGGTGAACCAGCCGTCCCCAGTCAGATGCTGATTCTTTTCGTTTTTTCCACGGGCATCTTTTTCTATGGCGGCTGGCCTTTCCTGAAGGGGCTGTTCGAAGAGCTCTCCGAAAAACGACCGGGAATGATGACGCTGATCGCGCTGGCGATCAGCGTTGCTTACGGCTACTCCAGCCTCGTAGCCTTCGGATTGCCCGGCAGGGTCTTCTTTTGGGAGCTTGCCAGCCTTATCGACATCATGCTGCTGGGACACTGGATTGAAATGCGGTCCATCACGAACGCATCCGGAGCGATGGAGGAACTTGCCAAACTCATTCCCGGCGAAGCCCACAGAATCAACGAAGACGGCTCGATTGAAGACATAAAGGCCGATCAGCTCCAGCCCGGCGACAAAATCCGCGTCAAACCCGGAGAGAAAATCCCGGCTGACGGCAAGATCAGTGAAGGCTCCTCGAGCGTCAACGAAGCCATGCTCACCGGAGAATCCAATCCCGTCGAAAAAGGTCCTGGAGACGATGTCATCGGCGGCGCTGTCAATGGTGACGGCTCGTTGACCGTTCAGGTGGGCAAGACCGGTGAGAACTCCTTCGTCAGCCAGGTCATGGCCCTGGTGAAAGAGGCGCAGGAAAGCAAATCCAAGGCCCAGGGGGTGGCGGACAAAGCCGCTGCATGGCTTACCTACATTGCCCTCGGCGCGGGTCTTCTGACCATGCTGTTCTGGCTGTTTGTCTCCGGTCGCGAGTTTGTCTTCTCGTTGGAGAGGACGGTGACGGTCATGATCATAACCTGCCCCCACGCACTGGGCCTGGCCATCCCGCTGGTCGTGGCAACAACCACGGCAATAGCCGCCAGGCATGGCTTTTTCATCCGGAACAGGACTCCTTTCGAACAGGCGAGAAAACTGCAGGCGGTTCTTTTCGACAAGACGGGCACGCTGACAAAAGGCGAATTCGCCGTGAGCGACGTCGTCCTTTTTTCTCAGGATGTTGACAGAGACAGCCTCCTGAACAGGGCTGCGGCCGTGGAAGCCCATTCGGAGCATCCCATCGCGCGCGCTGTTTCCGGGGCGGCGGAAAACCCGGAACAATCCGCTGACTTCAGGAATATCCCGGGCAAAGGCGCAGAGGCGACAGTCGACGGTGCGAACATAAAGGTCGTCAGCCGCAAGTACGCTGAAGAACAAGGGCTTGAATACGATTCTTCAGCTGTCGAGAGCATTTCCAGCCAGGGAAAAACCCTGGTTTTCGTTCTTGTGGACGACAGGCCCATGGGATGCATCGCATTGGACGATGTCGTTCGCGAGGAATCCAAGGAAGCCATCTCCCAGCTCCGAAGCATGGGTCTGCGGGTCATGATGATCACCGGCGACAACCAAACCGTGGCGGACAGAGTCGCCAGGGAGCTTGGAATCACCGAGTACTTCGCGGAGGTGCTCCCCGACAAAAAAGCGGACAAAGTGCGGGAGGTGCAGCAACGAGGGATGATGTGCGCCATGACAGGTGACGGGGTGAACGACGCCCCCGCGCTCGCGCAGGCGGATGTCGGCATCGCCATTGGTGCCGGGACGGATGTCGCCCAGGAGACTGCGGACATCGTGCTGGTCAAGTCCAACCCCATGGATGTCGTCAAGGTCATAGCCCTCTCCAGAGCTACGTACAGGAAAACCATCCAGAACCTTTTCTGGGCGACAGGCTACAACGCCTTCGCCATCCCGCTGGCTGCGGGCATCCTGTACAAGTGGGGCTTTTTGCTCAGCCCGGCCGCAGGGGCGATACTCATGTCGCTGTCCACCGTAATCGTCGCCATCAATGCCAAATTGATGAAATTGCCTGATGGCACCAGATAATCCTGCAACAGGGGCGCTGTCGTCTTCAACAAGCTGTGAAGACAACAGCATCCACACCCCAAAATATCAAAGGTCACTTTTCCGAAGACACTCCGCAACCTTGAATTCTACCCAGAGAAATCTGGCCAGGGGTTCAGATAGGCCGACGTAATCCAAGATCAAAAAACCGCTCCCCCCTCCTCTTTGTCCCAAGCCCAATCGCGTTGAAAATCAGGCAATTGGGTTTGGGTCCGTCTGGATACTCTTCAAAAGATCGGAAAGCGGTTCCTTGTCGCTGGTAGCGTTGGAGATTTTGGTCATACCCGGTCCTGTCGAAATTTATTCCCTGCGGTCGTCCACTTCCTTTGCAACACCTTTGAAGGGTTCCCCGTCCTCTTTCACATCCATGAACTTGCCTGTCTCCGTATCACGCTTGACCCACTGGCCGGTCTTGGGATTTTGAACCTGGGAACGGTCATTGACGCTGCCTTTGCGGTATCCTTCACCTGTGTTCTTCGCCATTATGATCTCCGGATGTTTTCAAAAAAACTTATGAGCGTTTATCGTACTGCCTTATGAAAAAGCCGAGGCCTGATCTTGCATTCTTATCTTCAAAGATCCCGTCCATTGCTCGGCGTGTCTTTACTTCCCCGCTACATTGCTATTCATCCAGCCTTTCCCGTCAAATTGCATATTTGGCTGCCTCTCGTACGGCTGTGATATCTTCGGAAATTTCCAGTGCCTTCACGGCGCGAACCACTGCGAGACGGGCGTGTCGCAGCGCGTTGTCGCGCATTGTTGCGTCCCCAGTTACGGCTAGGGATCCGAGGGCCTTGAGCAGCCAGACCACCACTTCGACATTGCCCGCTCCGTCTCGCGCGATCCCGGTAAAAGCGTCGTCGAACATGTCTGCCAGGGACAATTCCGGCACCGCAACGCGGTCGAACTGCACCGCGTAAACGTCATCCTCCTTGCCGCGCTCGTTCCACATTGCAAACAGGCGAACAAGTGTGCCCGTGACGCCGATGGCGGTGCCCGGATCATTGACCGCAGGCGAAAGCGCGCGGCTGGCGATCTCCGAAAGGACCACCAGCCCGAATCGCGGATCCTGATCAAAGCTCCTTGAATCGCCAATCACGAACGTGTCGGCGATTGCTTTGGCGTCCTCGTCGGACACACTGTCCGTCGTCTCCCGGATGACCCACGCGACAGGGCGGTCTGGGGTGCAAAAGGTGCCGGGCAACGCCGCCACAACAATTCTCAGTTGCGACTGCACCGCCCTCGCTTGCAATGCTGCGATGTCAACATGCTGTACGTACCCGATGGCTCCAAAAACCGCACGGCCCGCATCCGGGGGACCGAACGCCGCGACGCCGCCAAGGCGTGGTGCCGACTGTCGCTTCCGAATCGCCTCTGCGGCCGCCGCCTCCACCTTGGTGATCGTGTGGCCCAACCGGCCGAGGCGGGCGATGTTATCGACCCACCGGATGAAGGTGACAATGACGATTGCGAACACAACTATTGTCAGTGAAAACAGGATAAAGTGACTGCTCCTTCCGACATAAAGCCCGTTCATCATCGCAACAAGCGCGACCACGCTGAAGATGAATGCGCCGATGAATACCGAGAGCGCATTCTGCGACACGTCATCGGCGATGATGAGCGGAAAAGAACGGGGCGTCGCAGACCTGCTTGCCGACGAATAAGCGGCCACCATCGAGGCCACGGCAAACGTGGCCATCATCAACATACTCGACGCCATGATCCTGAGCAAAGTTTCGGTCGACTCCTCAGTGATCTCCGGCAAAAAACGGCCGAGTTCCGTCATGTCCATGAGATTGGCCAGAAAAACTGCGGCAATGGACAGCACGCATACGATGAGCGGCTTGATCCATAATCGCTCACGGAATTGTTTGATTATGAAACTCAGGTGATCCCACATTTAAAATTCTCCAAAAAATGCAAGCGTCAGATCTTGAATTTCCAGTGCCGCATGCGACCGCAAATTTGAAACCGGCCTTCCCAGCCTGCAGTCAGCATGAATCCCGCAGAGCTTGCAAGAACATGTTGAGCGACCAACTGCGGATGAAGTCGTGACATCTCTGCACACCCCCTAAGGTGTATTATAAACACAATACACTACTCTTCTTCAGCACTTTTAAAGCCACTGCTTGCTGCTTTTTTAATCAATATTCCGTGACAGTTGATTTGTTAATCATGACACAAACAATATTAGATAATTTAAAAAGTTCTTTAATAGACAATACTTCGATGCATAAATATTGCTAAAATATAACTAAATTAACTATTTACATATTAGTCATTATACATATTGTGCATGTCTAAACGAACAAAACCTATCCAGAAAACACTTATAAAACAATCGTGCGTAGCTTTTACCCATTTAAGTCCTGGATATGTTAGTAATTATTTCAAAAAACCCTGTATAATCCGGTTAACCGCAGCATCATAATCAAGTCCGAGGCTCATAAGCTTCATCAGCTGGTCGTTGGCGATTTTGCCGATAGACGCTTCGTGCGTCATTTCAGCATCCGGGTGCAGTGCGCGCAGGGCCGGGATCGTCTGGTTTCTGCCATTGTCCATGATGATGGCATCGCATTCTATATGACCATAGCATTTGGCAAATGCCGTCAGGTTGACGTAAAAATCCTGGCTGGAATTACCTTTTATAACGGAACGGGAAACGATATTCGCCTTGCTGTCAGTTCCGATCAGTTCAATTTCATTTCTGGATTCGGCCACCTGCTCTCCGTCGGTCATCACCCGTTCGGTGATGAGCAGCACGCTGCCCGCGCCGATTTTAGCTTCATTGAAGCGCTTGGCTTCATCCACCCCACCCAACTGAGTCAGTTCCATTTCCACTTGGGCGTTTTCCGCCATGAAAACTTTTGTGGTGGGATTTAAAATACGCCGGCCCGTACCGTCACCAAGGGCGATATGCTTTTCCACATATTTGACTTTTGCACCCGCCTTGATCTGAAATTCATGGATGCCGGAGTGGCCTTCGGATTCCTTGCCCCCGCAATGGATGCCGCATCCAGCGATAATGGTTACATCCGCTCCTTCCCCGACAATAAAAGTATTATAGACCGTATCATGAAGACCTGCCTGGGATAATATAACAGGAATGTGAACGGACTCATTCACCGTTCCAGGCTTTATATCAATGATGATTCCATCGCCTTTTTCGTTTGTTTCGATATTGATATTGGCGGAAACCTCGCGTCCCAGAAGCTTACCGTTTTTCCGAATATTATAAGCGCCTTTTGGAATTCCTTCGAGTTCCGCCACTTCCTTTAACACCCGTCTATCGATAGCATTGAGCATTCTCTTCTCCTTGACACAATTCATTGAATTTACAGACACTCGAATCCTCAAGTATCGATACCGCACCAGCCAGATCACCGGAATAACCGATTTTTCCGTCTTTGATCAACAAAAGCGTATCGGCGGCTTCAAGAAATGCTTTGTTATGACTCACCACAATAGTGGTTGTTTTGTTTTCTCTCTGTTCGCGTTTGAGCAACTCCACCATTGGACCGATGGTCCAAAGATCAATACCGGTGTCTGGCTCATCATAGATCGCCACTTTTGGATTTTTAGCAATTACCGTGGCCAGTTCGATTTTTTTGATTTCTCCGCCAGACAGCTTGCTGTCCACACGCTTGTCCAGAAACGCCAGAGAGCAGACACCCACCCGGGAAATGATCTCAATGAGTTTCTCTTCGTCATCAGATCCGGCGGCAATCGATAGCAGATCCCGAAAAGTCGTCCCCTTGAATCGGGCCGGATGCTGAAAACCATAAACAATGCCTGCTTTGGACCGTTCATGAATGGGAAGCTTGCTGATATCGGAACCGTTAAAAATTATCTTTCCGGATGTAATTTCATTGATCCCCATGATCAGCTTGGCCAGGGTGGTTTTGCCCGACCCATTGGGACCGGTTATGGCGTAGAATCCGCCAGCTTCAAACGTAAAACTCAAATCATGGATAATGGTCCGATCAGACGGACTTTGGGCGTCGGTATCTGATTCTGGGACTCTGTACGTAATATTTTTTAATTCCAACATGGCTGCACACTTTCACCTAAATTTTTGGTTTCTGAGTTCAATTCATTACGCGTATTGATCTTTGTGAGCATTAGCTTCGATCAATCACGAAAACCATTATACATGACTTTGTAGGCATTTCCAAAATATTACCACTGAATGCACAAAATTATACATATCATATAGTAATTAATGCACATACAAATGATATATTTATCGACTTTACTTGACCATTCTAAAAAACTATTGCAAATATTCCACATACAGCCTATCTAAAAGAGTATGAAACTCATCATGCTTACCTAATCCTATACGTTCTCTTTCGAGCGTATCAAAAGCTTCAATAATTTCATGATCTTTAGCAATATCGAGTTTTGATTCTGCCATCAAAAAAAGCCCTTTGTTTTCTTTCTCGATATGCTGTATCATCAGTCCTACATATTCATTAATAATTACCTGAACGTCTGCTGCGGATGCCATATCTCCAGATGTATAGCTCTCCACAGATTTCTTAAGTCTTGCAACAAGTTTACGACCTTGTTTGTGCTCACCCAACAAATCCCCTATCGGCCCACCTTCACACGGCACCCCTGCGGCTTCCAAAGCCGGAAACAAGATTTCCTCTTCCTTGCCATGATGACACTCGTCGACAAAAACCGACAAGAATTCCATGATACCATCAAGCTGCCCACTTACGATCTGTTCATCCTTTGCAAGTTTGCCCGCTATGGACTGCAGAATCCTAAGCATTCGTTCTATCCCTTGATGTTCATTTCTGAGTTCATCTACTGCTTTCATTGACACCTCCACTTAAAAAATTTGCGTCGGGCACATCGCTCACCAACGATGATTTACGCTGATCTCGAATAACTTACGGATTCAGCCTGCGTCGCAAACTTGAAAGGCAGGCAACTTGACGCTCGTGAGTTCCTGACAGCAAGCGCCTATCCTCCACATTATCGGGTTCAACGCGCAACCGTTTCGACGATCAGCAGCCGAGATTTTCCGCCGCAAAATCCCAATTGATCAGCGAGTCCAGAACAGCCGTGACATAGTCCGCGCGCCGGTTCTGGTAATCCAGATAATAGGCGTGCTCCCACACGTCGATGGTCAGCAGCGGCTTCATGCTCATGGTCATGGGCACCTCCGCGTTTGCGGTTTTGACAACCTTGAGCATGTCGCTGTCCAGCACAAGCCATACCCACCCGCTGCCGAACTGCGCCCCGGCTGCGGTCAGCAGTTCTTTCTTGCAGGCGTCGAGAGAACCGAAGGATACTTCGATCTTCTTCTGCAACGCACTGGCAGGTCCACCACCGCCCTTCGGCCTCAGGCTTTGCCAGTAGAAGGCGTGGTTCCATGCTTGCGCCGCGTTATTGAAGATGGCGGTTTTGTCGCTCTTGCCTTCTGTCTCGCTTATGATCTTCTCCAGGGTCATGTCAGCATACCGCGTTTCGGCCACCAGCTTTTTCAGGTTATCGACATAACCCTTGTGATGCTTGCCGTAATGAAAACCGATCGTCTTCGCGGAAATCACGGGCTCAAACGCGTTTTCCGCGTAGGGCAGAAAAGGTAAAACCTGCGCGGTTTCACGATTCAAGATGTCATTGCTCATAATTATTTCTCCCTTGCTCCTGTCGATGGCCGCCGGAATTCATGCATGCCGAAGACCATGTGCTTAGTCATCAACCCGCCTCGTCTCATGCATAAACCCGGACGGATTTTCTCCTGCCCTACAGCCGTGTCTGTGCCACGGCGATAAAAATCTCAAGATCTTTAGCGCTTAAGTATCCAGCATCTTTCGCTTCTTGCCCGCTATAACAATTATCACTTGCCGTCTCATGCCCTCTATTGCTTCAACCCATGGAAATCCCATGCGATAACTCAATGTATTATTGCTGATTCTTTGCGGTTATCATGAACACGATGCAAAGTTGAGCTTTTTCTTTACCATAAGATTATATCGAAACGTGCGTGCAGAATTGGAAATATGAGCATTCCTGTCTGCAACAGACCGAATCCATGGCAAAAATACGGAAGAGAAAACGACAGCGATTGGGATTATCAATCACAAAAATTTTTGATATTTAATAGTTACGCGGAATATCACGGATTTTTCAAGGCATGAACGTATGTGGTGCCGGGGATCAAGAGAAGGAAACCAGGCTCATGTTCAAGAGATGAGGACGAGGGTCAGGAAATGTTGAAGGACACTTTTCTGGAGGAACTCCAGAACCTTGAATTCCATGCGCAGAGGTCTGGGCATGGAATCAGGACGACAGGATTATTCAAGATTCAAGAGCGGAGACCCCGCTCCCCTGGGATCAGTGGTGCAGGATCTGGCTGAGGAACTGTCTGGTGCGGTCGTAGCGGGGATTGGAGAAAAATTCCTCCGGGGAATTTTGTTCCACGATCTCGCCACCGTCCATGAATATGATGCGGTCGGCCACGGTCCGGGCGAAGCCCATTTCATGGGTCACGCACACCATGGTCATGTTTTCCTCGGCCAGGGAGACCATGACATCGAGAACCTCCTTGATCATTTCCGGATCCAGGGCCGAAGTGGGCTCGTCGAAAAGCAGGATGTTCGGGTTCATGCACAGGGCCCGGGCAATGGCCACGCGCTGCTGCTGGCCGCCCGAGAGCTGGCCTGGATACTTGGCCGCCTGCTCGGCGATACGCACCCGTTCCAGGAAGTGCATGGCCGTGGCTTCGGCCTCCCTTCTGGGCATCTTCCGTACCCAGATGGGAGCCAGGGTAAGGTTCTCCAATACTGTCATGTGCGGGAACAGATTGAAATTCTGGAACACCATGCCCACCTCTCGGCGGATTTTCTCCAGCCCTTTGACGTTGCCGGTCAGTTCGGTGCCGTCAACGATGATGGTCCCTTCCTGGTGGCGTTCCAGCCGGTTCATGCACCGGATAAGGGTGGATTTGCCGGACCCGGACGGGCCGCAGATGACGATTCGTTCGCCCCTGTGCACCTTAAGGTCAATATTCTTGAGGACGTGGAAGTCACCGTACCACTTGTTCAGACCCTTCACGTCGATGATGGTTTCGCTGGAAGTCATAAGGAACCTTACCTTTTGGTTTGGGGGCCGCGCTTTTCGAGGCTGCGGCCATATCGGCTCATGCCGAAGCAGATGCACCAGTAGATTACGGCGCAGAAGACATAACCCTCGACCTCGTGGCCAAGCCAGTTTTGATCCTGGGAGGCGGCTTTGACCATGCCGAGGAAATCCAGAAGCCCCACGATAATGACCAGGGAGGTGTCCTTGAACAGGGCTATGCAGCGCCCGATCAGGGACGGAAGCACGTAACGCAGGGCCTGGGGAAGGACCACGAAAAGGGTAATCATCCAGCGGGACAACCCGAGGGCCTTGGCCGCGTCGAGTTGGCCGCTCGGCACGGCCTGCAGGCCGCCGCGCACCACTTCGGCGATATAGGCCGACGAAAAGAGGATGATGCCCACCTGGACCCGCAGCAGATTGTTGATCTGGAAGTTCACGGGCAGAAACAGCGGCATCATCACCGAGGCCATGAACAGGATGGTGATGAGCGGCACTCCCCGGATGAGTTCGATGAAACCGATGCAGATGGAGCTGATACCGACCATCCGGGACTGCCGTCCCAGGGCCAGGAGAATGCCGAAAGGCACCGAGAACAGGATGCCCACCGCGGCCAGGCCCAGCGAAAGCATGAGCCCTCCCCACATGGACTGGTCCACCTCGGCCAACCCGGCGCCACCGCCCACGAGCCACACGGCGGCCACGAAGAGCATGGGCCAGGCTCCGGCCAATACGCGCTTGCCGAACCGTCCGCTGACCGTGGCCGCAATCACGCCGGCGAACAGGATGGCCGCCGCCAGGGGCCGCCAGATCAGCTCCGACGGGTAGGTGCCAATCAGCATGACCCGCGCCTTGTCCGCGATGAAAGCCCAGCACGCGCCCGAACCGTCGCACGCATCGGGCCCGCCGGACCACACGGCGTTGGTGAACGCCCAGGAAATCAGAGGCGGAATGGTCTTGGCCAGGACCAGCACAGCCAGCACCGTGAGCACGGAGTTGAACCAGCCCGAAAAGAGATTGGTCCGCAACCAGAGGAGCACGCCCGAGGCGGCAACGGGCGGCGGGGCGTCGGGCGAGGGGATGAAGGTCTTGAGTTCGCTCATCGTTCCACCAACTGCACCTTGGCGTTGAACCAGTTCATGACCAGAGAGACAACCAGGTTGATGGTCAGGTAGACCGCCATCCACAGGCCGATGATTTCGATGGCCTGGTCGTTCTGGCCGATGATGGTCCCGCCGATGGAGACCATGTCCGGATACCCGATGGCCACTGCCAGGGAGCTGTTCTTGATCAGACTGGTGTAGTCGTTGGTGGTGGCTGGGATGCAGACACGCAGGGTCTGGGGCAGGATCACCTTGCGCATGATCGGTCCGGGGCTGAGCCCCAGGGCCTTGGCCGCGTCCAGCTGGCCCGCGTCCACGGACTGGATGCCGCTGCGCACATTCTCGCCGATGAAGGCGGCGGTATACAGGACCAGGCCGATGAGCAGGGCGGAAAATTCGGGCCGCAGCACCATGCCGCCCTTGAAATTGAACCCGCTGAGCACGGGCGCGTCGAAATCGAGCGGTTGGCCGGTGAGGAAATACGCGGCCGCAGGAAGCCCGAGGATCAGCCCGAGGGATATCCACCCCGAATGCAGGCCGCGACCGGTTTCATCGCGCATCCGCTTGGACACGCGTACCAGGGCCACCGAGGCCGCGATGGCCGCGACCAAGGCCAGAATCACCCATCCCATGCCATCCTGGAAAAGCGGACGGGGAACGTACACGCCCCGGTTGTTGATGAATATGTCGCCAAAGGGAACCAGGCTCATGCGCGGGGACGGCAGGAAGGCCAGCAGCGTGGAGTAGCAGAAGAACAGGGTCAGCAGCAGCGGAACGTTTCTAAGTACCTCCACATACACTGCGGCCAGATGGGCCACCAGCCAGTTGCCCGATACGCGCGCGATGCCGATGATGACCCCGAGAATCGTGGCCAGCACGATGGACAGGGCGGACACGAACAGGGTGTTCAGGATGCCCATGGCGAAGGCCCGGCCGTAGGTGTCGGCGGGGGTGTAGGGCAGCAGACTGTCGTTGATGGGCAGGCCGCCCTCCACGGACAGGAAGCCGAACCCCGAGGCGATGTTGCGCGCCTCCAGGTTGGCCTGGGTGTTGTGAAACAGTTGCAGGGCCACGTAGACGATCGCTCCGACCACCAGGACCTGGGTCAAAAGAGCGGGCAACTGTTCTTTCAGTTTGGACATGTTCAAGACGGCTAGCTTCCTTTTGGGGGAGTAAACAAAGGACCGCACCAGCCGATTGTCCCGGCCGGTGCGGCGTGCGGATTTCTTTCGATTCAGCCCGCTAGCGGATGGGCATGGCGTAGATCAAACCACCCTTGTTCCACAGGTTGTTGTAGCCGCGGGGGATGTTCAGGGCGCTCTTGGGGCCGAAGTTGCGGTCGTACATCTCGCCGTAGTTGCCAACGGCCTGGATGGCGCGGACGAGCCAGTCGTTGTCCAGGTCGAGCAGGGAGCCGGTGTCGCCAGTGGCGCCGAGCATGCGCTGGATCAGCGGATCGGTGGAAGAAGCCTTCAACTCAAGGACGTTGGCCTGGGTGATGCCCTTTTCCTCGGCTTCGATGAGGCCGAAAAGAATCCAGGTGACCAGATCCTTCCATTGCTGGTCGCCGTGACGGACGAAGGGAGCAAGGGGTTCCTTGGAAAAAACCTCGGGAAGGATGATGTGCTGATCGGCATTGGCGGCGCCTGCCCGCAGGGATGCCAACTGGCTGACGTCGGTGGTGAAGGCGTCGGTACGGCCGGCCACATAGGCGTTGAAGGCCTCCTTCTTGGACTCGAAGACAACGGTTTCCAGCTTGATGCCGTTGGCGCGGGCAAAGTCGGCCACGTTCAGCTCGGAGGTAGTGCCGGAGACCACGGCCACGGAACCGCCGTCAAGATCGAGGGCCTTTTCCACGCCCAGGCTCTTCTTCACCATGAACCCCTGGCCATCGTAAAACAGGACCGCAGTGAAATCCACGCCCTGCTTGCAGTCGCGCTTCATGGTCCAGGTGGTGCCACGGGACAGATCCACCTGGCCGGAGGATACGGCCACGATCTTCTGCTTGGAAGCCAGAGGAACGAACTTGATGGCTTCGAGGTCCTTCAGCACGGCAGCGGCCACGGCGCGACCCATGTCCACGTCGAAACCGGCCCAGCGACCGTTGGAGTCCGGCGCGGAGAAACCGGCCACGCCTTCGCTGACGCCCAGAATGAGCTGGCCATCCTTCTGCACCTTTTCCAGAGTGCCTGCCATGGCGCCGGTGCACACAAAAGCAAGCATGGCCAATGTCAGAAACAGTTTGCCTATAGTTTTCATCCTCTCTCCTTGGATAATGCGACCGTTTTGAAATTGGCCACAATGTTACGGGAATGTTACGGAGGTCTTGCAAACATGTGACTGGCTGTCAATGAAGCTCGCAAAATACCAAGGGGCCTGGCCGTTTGGAAATGAGAATCTGAGATAGATCAAGATTCGACGCGAGACACAAGAAGGAAATCACACAAAGCGGGACGGATCAGCTTCGATGCCGATCAGGACAAACGCCCCTTCCGCTCTCAGGGTTGGGGCCGATAGCGAGGGACGCATTCTTGCCCTACCCGTCCCGGAGCGGGCTCTCAGGCCACCCCGAGCCGGGCATTGTAGACAAACGACTGGCTGGCGGCGAATTCCCGGTAGGCTTCCAGGGCTTCCGTCCGCAGGACATCCTCCACGACTTCTATTCCGCGCCGTGACAGCTCGGCACGCCAGTCGGGATGGACCGGACCTTCGTCAAACCCGGTGATCTCCTCCAGATCGGGCCCCTCGCCCGCAATCACCAGCGAGCGGACGCCCGACCACAGCACCGCGCCGAAACACATGGCGCAGGGCCGCCAGTTCACCACCAGCTGGTGGGCCGGCAGCTCGGGGGCGCCCAGGTCGTAGACTCCCAGCAGTTTCTGCGCCAGGGAAATGGCCATGACCTCCGCATGCGCCGAGGAACACAGAAAGGGCATCACCCGATTGACTCCGATCACCACGAGTCTGCCCGAGTCGCGTTCAAAGATGCCCGCTGCGAAAGGTCCGCCCGTATTGCTCTGGAAATTGCGGCGCGAAAACTCGATCACCGCCGCCATCCGGCCCTCCACGGTCTCGAAGTGTGTCGGCAGAACATTGAGTTCCTCGATGGCCCAGTCAGGCAGATCCAGGGTAAAACTGGTATTGGTGCGGCTATATGCGTTCTTCGTATTCGACATGTCTCACTCCTTCTCACTCTTCATTGATGCGGGCCAAGGCGAAATTTCAGCGAACGCCCTGTGCGGCGGGTTTCATCGTAGGAACTCCACCCTCAGGGCTGCCTGAATCTTGTCCCGCTGCGCCGGATTCACCTGCGCCTCGTCAGCATAGTCCTGCCAGCGGGCAACGACGCCCTGTACTTCGGCAACGATCGTTTCCGCTCGTCCGCGCTTCATCGAGGCGCTCTGTGCGCACGCTTTGAAATCGTCCAGAGAGAAGCCATCCCGTTTGCCATTCAGGGTCATTTGGTGGCGCGCTGTCCATTGCCCGTTTGGCCGATAGCTGTAGGTCATGTCAAACGCCGGTGAGAGCGACCATTTCCCCGTCCGGTCCATCAGAAAAGCAATGTTCTTGACGTGGTCATCCTGGTTGCGGGCAACGATATTGAACACCATCCTCCGGAACTGCTCCTCGATGGCCGCCATCGGCAGTCCCAGTCGGCGGATGACCTGTAAGGCCTGCTCATAGCCGTATGCGCCGGCCTGGTTGAAATCATAATGGGCCATGCCGCACAGGGATTGCATGTGCAGCTTGTCTCCGCCATCCAGGCGGTCGAACCGTTTCGTCATGAAATGGCTACGACCGTTCTCCTCGAACAGACGGCTTGGGCTCATGGTGATTCCCGCGTCGACGGCCATTCGATAATAGGCGTATTCGATCGCGCCGTATCCCTTCGGGTCCTCCTGTTCCTTGTCCTTGTTGCCGCTGACCCCGTCGAACTTCATCAGCCAGTATTCAAACCCGCTACCCGCCTTGACCTGGCCCGAGCGCACTTCGCCCGTTTGCGGATTCCAGGCGATGATCGCCTTGGCCCGCGCCCCGCCTGCGGAAGTTCCGACTCGCAGGATGTCCCACAGTGCGGTTTCCCTGCCGTCCTCCTTGACCCAGCTGCGCAGGTTGTCGCGCTGGGTCAAAACCTCCGAAGCCAGCTCGACCAGTTTGTCGACTTCGATTCGGGACGTGCCGGACGCGTCCAATCGGGTTGACGGAACATATTCAAGCGCCCCCATGCCGCGCGAACCGGTATAGCAAAGACGTTCCACCGCATTGAACGATTCCGGCAGCCGTCCGGACCGGGCAAGCCAGGCATCGATCAATGCATTGCCGAACCGGTCGGGCAGCGAATCCGCGAGCAACCCCGGCAGACCGTGGAAGGTTTCCGGTCGCAGCGATGGAAAGGAGTAGAGTCGGCGGGAAAGAGGCATCATCAGCGGGGCCACCTCGATACCGCTCTTGCTGAACGCCGTGTCGTATTCAAACATCGCGGTCGCGGCCCCGTCCTCAAGAGACACAGCGCCGATGGTGCTCCCCCACAGCTTGACCGTTGCCGTCGTGCTCATGTTTCATCACCCCACTGCCACGGCCCTTCCTGTGCGGCCTGCCGCTTGCCGCTGGCCCTTTTGCGCGCCTTGCCTTTGAGCTTGACCAGATCCATGGGACGGGGGACGGCCTCGGGCACCAGCGTATCCAGTCGGTCCAGGAGTTCCAAAGCCCGCAGAATCCGGATCAAGGTCGACATTTGCGCCGTAGCCCCGGCCTCGATACGCTCCACCGTCCGCTTCGAAACCCCCGCCTGCTCCGCCAGCATTTCCTGGGTGAACTGAAGCTCCAGCCGACGCTGCACAAGCCGCCGCCCCAGCTCTGTCAGAATGGCTTCGTCCGTCAACAAACCTTCGATCTTCATCTGCGCGTCCTCCGTAGATAAAAAATCATATATCGCAATAACTGACGATAAACAACTTAAAAAAGCTTATTCTCGTAATTACTGACGACTTGCATAAATGAATTTGATAAATTTGAAAGGGATGATGGAAAGACGTTTGGAATGGCAGGAACGATTAAATATTGGCGAGATAATTCAGAATTTTAGATGAAAATTGAAACTATGATTTGTGGATTTTGCGTTTGGCTTTCGGTTATTCACATCAAGGATTAGCCAAAGGCAGACTTGATAACCATGCAAAAGGACACCTCCGAAAATAGCAGATGACCGAGTCCTCTGCTATATCGGAGGTGGGAAACACTCATATCGGAGGAGGCCAATGGCTAACCTCGAAAGTCGAGTTATTGTTCTTTGTTGTTGAGTTCTGCGTATTCCGACTTGATCTCCTCCAGACACAGACAACGGAACAATTCCTCTTTCCCGTTATTCATCGTGAAGGCTTCAAGGGCATTGATGGCGTTGCCGAGCCATGTCTTCAATGTGATTTCATCTGTTTCGAAAAACGGGTCCATGCAGTAGCGATTTGGCTTGACGCCTGCTTTCGACAAGAGGCGTATCGCGGCAACCGCCTGAGAAGGAATATTTTTAGCCACGCTAACTCTCCATGTCGTGGCAATTGCGGCATCAGATTCTTTGTACATGCTCAACAATATATCCGTATTAGCCTGGATATCTTCGCAAGATTTTGTAATGATATATTCATTTTTTTTGTTAAATATGACTTGCTCTTCAAATTCATCTGAAGAATAGGAATTGTTGCTCAATAACGAAATTAATATCAATGTAATAATGCTATATTTCACGATTTTCATCTCACAATAAGGCTAGTATCGCCGCTTTGACTGATCGCAATTCTTGCATTTCTCGGCAAGACAATACATCCACTCGAAGCTAAACCAGGCCGCCTGGCACTATCGCCATGAATCTGAAAAGAACGGCGACCATGCGCAGTATGACCGACAGGATTGAGCAACAAAATCATTTGTCCTGTTTGAGCGCTAATACGTAATTCAGAGTCAATTCTCCATGACCCTCTTGGTATGGGACCCTCATTGACGATGTTCTCGGATGCAGGTTGATTTCGATGCGGAGGATGGCCGCTGTATCCTTGATATTCCTCACCTCCGGGACCAGTAATTCTTCCTGATCGCTGATCATAGATCCAAGGCATAACATTCTCCTCTTGTTTGCCAGTAGGTGGAGTTCTGGCGTTTGACGGGATAATGAGAGGAATTGTAATGGATGGAATTGGAGAAATAAATGGGTGTAGAGTCTGACTGAGCTATTGGATATATACTGCCTGACCAGTATACCCGATATTTTGAGATCGAAAGATAAAGGGCAGAAAAAATGCCAAGGTTCAGATCTTGAATCTTGAATCTTCTCGCCGAAGAATCCTACTCACGGTCGAATAGTGAAGTCCCGTCGCGGCAGCCACTTGGGCTTGGGTATAGCCAAATTCGTGACACGCTTTGGCGATGGCGCTGTCCCGCACTTCCCTGCTCCTCGTGTCCGCCAGGATGTTCTCCAGGCTGGGGCGGTCAGCGAAGCGTTGGGTACGAGGCACTCCCTTGAGGGAACTCTTCTCCCTGAGCATCGGGAATAGTTTTTCGAGAAACGCATCCTCCCCAAGAAAACATTGACCCTTGAGCTCATCCCAGGGGGAGTCTTTTGCATCCATGCCCGCCTTGATGAACCGCCGGTATTCCATGTGGGCGCTTTTCCGGTCGAGTCCAAAGTGTTCCAGAATCCAGTCCACGGAAAGGAGCTCCGGCACCTTGTCGAGTCCAGCGGTAGCCCGGTAGCTGGACCACGAATATTTCCCGAGGTCCTTGAGCATCCCGGCCCGCACGGGATTGAGCACGACGTAGCGGCACAGTTCCAGAAGATATGCCTCCCGGTCCACCACAATGGCCTTGAACCGCCCTTGCAGTACATGCCCTACCCGCCCATGCCGCCGATTGAAGACCTGCGTGTACACGCTGTTGAACTAGCGCATGGCTTTGGACAGATTAGCGTCGGGGGTTTCAAGAAGCAGGTGGAAGTGATTGGTCATCAGACAGTAGGCGTGACAGAGCACATTGAACCGGCTGAGCGCCTGCCGGAGGACGGCCAGGAACGTATTCCTGTCGACGTCATCGGCAAAGATCGCAGCTTGGGCGTTGCCGCGGGACGTCACGTGATAGACGGCTCCCGGAAATTCTATGCGGAGGGGTCTGGCCATGAGAGGGAGAGAGCTCGAAATGAATCAAGATTCAAGATCTGACCCTCGACTCCGCTTCGGGAGATACTCGCCTTTCGTTATAAACAGATTATTTCATCCTGATAAAACCACTCTTGTTCAAGAGCGTATTGTACTACCTTTGCTGTATTTTTAGTATATGCAACGATAGCTAAGCTCTCCTCTGCACGGCTACATGTAACATAAAAAAGTCTCCTAGTACGATCAATGCTCGTATCTTTTCCTTCTTGTTCATTCATGATATCAGTTGCTGTTGGTTCAACTGCGCCGAACAATTTATCGTAACTAAATAAGAAACCGCGAGCCTCATCGTCATCGAGAATGACCATAACTCTTTGGAATTCCAAGCCCTTAATTCCTTGATGAGTACCAAAACGAGATTCATCAGAGATGTATTTGACATACTCTTCAAACTCGCTGAATTTGCATTTTAATGCAGTGTCCCAAGCATCTACAACTTGGTCAGCTTCTGCTTCACCAACTGATTCCTCTTCCATATTCTGATCCTCGACCAACCTTTTGGCTATCGGCAACAAGCCTTCTGGAATCTTAAAAATTCCACTACAAAACACTTCTTTCAATATATCGTTGAGAGTAGGGTCTGTGTTATCAGCCCACAGGGAAAACAAAGTCTCTACAGCATCTTTCGCTTTTGCCAGCTCTTCCATAGAATTTGGGGAGTTCTTTAAGACATCCTTCTGGATTAATGCAGAATTTTCGCGGATAACTCTTGATACTCTAAATTTGTCGTTTGCTTGCAAGGCTTTAATTAACGGCAATACCCGCTTTGAAAACAGTGGAACCCCAGATAGAGAACCATCAAGCAAGCCTGTCCTCAATCGATTAACGCCGTATAATGGAACAAAAAAGGTAGCAAACCCACCGCGATTAGCCACCATATGGTGTTCCAACGTCAATACCTTCACATCTGATTGAGAAGGATCATTCCATTGCTCGTCACCTGTTAATGCAGCCATTTGTGAAACAATTTCAGCTTCAATACCTGCTTTATCAATTGCACCATCTGTATCTACAATGAATAAACGGACAAATCCATCTTCCTCTTTATGAGGGCTTTGACTTTGATCATCAGCACCAGCGCGTATTTTATTGATAAGAGAGATTACACGCCTTGGACACCTGTAATTTATTATCTTTGCTGGCTTTGCCCAGGTGTCAGGGATGTTTTGACCTAAATCCGCTTTCCCATCGGTATAAATGCGCTGCATTGTGTCACCGAACAAGCCGAGGGATAAGTTGGCATATTTATTTTTTTGAACTTCGAAAAAAGCATCAACTAGTTCCTTTTTGGTGTCCTGACTTTCATCTATTAATATGATTGGATATTTTTGTACGAGAATGTCCTGCATCAGAGGTTTGTTTTGAACAAAACTAGCAGTAATTTTAATAACTTCCTCATGATTTAAGGAATTTATTTCTAGGTTGTCCCCGTTGGGATTATAGGTAAACTGATTAACCTGAATCCGTGAATAAGTGTTGGCAACGTTGTTGACTCGAAATTTCAACCATATTTTTCGAAAATCCAGGCGACTTTCGACCTGAAAATTTTCAACTGAAGGACTATTGTCGCTTCGCAAGCT
>Ga0265295_1000791_pt1 | contig 60350 bp, 52 predicted proteins | sample Munlansysbiofilm_FD_192503 | JGI IMG/M metagenome (GOLD analysis project Ga0265295, IMG submission 192503) | Leachate microbial communities from a municipal landfill in Southern Ontario, Canada - Methane capture system biofilm | ecosystem: Engineered > Solid waste > Landfill > Unclassified ... | reverse complement strand
ATCACCATCAATATCAACAATTAAACCAGTGATGATTGCACCGGGTTGCATGTCTAGGGTTTTTAGGCTTTCTTCAAAAAGGTCTGCAAAGCTTTCGCTCATGTTTAATCCTGCTGATCGAGGGCAAAGTCTGCCCAAATCCACATTCCAGATATAATGTGGTCTTATTTATAAGTTGAAAACATGCAAGCTATTATCTGAAAGCTTCGCATGATTCATTTTAGAGTTAGAGCACACTCGTGTGTGCCTGCTCTTGGTTATCCAGCCAAGCTGCGTACTGCAACTTCACTGAGAATTCTTTCTAACACCTGCTCAATGGTCATGGTCGTTGAGTCCAAGATAATTGCATCTTCGGCGGGCTTCAACGGCGCAATAACACGATTGGTGTCACGCTCATCACGTGCACGAATCTCCTCGAGGAGACTTGTTAGGGTAACAGTTTCACCTTTGTCTTTCAACTGTAAATAACGACGGCGCGCACGCTCTTCAGCATTAGCCGTTAGAAATACTTTCAAAGGCGCGTCAGCAAAAACAACGGTACCCATATCACGACCATCGGCGATCAAGCCAGGTGCTTGGCGAAAGTCCTGCTGGCGACGTAGCAAGCCTTCGCGCACTGCAGGTAATGCGGCAATTTGCGAGGCATGCGCCCCCACTGTTTCAGTGCGAATTTTGTCAGTGACATCATCCGCCTCAAGAAGGATATGCTGCGAGTTGCTGTCACTGTCCAGCACAAATTGCACGTCCAGGCCTGCTGCTAGAGCCTCGAGGGCCGGCTCATCATCCAGCGCTATATGATGCTTTTCTGCCGCCAAGGCCAGCACACGATAGAGTGCGCCTGAATCGAGCAAATGCCACTGCAGTGTTGAGGCCAGTAAGCCTGCAACAGTACCCTTGCCTGACCCGCTGGGCCCGTCGATGGTAATCACCACAGCATCACTCATAGCTGTCCCTCTTGTGCCACATGCATGCCAACCTGCTTGCACAATTCGAGGAAGTTCGGGAACGAGGTCGCCACATGCACGCTATCATGAATGCGGATCGGCGCACTGGCACGCAGTGAGGCAACGCTAAAGGACATGGCAATACGGTGGTCACCGTGCGCCCAAATCTCACCACCACCGATTTGACCGCCTTCGATAATGATGCCATCAGGTGTACCTTGTGCAGAAATACCAAGTGTAGTTAAGCCATCAACCATCACTTGAATGCGATCGGATTCTTTGACCCTTAACTCTTCTGCGCCACGCAGTACGGTACGCCCTTCAGCGCAGGCAGCCGCAATAAAGAGCACAGGGAATTCATCAATTGCTAATGGCACGAGATCCAAGGGGATATCGATACCTTTTAAGCGGGCACTGCGCACACGAATATCAGCGACCAACTCGCCTCCGACTTCATGTACAGACTCAAGACTTAAATCTGCACCCATTAGTTTCAGAATATCGATGATTCCAGTGCGCGTCGGGTTAATGCCTACATGCTGCAAAATCAACTCTGAGTCGGGTGCAATACTGGCTGCGACCATAAAAAACGCTGCAGAGGAAATATCTGCTGGCACTTCAATATGGGTGCTGGTCAATGTGTGATTGCTTTCGATTTTAGCTGTAGCGCCGCGCACTTCCACGGGGTAGCCAAAACCACGCAGCATGCGCTCGGTGTGATCGCGAGTGGGTGCAGGTTCCGTCACAGAGGTTTCACCCGCAGCATACATACCGGCCAGTAATAAGCATGATTTGACCTGAGCACTGGCCATCGGCATTGCATAATGCATACCGGTTAAGCGCTGTCCGCCACGTAAGGTCAAAGGTGGACGGCCTTCTGCGGCGGTTTCAATCACTGCGCCCATTTCACGCAACGGCTTAGCAATCCGATTCATTGGACGCTTAGACAACGAGGCATCACCGGTTAAGGTGCTATCAAAAGGCTGCGCGGCCAGAATACCTGACAGTAAGCGCATGGTTGTTCCAGAATTGCCGACATAAATCGGGCCTGGTGGTGCCTGTAAACCATGCAAACCTACGCCGTGTACAACAACTCGACCTTTATCCGGTCCTTCAATAACAACACCCATATCACGAAAGGCTTGAATGGTGGCCAGCGCGTCTTCTCCTTCAAGAAAACCTTCAATTTCGGTAACGCCTTGCGCTAAAGAGCCGAGCATAATGGCGCGGTGTGAAATGGACTTATCACCCGGGACACGAATGGTGCCGTTGACCTGCCCACCGGGTCGAGCTAAAAAAATCAGATCATTATCAAGCATAGTTTCCACATAGGCCCTTTGGGCTAAAATTGTACTGAAATGTTCGCGGGCTACACGTGCACGGGTAAACACACCAAGCAAATGACGCCCATCTTCTTCGGCAATCGCCTTGCGCAACGCATCAAGATCATCACGATATTGGTCCAACTGCTCTAAAACAGCGTCACGATTGGCTAAAAAAATATCATGCCACATCACCGGGTCACTGCCGGCAATACGGGTGAAATCACGAAAACCACCCGCCGCATAGCGAAATATTTCTAAGTTTTCGCTGCGTTTAGCCAAGGAGTCAACTAAACCAAATGCAAGCAAATGCGGTAAATGACTGGTCGCCGCGAGGACGCGGTCGTGTTGCTCAACACTCATCAACTCAACATCGGCGTTCAGGCCTTGCCACAATTGTTGCACGCACTGCAGTGCGGCAGGATCAGTATGCGCATGCGGGGTGAGGATGACTTTATGGTATTTAAATAAGTGCGGGTTGGCTGCTTCAACGCCACTGCGCTCTGAACCGGCAATTGGATGACCGGGCACTAAAAGTGGCGGTAATTCGCCGTATATCTCTTGCGCAGCCGTAAGCAAATGCCCTTTCACGCTGCCCGCATCGGTAATAATGGTGTTGTCTAGCGCTAAAGCGGCAAGTTTGCCCAGTAGCGTTTTTAACGCCAGCACCGGCACCGCCAACATAATCACATCAACATCGCGGCACGCCTCAGCCAAGAGGGTTGTGCAACGGTCCACCACCCCTAATTCAACTGCGCGCTGGCAGGCTTGCGCATTAAGATCAACGCCGATCACTTCTCGGGCTAAACCTGCCTCGCGCACACCCTTAGCGAATGATGCACCGATTAAGCCTAGACCAACCACGACAAGGCGATTAACAATAGGGGTCGCTAGAGGTGTTTTTTGCATATTAGGCCTGTTTTAAAACAGCAGTTAATGCATCCAAAAACCTTTGGTTCTCAGCTGCGGTGCCAATTGATACGCGTAAGAAAGTCGGCATTGCATAGCCTGCCACAGGTCGCACAATAACCCCCTGTTCTAGCAATGCTTGGTTGATAGGTGCTGCGTCACGGTTAAAGTTCACCGCAATAAAATTACCCCGTGATGGCAACCAAGACAGGCCTAACTGTTTAAAACCTGCTTCTAATTGCTGCATGCCTTGCGTATTAAGGGTACGGCTACGTTCTAGGTAATCGCTATCATCCAGTGCAGCACAGGCAGCAACCAAGGCTAAGCTATTGACATTAAAGGGTTGGCGCACACGGTTCAGCACATTGGCGATTTCTTTTGATGAGGCGGCATAGCCAACACGTAAAGCCGCCAAGCCATAGGCTTTAGAAAAGGTGCGCGAAACCAGCAGATTAGGGTAGCGACTTAAGTAATCCATACCGTCAGGTAGATCACTGTCTACGGCATATTCGATATAGGCTTCGTCTAAAACCACCAAGACATTGCTTGGTACTTTGCTTAAAAAGGCATTAAGCGCCGCTTGGTTAAACCAAGTGCCGGTGGGGTTGTTGGGGTTAGCAATAAATACAACACGGGTATTGCTATCGATCGCTACAGCCATGGCGTCAAGGTCATGACCATACTCTTTAGCCGGCACCTCGCGGCACTCAGCCCCAGAGGCTAAAGTGGCAATCGGGTAGACAGCAAAAGCATGCGCACTAAAGACCGCGTTGCGTCCAGGCGCTAACCATGCGCGCGCGATCAGTTCAAGGATATCGTTAGAACCATTGCCCAAAGTGATTTGTGCTGGATCAAGCCTGTAGTGTGCAGCCAGTTTTTCTTTTAAAGTAAAACCACTGCCATCGGGATAACGAGTCAGTTCAGGCAAGGCTTGGCTAATCGCAGCGCAGACTTTTTCGCTAGGGCCAAGCGGATTTTCATTACTGGCGAGCTTAACAATATCAGCTGGATTAAGACCCAGCTCACGCGCCAGTTCATCGACCGGCTTGCCGGGCACGTAAGGCGATAACTCTTGTACGCTGGGTAATGCAAGAGCAAGAAAATTACAACTCATTGACTTTCCTCGAACAATCAACTGCCGCTACTGGAGCGGCAGCCTAGAGTATGCTTAAAGAACAGCGTTAGGGTACGAGCCTAAAACCTTCAAACCGACATTTTCTTGAGCAATGGTTTCAAGCGCGCTTTTGACCAGAGGATCATCTTTATGACCATAAAAATCAATAAAGAACACATAACTCCATTTGCCACTGCGTGACGGACGGGTTTCAATGCGCGTTAGATCAATACCGCTGTTATGAAATGGAATTAACAATTCATGCAGGGCACCTGGCTTATTGCTCATCGAAACAATCACCGAGGTTTTATCGTCACCGGTAGTTGGTACCGACTGATTGCCAATAATTAAAAAACGTGTCGAGTTATCCGGACGGTCTTCAATTTTATCGGCCAAAATAGTTAAACCATACAACTGCGCTGCCATATCGCCGGCAATCGCTGCGCTGTTCCATTCACTTTTGACCCGTTTAGCCGCTTCGGCATTGCTCGATACAGCAACGCGCTCCACATTAGGGTAATGCGCATCCAGCCATTTACGGCATTGTGCTAATGATTGCGCATGCGAATAGATGCGTGAAATTTTCTCTGTTTTAGTGTTGTCTGCAACCAGTAAATGGTGGTGAATACGTAGCTCAACCTCACCACAAATCACTAGGTCATGCTCAAGGAAACTATCGAGAGTGTGGTTAATCGCACCCTCGGTTGAGTTTTCTACAGGCACAACGCCAAAGCTCACGGCACCGGCAGCCACTTCGCGGAAAATCTCATCAATAGCAGCCATGGGCTTACTGACGACTGCTTTACCAAAGTGTTTTAGCACGGCGGCTTGCGAGAATGTGCCTTCAGGGCCTAAGTAAGCTACTTTTAACGGCTGTTCAAGGGCCAAGCAGGCAGACATAATCTCACGGAATAAACGAGCCATCTCTTCGTTACCGAGAGGCCCTTTATTGAGCTCCATAATGCGCTTAAGAACCTGGGCTTCACGTTCAGGGCGATAAAATATCGCCTGCTCACCTTCAGCTAAGGTTGCCATTTTAATGCGTCCTACTTCTTGGGCGCAGCGGGCACGCTGACTGATTAACTCAAGGATTTTCTCATCCAAGGTATCAATCCGTACACGTAAAGCGTGCAGTTCTTGATCGCTCACTTATGCATGCTCCTTCTCGAAGGCTTGCATATAGGCCACTAAAGCTTCGACTGCCTGAAGCGACACTGCATTGTAAATAGAGGCGCGCATACCACCGACTGAACGGTGGCCTTGCAGATTGAGCAAGCCACGCTGATCGGCACCAGTCAAAAAGGCTTTATCGAGTTTTTCATCGGCTAAGCGAAAGGGTATGTTCATCCAAGAGCGCGCATTCACCGCAATTGGATTGCTATAAAAGTCGCTGTCATCAATGGTTTTATACAGCAACGCTTGCTTGGCATGGTTGAGCTCAGCCATAGCCGCTAAACCGCCTTGCTGCTTTAGCCACTTAAATACGAGGCCAGATAAATACCAGGAAAAAGTCGGCGGTGTGTTGTACATGGAGCCGTTATCAGCCGCCACTTTGTAATTGAGCATGGTTGGGCAGCTGGCGCGAGCATGACCGAGTAAGTCTTCACGAACAATACCGACCACTAAACCACTTGGGCCGATATTTTTCTGTGCGCCGGCATAAATCATACCGTAACGGCTCACATCGATAGGCTTGGACAGGATGTCCGAAGACATGTCCACGACCAATGGTGTGTCACCGACTTCAGGTGTCCAATCAAACTGCAGGCCGCCAATGGTTTCATTGCTGGCGTAGTGCAGGTACGCGGCCTCTTTACTCAACTGCCATTCGTTTTGACCTGGGATAGCAAAGTAGTCATAGGCTTTAGCGCTGGCGGCAACATTGATATTACCGAAACGACGGGCTTCATCAATGCTTTTGCGCGACCAAATACCCGTATCGATATAATCAGCGCATGCGCCATCGGCTAGGAAGTTGAGCGGAATCTGCGCAAACTGTTGGCTTGCCCCACCCTGCATAAACAACACTTTATAGTTGTTGGGTATGTTTAATAGATCACGCAAGTCTTGCTCAGCTTCTGCTGCAATGGAGGTAAATTCATCACCACGGTGACTCATTTCCATCACTGACAAGCCTTTACCGTGCCAGTCTAATAGCTCGCCTTGCGCTTGTTGCAATACCGCTTCAGGAAGCGCAGCAGGACCTGCGCAAAAATTATAAACTCTACTCACGGCTCTCTCACTCTTCGGGGGTGTTTGACTCATCAATAAGCGCTTGTTCATCCTCGCTTACGACACCCTGATTATCCACTGGCGTCTCAGTAGTAGACGTCTCTTCTGTGCCTTGCTCAGCATCTTCAAGTACTTCATCGTCATCACTTATTGTTGGCTCTTGAACGCGTTCGAGGCCAACGAGGGTTTCATCTTTCGCTAAACGAATCAACATAACCCCTTGAGTGTTTCTAGACAGCGACGAGACTTCATCAACACGGGTGCGTACCAAGGTACCTTGGTCAGAAATCAACATGATTTCCTCACCGTCCAGTACTTGGATCGCGCCAATCAGCTTGCCATTGCGTTCGTTAGACACCATTGCGATCACACCCTGTCCACCACGACGGTAGTTGGGGAATTCAGTGACGGCCGTGCGCTTACCAAAGCCGCGCTCAGAGGCGGTTAGGATTTCGCTGCCTTCTTCAGGGATCAGCATCGAAATAAGCTTTTGCCCTTCTGGTAGACGCATACCGCGCACACCGCGCGCCGTACGACCCATGGCACGTACATCGGTTTCGGCAAAGCGTGTCACTTTGCCGCCATCAGAGAACAGCATGACATCGTGCGTACCATCGGTCAGCGCCGCCGAGATCAGGGTATCGTCGTCATCTAGAGCCAAAGCAATCAGGCCAGAGGTTCTTGGGCGGCTAAACTGCTCTAGTGGGGTTTTCTTCACGGTGCCGTTAGCGGTCGCCATAAAGATAAAGTAACCTTCGGTGTACTCATCAACCGGTAACATCGCGGTGATATTTTCACCTGGATCCAGCGGCAATAAGTTAATGATTGGACGGCCGCGGGAAGTACGTGAGGCTTCTGGGATCTCAAAGGTACGCTTCCAGTACACTTTGCCTTTGCTGGAGAACAGCAGCAGCGTGGTATGACTGTGCGCAACTAACAGGTGCTCAACAATATCTTCATCTTTAACACCGGTTGCCGCTTTACCGCGACCACCACGACGTTGTGCATGGTAAGCATCCAACGGCTGGCTTTTAGCATAACCGGAGCGTGAAATAGTCACTACACGCTCTTCTTCGGTGATCAGGTCGGCAATGGTTAAATCAACCCGGGAGGCGGTGATTTCAGTGCGACGCTCATCGCCGAAGTCAGCTTTAACTTTCTCTAACTCTTCACGAATCACTTCAAGCAAGCGCTCAGCGTTGCCCAAAATATTTAACAACTCACTGATCTGTAAGAGAATCTCTTGATACTCGGCCAGCAGCTTCTCATGTTCAAGACCGGTCAGGCGGTGCAGGCGCAAATCAAGAATGGCTTGTGCTTGCTCAGGCGATAGATGGTAGAAGCCCTCATGCATCCCATATTGCTCATCCAAGTCTTCTGGACGGCTGGATACAGCACCGGAGCGCTCAACCATGGCCGCCACAGTGCTTGATTCCCACGCTGTTGTGATCAAGCGTTCTTTAGCTTCAGCCGGTGACGGTGAGGCTTTAATCATCGCGATAACAGGGTCAATATTTGATAAGGCAACTGCTTGACCTTCAAGAATATGACCACGCTCACGGGCTTTGCGTAATTCAAACACGGTGCGGCGCGTCACCACTTCACGGCGGTGACGAACAAAGACTTCGAGCATATCTTTGAGGTTGAGCAGACGCGGACGACCATCAACCAAGGCCACCACGTTGATACCAAATACACTTTGCATTTGTGTTTGTGCATAGAGGTTGTTGAGCACCACTTCAGGCACTTCACCGCGACGCAGTTCGATCACTACGCGCATACCGTCTTTGTCTGACTCGTCACGCAGCTCGCTGATGCCTTCGAGCTTTTTCTCTTTAACCAGTTCAGCGATCTTTTCAATTAAGCGCGCTTTATTGAGCTGGTATGGCAGTTCACTGATAATAATTTGCTGGCGACCACCGACTTTATCGATATCTTCAATAAAGGTGCGTGCGCGCATATAAATACGGCCTCGGCCGGTGCGATAGGCTTCAATAATGCCTGCTCGACCATTAATAATACCGGCGGTTGGAAAATCAGGGCCTGGGATAAACTGCATGAGCTCATCAATGCTGATCTCTGGATTATCAATAATCGCCAAACAGCCATCGATCACTTCACGAAGGTTGTGTGGCGGAATATTGGTCGCCATACCTACAGCAATACCAGAGGAACCGTTAATCAGTAAGTTAGGCACCTTGGTTGGTAAGACGGCAGGGATCATTTCTGTGCCGTCATAGTTGGGCACCCAATCCACTGTTTCCTTTTCTAAGTCGGCCAGCAGTTCGTGGGCCAACTTGGTCATACGCACTTCGGTATAACGCATTGCCGCGGCGTTATCACCATCAACGGAACCGAAGTTACCTTGGCCATCCACTAATAAATAACGTAAAGAGAACGGCTGCGCCATACGTACTATGGTGTCGTAAACTGCAGTATCACCATGCGGGTGATATTTACCGATAACGTCACCGACGACACGCGCCGATTTCTTATAGGCTTTATTCCAGTCATTACCTAACTCACGCATCGCAAACAAAACGCGCCGGTGCACAGGCTTTAAGCCGTCACGTGCATCTGGCAACGCTCGTCCTACAATTACGCTCATCGCATAATCAAGGTACGACTGTCGCATTTCATCTTCGATACTGATCGGAAGGATTTCTTTGGCCAAATCACCCATGGAAGCTCGGTTCCTTATTAATTCATCATGCCTAATACAAGCGGCCAATAGTAACACATGCCACACAAGCGCGCTCAACCTACGCTAGAGCTTTTCTTAGCCTAATTTACCTGCGTGAGTTTAATCTTACTGTTTGTCAGATTTTTACGCTCAAACTGAAAAATCTGCGTCGTTTTTCAGCGGTGTAGCATCAATTCACGCATTTTTTGTGAGTTGGGCTGCTGCACTACGCCGCGCTCAGTCACAATCACATCAATCAAAGCTGCAGGCGTAACATCAAAGACTGGATTAAAAGCGTCCACTTGCGCAGCGACACGCTGCCCGTCAAGATACAAAATCTCTGCACCGTCGCGCTCTTCGATAGGGATCTCATCGCCGCTGCTCAGCTGCATATCAATGGTAGAACTGGGCGCAACCACCATCACTTTAACCTTATGGTAGTGAGCTAATACAGCCAGCTGATAAGTACCAATTTTATTGGCCACATCACCATTGGCGGTAATCCGATCAGCACCGACGATGACCCAAGAGATTTTATTTTTCGCCATTAAATGCGCTGCGCTGGAATCCACGTTGAGCATGCTCGGGATACCCTCACCGACAAGCTCCCAAGCAGTTAAGCGTGAGCCTTGTAGCCATGGACGCGTTTCATTGATATGCACGCACTCAACCAGCCCATCTAGATAGGCGGCGCGGATCACGCCCAAGGCTGTACCAAAACCTGCGGTGGCCAGCGCACCGGCATTGCAATGAGTCATCAGATGTTGTGGTGCGCTACTGGCTTCACGAATCAACTGCAAGCCCAGCTCTGCAGTGTGCAAGTTGGCTGCACGGTCAGCATTAAAAATGGCCAACGCTTGCGCTTCTAGCACAGCTAATGGCTGCGACTGCTGCACTGCATTGGCTAAACAGTCGCGCATTTTTTGCAGCGCCCAAAATAAATTAACTGCGGTAGGGCGTGACTCTGCTAGCTCGACAAAGTCCGCCTCCAGTACCGCCTGCCACTCGCTGTGCGGGCGATGTGTCAATTGCTGCGCGGCCAATACCACAGCAAAGGCTGCCGCCACACCAATCGCTGGCGCGCCGCGTACACGCATCTCACGAATGGCTAACGCGACCTCGGTTGCCGTCGTATAACGCTGCCACTGCTCGTGCTGGGGCAGCAAACGTTGATCGAGTAAATACAGTGCATTATCACGCCATTGCAGCGCTGTTACTTTCTCGGCAGCAAGCATCTGTTCACGTATCATTGACATGACCCCCTTGAAAAATAAGCAATTATAGCTGAGTCTGCAGTTAAAACCGTATATAAGCTGTGCCTTATTGCGCAGTCGCAGCGTCAATCGAAACTCAATGTATTTACCTATAAATCAGCATAGGTTCACTTTTTAAGCAGGAAGCCACGCATGCCACACTCGCCGTTAGATTGTCTGTTATTGCCCGAGTGGCTGGTGCCCGTTGAGCCGGCTGGTGTGATTTTAAAGAACTATGCTCTAGGTATTCGCGGTGATCGTATCGCCTTGATTGCACCGCGCGAGCAAGCTTTAAAAATACCCTGCGCGGATATTCGTGAGCTGCCCAATACCCTACTGACCCCTGGCCTGATTAATGCGCATGGCCATGCGGCGATGAGCTTGTTCCGTGGCTTGGCCGATGATATGCCACTGCATACTTGGCTCAATGAGCATATCTGGCCGGCCGAAGCGCTGTGGGTTAACGAAGACTTTATTCGTGATGGCACTGAACTGGCGATTGCCGAGCAACTCAAGAATGGCATCAGCTGTTTTTCTGATATGTATTTTTTCCCTGAAATTGCCTCGCAACTGGTGCACAGCAGCGGTATCCGCGCGCAAGTCACTGTGCCGATGCTGGATTTTCCAGTGCCTGGCGCTCGTAACAATGCCGAAGCGCTGCGTAAAGGCTTACAGCTGTTTGATGACTTTAAACAACATCCGCGCTTAACCATCGGCTTTGGTCCGCATGCGCCCTACACTGTTTGCGACCAAGGCTTAGATAATATCGTTATGCTGGCCGCGCAATTGGATGCGCCGGTACAAATGCATGTGCATGAAACCGCCGCGGAAATACAGCAAAGTTTAGACACCTATGGTGAACGCCCTTTAGCGCGCTTAGCGCGCTTAGGTTTGCTCGGCCCACGCTTTCAAGCCGTGCATATGACGCAAGTTAATGAGGAGGATATTGCCCTACTGGTACAGAGCAATAGCAGCGTCATTCATTGCCCTGAATCGAACTTAAAACTGGCCAGTGGTTTTTGCCCGATTGAGCGGCTATGGAATGCTGGAGTCAATGTGGCCATTGGTACCGATGGTGCGGCCAGCAACAATAATCTTGATCTACTGGGTGAAACCCGCACCGCAGCCTTATTGGCCAAAGCGGTGGCACAATCAGCCAGCGCTATAGATGCTCATCGCGCCTTACGCATGGCCACCTTAAATGGTGCACGGGCAATGGGCATTGATGCGCAAACCGGCTCGTTAGAGGTGGGGAAATTGGCGGATATTACTGCGTTTAACTTTAATGATCTGTCGGTGCAGCCGGTTTACGATCCTGTCTCGCAATTAATTTATGCCGCGGCACGCAACTGTGTTGAGCATGTCTGGGTCGGCGGTAAGCAGTTGTTAAAAGATCGACAACTGCTGCGTATGGATGAACAAAAAATCATTCGAAAAAGTCAGGATTGGGCTAGAAAAATATCTAAAAAACAATAGGTTGCAATATTAACTTAAAGTTAAATAGAGATAATAAGCAATGCAATGTTTGAACTCTAAAGCAAACAGGCTTAAAAGCTGGCATTATATGCAGCTTCAATAGCGGCATATATCGTATAGGACTGGGTTATGAGCAATGTAGACCATGCTGAAATTGCGAAGTTTGAAGCCTTAGCACACCGCTGGTGGGATCGAGAAAGCGAATTTAAACCCCTGCATGATATCAATCCATTGCGTGTCAACTGGATTAATGAGCGTGCCTCCTTGGCTGATAAGAAAGTCTTAGATGTTGGCTGCGGTGGTGGTATTTTAAGTGAGGCGATGGCCCAGCGCGGCGCGCAAGTCACCGGTATTGATATGGGTGAAGCGCCGCTCGCCGTAGCGCGCTTACATCAGCTGGAAAGCGGTGTTGAGGTCAGCTACCGCCAGATCACAGCAGAAGCCTTAGCAGAAGAAATGCCGGGCCAGTTTGATGTGGTCACCTGTTTAGAAATGCTGGAGCATGTACCGGATCCAGCTTCTATTATCCAAGCCTGCTACACCTTGGTTAAACCGGGCGGTCAGGTATTTTTTTCAACCATTAATCGCAATCCAAAAGCTTATCTGTTTGCCATTGTTGGCGCTGAATACATCATGGGCTTACTGCCTCGCGGCACCCATGATTTCAAAAAATTTATTCGCCCGTCTGAATTGGGTGCATGGAGTCGTGCGGCGGGGCTGCAAGTGCAAGACATTATCGGCTTGACCTACAACCCGCTGACCAAGCGCTATAAGCTTGAAGCGGATGTTGACGTGAACTATATGCTGCACACCACTAAGGACGCCTAATGCGTATCCAGGCGGTGTTGTTTGATATGGACGGTACGCTGCTCGATACGGCCAAAGACTTTTACGCCATTGTCCAGAGCATGCGTACCGAGCGTGGCTTAGCCCCGTTCGACGATGAAATAGGTTTTCGTCAACAGGTTTCACGCGGCGCGCAGATCATGGTGGCTTACGCCTTTGCGTTAAAGCCGAATGATCCTACAGTAGAGCCCTTGCGCGATACTTTTCTCGCCCGTTATGAGTTGCAGCATGCGCAATTCACTGAACCCTTTCCTGGCGTCTTAGATCTGTTGCAGCACCTAGACGATGCGGGTATCCGCTGGGGTGTGGCAACCAATAAACCGCTGCGTTTTGCCCAGCCGATTATGGATGCTTTGAATTTGTCAGCGCGCAGCGCGGTACTACTCTGCCCTGAGCATGTGACCCATAGCAAACCTGCGCCTGATATGTTGCTGGCGGCGTGCCAGCAATTACAGCTTGATCCACGCCAAGTTATTTATGTCGGCGATGATCAGCGTGATATTGATGCTGGTCGTGCTGCAGCGATGCACACCGTTGCCGTGCGTTATGGCTATATTGTACCGAGCGATAATCCGTGCAACTGGGGCGCTGATGCGGTCATTGAAAGCATGGCTGAATTAGAACCTTTATTAGCCGCATACTGCAGCTGCTAAGGACTGTGCAGCTGAGCATTCGCTAATATAGAATTAACATGAGTTTATTATCTTAACCCATTGATTTTAAAGAGATCAGTTATGTTTGATTACACTGCACCTGCTGAATTATTAAAAGACCGTATCATTCTGGTGACCGGTGCTGGACGTGGCATTGGTGCAGAAGCCGCACGCACCTATGCCGCGTATGGCGCAACGGTTTTATTGCTGGGTAAGACGGAGAAGCGTCTGAATGCTGTTTACGATGAAATTGTTGCAGCAGGCCATCCTGAGCCGGTGGTGATCCCACTGGATCTAGAAAAAGCCAGCAGCGAAGCGTACGGCGAGCTGGGAGCGATGATTGAGACTGAGTTCGGACGTCTAGATGGCCTGCTGCACAATGCTTCTATCTTAGGCCCGCGCACCCCGCTCGAGCAGTTGGCAGGTGAGAATTTTGCCAAGGTTATGCAGATCAACGTGAACGCTATGTTTATGTTGACCAGCGCGATGCTGCCTTTACTGCGCTTATCCGAGGATGCCTCAGTGATCTTTACCTCAAGCAGCGTAGGTCGCAAAGGTCGTGCGTATTGGGGCGCGTATGCGGTCTCTAAGTTCGCCACCGAGGGCCTGATGCAAGTGATGGCGGATGAATTGGACGACACTGCGATTCGTGCCAACAGCTTAAATCCGGGCGCGACACGTACGGATATGCGCGCACATGCCTATCCAGGCGAAAATCCGCTGAATAACCCAACGCCTGCTGAAATTATGCCGGTGTATTTGTATCTGATGGGGCCTGACAGTAAAGGTGTCACCGGTCAGGCATTTGATGCTCGCTAATTAAGCACAATACAGCGACTGTACTGGACTTGGGCGCCATATGCTGAGCGCTTGGCGCTGCTCTTCTCACTAGCCTTTATCAAGCGCTAAAGGCTAGCATTGCGCTGGCCATTAGCGACAACTCGCGCGCCAAGTGCGCGAGTTGTACCAAGGGCATTACTCTGGACGTAAACGACGTACAGTGGGCTTCTTGCCACCGGTAGTGCTGCTTGGGCGCGGCTTTCTGGTGCCTTTAGCGAACTCTTCCGGCTGATCTTTGCTTGTGCTATAGACGATTTTATTTTCTGGACGACGGTTGTCACGCACTTGCGCCACAGGCCGAGCGATTTTACGCTGCTGGCGTTCCAGTTTATCCTTGGCTTTCTCGCTGACTTCTGCCAAAGCAATCGGCTCAAGGCCTACTTCTTTACTGAGAATATCAACTTCTGCCTGGCCCATTTCACGCCAGCGTCCGACGCTTAACTCTGAGGTTAAGAATACCGGTCCGAAACGTACACGCTTCAAGCGACTCACCACCACATCTTGTGATTCCCACAAGCGACGCACTTCACGGTTACGCCCTTCCATCACGACGCAATGGAACCAACGGTTAAAGCCCTCGCCACCGGGTGCAGCCTGTACATCAGTAAACTTGGCTGGACCATCTTCAAGCATTACGCCACGTTTAAGGTTTTCAATCATCTCATCAGTGACTTCACCACGCACACGCACCGCGTACTCACGGTCCATCTGATAGGACGGGTGCATTAAGCGGTTGGCTAACTCTCCATCAGTGGTAAACATCAACAAACCTGTGGTGTTGATATCCAAGCGACCGATATTGATCCAGCGACCCGTATGTGGACGTGGTAAGCGATCAAATACGGTTGGACGGCCTTCAGGGTCTTTACGTGTACACACTTCGCCTTCTGGCTTGTTGTAAATCAGCACACGGCGCTGCAAATAGTCTTCTGCATCTTTCTTCAGCGGACGACCATCCACAGTGATTGCATCCAGTGCATCCACACGTGCACCTAATTTGGCTACGCGTGAGTTGACTAGAACACGACCATCGGCGATCCATTGCTCAATATCGCGGCGTGAGCCAAAGCCCATGCGTGCAAGCACTTTCTGCAGTTTTTCGCCAACGGGCGCAACCGCCGCTTTCTTGGCTTTATCGTTCTTAGGTTTGTCGCCTGCTGGTGCAGCAGTTGTTTTCTTGGTCTTATCATTCATTGTAAGCACCTCCCGGTGGGTCGCTTTCAGTTATTAAATTGCAAAAATTGCAAGTGGCTTATCATACGCGTCGCTCATCCAATAGACGATACAAATCAATCAGTACGTTGCGTTATATGCCACGCTTGGTGAATTTTCTTATTACGCGCAAAGTCAGGATCAAAGGTTTGTGCAGTGATATTGGTCACTTGATAACGCGCTTCAATGCTTTCATCCATAATAAAACGACGGAAGTTATTGGAGAAATACAGACTACCACCCGGCGCTAAACGTGCCATAGCACGATCCAGCAACAGCACATGGTCACGCTGAATATCAAAGACGTCATCCATACGCTTGGAGTTCGAGAAGGTTGGCGGATCAAGGAAAATCAGATCATAGGCTTCACGATCATTTTCCAGCCAAACCATCACATCAGCATGCACTAAGTTGTGTTTATCTGAGAAACCGTTGAGCGCTAGATTGCGCTTGGCCCAGTCCAAATAGGTTTTTGACAGATCAACGCTGGTGGTACTGCGCGCCCCGCCTTTGGCTGCATGCACAGTGGCCGCCGCGGTGTAACAAAACAGGTTTAAGAAGCGCTTGCCAGCAGCTTCCTTTTGAATACGCATGCGCATGGGGCGGTGATCAAGAAAGACCCCGGTATCTAGGTAATCAGTCAAGTTAACGAGCAACTTCACTCCACCTTCAGCGATATGCATAAACTGGCCGCGCTCAGCCTGACGCTCATACTGACGGGTACCCGCTTGACGCTCACGGCGCTTAATCACAATGCGCTCTGGCGGCACATCCATTACCGTAGGAATCGCGGCCAAAGCATCTAAGAAACGACCTTTAGCTTTTTCAGGGTCGATGGTCTTAGGTGCAGCGTACTCTTGAACATGCAACCAATCTGCATAGACATCAATCGCCAAGGCATATTCAGGCATATCCGCATCGTATAGGCGGTAGCATTCTATATTTTCTTTACGTGCCCACTTGCTCAACTGCTTAAGGTTTTTTTGCAAACGGTTGGCAAACATCTGCCCTCCTTCGCTTAAGCGTGCTGATTCAACCGGTGCCGCGGCGGTGCGCTCTGGCTCGCCAGTTAAGCGTGGTGCTTCATCGTAATCAGTCGGTACGCTTGGTTTAGCGTGACTGGTGATGCGATCTGATAGAACAAAACGTTCTGGTTGTACTTGGAATAACAATAAGCGACAGGGTAGCGCACCATTGAACAACGAATACTGCTTATGGCTGCGCAAACCCATGCGTTTGCCCAGTTGTGGCGCGCCGGTAAAGACTGCTGCTTCCCAGCCTAAACACACACTGCGTAAACGCTCACCTAAATACTGATAGAGGTATAACAAGCTGGCTTCATCACCTAGACGCTCACCATAGGGTGGGTTCGTGACCACTAGGCCGGTTTGACCATGATCGGTTTTAGGTTCAAAGGTGGCGAGCTCGCCTTGATAGACATTAACCCAGCCCGATAAGCCTGCCCGCTCGATATTATTACGCGCTGGCTGCATTAAGCGGGGATCGCCTTCATAACCGCGAATCCACAGCGGCGGTTTAGCTAAACCAATGGCGGCACGTTGCTTGGCCTCCTCATAAATCGGCTGCCACAACTCTGGCTGATGACCTAACCAATTGCTAAAGCCCCAACGCTCACGGCGTAAGTTAGGCGCTACGTCAGCAGCCATCAATGCACCTTCAATCAAGAAGGTACCGACACCGCACATCGGGTCAACTAAAGCAGCACCCTGCCTAGCCAATGCCGGCCAGCCGGCGCGCAGTAAAATAGCCGCCGCGAGGTTTTCTTTTAACGGCGCTGCGCCCTGCTGCAAGCGATAGCCGCGTTGGTGCAAACTGGTACCGGATAAATCGAGAGATAAGGTTGCTTCACCACGGTTAAGGTGCAGATGGACACGCACATCGGGGCTGATTTTATCCACTGACGGACGATTGCCATCGGCATCACGTAACGCATCAACAATCGCATCTTTAACTTTTAACGCGCCAAAATGAGTGTTATCAATCCCTGAGCCTCGGCCAGTAAACTCAACAGATAAAGTGCCATTGGCCTGCAAATGCTCAGACCAATCTAAATCATTAATACCGTGATACAGGTCTTCAACTGTTTTCACGCTAAAGGTTTTTAGCACCAACAGCACACGGTTGGCCAGCCGCGACCACAGGCAGAGACTGTAAGCAACTTGCAGGGTCGCGCGTCCAGAAACGCCGGATAAATGCTCGCGAGCATCGTTGAGTCCAAGCGACTGTGCTTCATCAAGCAGCAGCCCTTCGAGACTCTTTGGACAGGTTAAATACAGTTCTACTTCTTTATTGGCGGGCATAAATATTCCAGTGGGTACTCAATTCAAAACTTTTCTATACATAATGTATTTTAATTCAGGTCAAAAAAGTGACCTTTCATCAGTTTTATTCGGTTAACTCGCGCTTGTTATAAAACATAACGCGCTATTTAAAACGTTAAAGAACGCATAAGCCTGTGTAAAGAGGCGCTTTATAGCCTCTAACTATGAAACAAATTGTCACTTATGCCCTTTACTATCAAAACAACATGTGCATAGATCAAAATAATCATTCCATCTGCAGCGCACATTGGTTAGAAATGACATGAGCTTGCGCTTTTTGCATAGCTTGAAACTCATCATGGAGCATATGAGTTTCTTAACGGTGCAGTATAAGGCTTTACTCTAAAGCCAGCGGCAACATTCTAGTCAATAACTGAGGGCGATACCCAATGAGAAGACTCAAGCGTGATCCGTTAGAACGTGCTTTTTTACGTGGCTACCAACATGGTGTCACTGGTAAGTCGCGCGAACTCTGTCCATTTAATTTACTAACTGCTCGCCAAGCTTGGTTAAACGGCTGGCGTGAAGGGCGTGGCGATAACTGGGATGGTTACCGTGGCGCAGCTGGCCTCCATCGGCTGAATGAACTCAACGCCGTAGGCTAGCATAGCGTGATTTTGCTATCGTGAGGCGCAATTCAAGGCCTCACGATTTTGTTTATTCAACCCTGCGTCTGACTGCGCGCAACTGCAGCAATAGCGTCCACTGATGCTCTAATTAATTCGGGGCCCTTATAAATAAAGCCTGAATAAACCTGCACCAAACTGGCACCCGCTTGGATTTTTTCTGCAGCATGTCGCCCTTCAGTAATACCACCCGCAGCAATAATAGGTAAACGCCCGGCTAAAGTATCCGCAAGTACGCGAACCACATGAGTACTTTGTTCGCGCACCGGTGCACCGGATAAGCCACCGGCCTCGTCAGCATGCAACATACCTTCGACGCCTTGGCGCGATACTGTGGTGTTGGTCGCAATCACAGCATCCATACCGGTATCAAGTAAAATATTCGCCACTTCAACAATTTCTTCATCGCTCATATCAGGGGCAATTTTAATGGCTAAAGGTACTCGCTTACCGTGCAAAGCAGTTAAAACCTCTTGGCGCTGGCGCAAGCTGTACAACAGATTCCGTAATGAATCACCAAACTGCAAAGAGCGCAGGCCTGGGGTGTTGGGTGAGCTGATATTTACCGTAATATAGCTGGCGCAACCGTACACTTTATCCAAGCAGTACAAATAGTCATCGGCTGCATTTTCAACCGGCGTATCAAAGTTCTTACCGATATTAATGCCTAAAACACCTTGAAAATTAGCATTTTGTACTCGTGCCAACAAATGCTCAACACCCTGATTATTAAAGCCCATACGATTGATGATGCCTTCGGCTGAGGGCAGGCGAAATAAGCGTGGCTTTGGATTACCAGGCTGCGCACGTGGTGTCACCGTACCAATTTCAATAAAGCCAAAACCAACGCCCGACAGACCTAAAATGGCATCACCATTTTTATCCAGCCCCGCAGCTAAACCCACAGGGTTTGGAAACTCTAAGCCCATCACCTTGACCGGCAACGCAGCCGGTTGCTTTATTAGACGGCGAGTGAGGCCTAGACGCCCCGCCGCACCTAATAAATCGATGGTTAATTCGTGCGCTGTTTCCGGCGACAGTTTGAATAATAAGCGACGAGATAAGTTGTACATAGATGAGTATCGAATAAGTTGAATAGAATGATCCGATTATAGCGGGTTACGCTAGGCTACGCAGGTCTAATCACAACCCTCGGACCTTAAACGCAACAATAATTGAGTAATACAGCTGTTAAACAGTTTTGCCTACAGGCAGTCCATTCTTCATAAAACGTTGCATCTTATAAAAGGCTGTATATAATACCAGTCACTGTACAAAACAACAGAGTCCTATTATGGCTAAGCTAACGAAACGTCAGTCAGAAATTTTAAGCTTTCTTAAAACCTGCATAGAAGACAATGGTTACCCTCCGACACGCGCTGAGATCGCTAAGGAGCTGGGGTTTAGGTCACCTAATGCGGCTGAAGACCACCTCAAAGCCCTCGCACGTAAAGGCGTCATTGAAATGATTCCTGGTGCCTCACGCGGCTTAAAAATTATCGAAACAGCCGATAGCAATCAATTGTCCGCCAATGATAACGAGTTGCCAGTGATTGGCCGCGTGGCAGCTGGCGAGCCTATTTTGGCCCAGCAGCATATTGAAAGCACCTGCCCGGTCAATCCTGATGTGTTTAAACCGCGTGCAGATTACCTGCTGCAAGTGCGCGGCATGAGCATGAAGGATATCGGCATTCTTGATGGCGACTTACTCGCGGTGCATATCACCCAAGAAGCACGCAATGGTCAAGTTATTGTGGCGCGTATTGATGATGATGTCACAGTGAAACGCTATAAACGTGAAGGTGATACGGTTTGGTTGCTAGCGGAAAACAGTGACTTTGAGCCCATTAAAATTGATTTGAAGACCCAGAATCTGATTATTGAAGGCTTAAGTGTCGGCGTTATACGTCGCTAAGGAGATTTTATGAATCGCCAAATATCACTTGAACAGCAACAAATTGGCTTATTTGAGCCACCCTTAACTCAGACAGGAGTGGCTACTGCACCCTTAATAGCGGTGCCACGTTATTTTGAAATAGACACTTGCGCCCAAGATGACGCGGTTTTCAGCGAAATTTCTTTATCCGGTCGCGCACAGCAGTGCTTACAGCTTATCGCTCCGATTTTGCGTGAACTGAGTGAGGATCACAATGATCGCTGGCTGACCTTGATCTCGCCACCCAAGTATATGAGCGCACAGTGGTTGCGCGATGCAGGTTTGAATCGCGAGCGTATTTTAGTGCTTCGCCCAAGGGGAATACAAAGCAGTCCAGAATTGGCCAGTGAAGCCTTGCGCTTAGGCTGCAGCCACACGGTCATCAGCTGGTTTAATCCTTTGCCACGTGCGATTCGCGCACGACTGACTGCAGCGGCACGCATCGGTGCGGCGCAAAGTCTGAATATTCGTCAAGCGTTTACACTCTAGTCCTAGCCACAGAGTATTTGCCGCGCCGACCTTAAGGTTAGCGCGGCTTTTTTATGCAGATGACTTAGCTATCAGCTAATAGCTTTTCCCAGGCTTTGACTTCTTTTTTCGATGCGCCACCCAGTAATTCTAGCGCTTGACGTAAGCGGTAACGGGTTAAGTCGGGACCGAGAATTTCCATCGCATCCAGTACTGAGACTGAACTGGCCTGCCCAGTGATAGCAGCAAACATCAGCGGCATAATATCGCGCAGCTTAAGCTCCAACAGGTCGCCGGTTGCATTGATGCAGGCAGTGATTGCGTCTTTCTCCCACTGACGTAAGGCTTCCAGTTTCCATAACACCAGCTGCAGCGCTTGGCGCACTTGATCGGTACTGAGTTTTTTATGCGCAAACAATTCTGGCGTAATGGGTACACCACCAGAAAAGAAGAAACCGGCCAGCGGGGCAATTTGGCTTAAGGTTTCGATGCGACCTTGCACATGCGGGGCAATTTGCATCACGTAGTCAGTGTTAAACGCCCACTCACGCGCCGCATCGGCAAACTGCTCAACAGTTAACTCACGCAGCCATTGACCGTTCAACCAAGACAGTTTTTCCACATCAAAAATCGGGCCACCTAACGAGACACGATTGATATCAAAATGCTCAATCATATCGTCCAGTGAAAACTTCTCGCGCTCATCCGGCATCGACCACCCCATACGCCCCAAATAGTTGAGCATGGCTTGTGGCAAGTAGCCCATACGCTCATAAAAGGTAATTGAGGTTGGGTTTTTGCGTTTAGAGAGCTTGCTCTTATCGGGGTTGCGCAGTAATGGCATATAGCACAGTACCGGTTGTTCCCAGCCAAAGTACTCATACAGCTTAATCAGCTTAGGTGCTGACGGCAGCCACTCTTCGCCACGCAGTACGTGAGTAATGCCCATTAAATGGTCATCCACCACGTTAGCAAGAAAGTACGTCGGCAAACCGTCGGCCTTCATCAGTACTTGCATATCCATGCGGTCCCAGCCGATCTCAACTGTGCCGCGCAACATATCATTGACCACACAGATGCCTTCGGTCGGTACTTTCATTCGAATGACATGCGACTCACCGGCCGCCACACGCTGTTGTGCTTCAGCCGGATCTAAATGTGCACAATGGCCATCGTAGGCAGGGGTTTGCTTATCAGCCATTTGTTGTGCGCGCACCTCATTCAGGCGCTCAGCGCTGCAGAAACAGGGGAACGCATGGCCTTTTTCAACCAAGAGGTCACAGTGCTCTTTATAAATAGCCGCACGTTCACTTTGGCGGTAAGGGCCATGAGGACCGCCTACGTCTGGACCCTCGTCCCACTCAATACCTAACCAGCGCAACGCATCATAAATTTGCTGCTCTGATTCGCTACTGGAGCGCACTTGGTCAGTGTCTTCAATGCGCAGAATAAACTGACCACCGTGCTGACGAGCAAAACACATATTAAATAATGCAATATATGCAGTGCCAACGTGCGGATCGCCGGTTGGGGAAGGTGCAATACGGGTACGGACAGGGGTCATTATGAGTACTCAAAGCTTAAAAATAGAAATTTCAGTGGCCATCTTAGCAAATTCTAAGCGCCCTGCTCTAGTGACGGATCAGGCAGCGGCTGCACCATGCCGTAAAAGCTGCATGTTACATATCCAGCAGACGCAAACGTAAGCGTTGTATTTCATCGCGCATCTGTCCCGCCGCTTCAAACTCAAGATCGCGCGCCAGTTGGTACATTTTCTCTTCCAGCTGTTTAATGCGCTTGCCAATATCACCAGGCGTGCGAAATTGCTGATCATATTCAGCCGCTTGCTCGGCCGCGCGTGCTTGCGCTTTACGCTTATTACTACGCGCACCAGGTACCACCGCGCCTTCCATAATGTCTTTAACACTCTTTTTCACGCCTACGGGGGTGATGTTATGTTTAGTGTTAAAGGCAATTTGTTTTTCTCGGCGGCGGTTGGTTTCATCAATCGCCCGCTCCATTGAACCGGTCATGCGATCAGCATATAGAATAGCTTTACCATTGAGGTTACGCGCAGCACGGCCAATGGTTTGAATCAAGGAACGCTCTGAGCGCAAAAAACCTTCTTTATCGGCATCGAGAATCGCTACCAGCGATACTTCTGGCATATCCAAACCTTCACGCAGCAAGTTAATCCCGACCAGTACATCAAACACGCCCATACGTAGGTCACGAATAATCTCCACGCGCTCAACCGTATCAATATCCGAGTGCAGGTAACGCGCGCGCACATTGTGATCCGCCAGATATTCAGTCAAATCTTCAGACATACGCTTGGTCAGCGTGGTGACTAACACGCGCTCATCCACCGCCACGCGCGCGCTGATTTGTGAGAGCAGATCATCCACTTGGGTTAAAGCAGGACGCACTTCAATCTCAGGGTCAATTAGGCCGGTGGGACGTACCACTTGCTCAACCACCTGCCCCGCATGTTCAGCTTCATAAGCGCCTGGGGTGGCGGAGACGAAAATGGTTTGCGGGCTGGCCGCCTCCCACTCATCAAAACGCATAGGCCGATTATCTAAAGCCGATGGCAGACGAAAGCCGTAATTGACTAGGTTTTCTTTGCGCGAGCGGTCCCCCTTATACATCGCGCCAATTTGCGGCACAGAGACGTGCGACTCATCAATAATCAGTAAGGCATTATCTGGCAAGTAATCATACAAAGTTGGCGGCGGCGCACCGGCCTCACGCCCGGATAAATAGCGCGAGTAGTTTTCAATGCCGTTGCAATAGCCCAGCTCTAAAATCATTTCCAAATCAAAGCGGGTGCGCTGCTCTAAACGTTGCGCTTCGACCAGCTGATCATTGTTGCGCAAATAGATTAAGCGCTGATCCAGCTCCACTTTAATATGCTCAATGGCCTCTAAAAGTGTTTCGCGCGGCGTGACATAGTGAGACTTCGGATAAAAGGTAAAACGCGGCAGCTTACCCAACACTTTGCCGGTAAGGGGGTCAAAAGCGCTGATATTTTCCACTTCATCATCAAAGAGTTCAATGCGGATGGCTTCAAAGTCAGACTCAGCCGGATACACATCAATCACATCACCGCGCACACGGAAGGTTGCGCGCGAGAAATCCACTTCGTTACGGGTGTACTGCAAGTCAGCTAAACGTGATAACAAATCGCGCTGATTAATATGATCACCGCGGTCCAGATGCACTACCATTTTCAAGTAACTTTCTGGACTGCCTAAACCATAAATACAGGACACGGTGGCAACAATAATCACATCAGGCCGCTCGAGCAAAGCCTTGGTCGCAGATAAGCGCATCTGCTCAATGTGGTCATTGATTGATGCATCTTTTTCAATAAAGGTATCAGAGGCCGCAACATAGGCTTCCGGCTGATAATAATCGTAATAAGACACAAAGTACTCCACCGCGTTATGCGGGAAGAACTCTTTAAACTCACCATATAATTGAGCGGCGAGGGTTTTATTGGGCGCCAGAATAATGGCTGGACGCTGCACCTGTTGAATCACATTGGCAATGCTGAAGGTTTTTCCAGACCCCGTCACCCCATGCAATGTCTGGTGGGATAATCCGGACTCGATACCTGCAACCATTTTACGAATGGCTTCTGGCTGATCACCGGCGGGCTGAAATTGTGTGACGAGCTCAAAGCGCGACATGCAAACCTCTAATAACACATGGGGAAAAATCCCGCGAAAAGTAAAGAACAGACAGTTATGGGCTAATAATCATCGTCCAAAGTCTATAATACCTGTCGAATCGCGCTGCGTCTCGGCGCGGTGTCTGTTAAGCTAGCGCCTCCATTCCATTTTAATCGAGTTCGCTAAACATGAGCCTGTTCTCTGCCGTCGAAATGGCGCCACGTGATCCAATCTTGGGTCTGAACGAAGCTTTTAACGCCGATACCCGTCCACACAAAGTCAACCTCGGTGTTGGTGTTTATTACAATGAAGCTGGTCGTATTCCTCTTCTTAAAGCGGTTGCCTTAGCCGAAAAAGCCCGTGCCGAAGCGCATGCGCCACGTGGTTATCTGCCCATTGAAGGGATTTCAAGCTACGACAGTGCAGTACAAAAGCTGTTATTTGGCGCTGATTCTGCAATTATCCAATCGGGACGTATTATTACCAGTCAAGCCATTGGCGGTACCGGTGCGTTAAAAATTGGCGCTGACTATCTTAAGCGCTTATTGCCTGATGCGGTTGTAGCGATTAGTAATCCAAGCTGGGAAAACCACCGTGCTCTATTTGAGTCGGCAGGCTTTGCGGTACAAAATTACAGTTACTACGACTCTGCTAAGCAAGGTATTAATCTTGAGGGTATGTTGGCTGATTTACGTCAGTTGCCGACTCAGTCAATCATTGTCTTGCATGCCTGCTGCCATAACCCAACTGGGGTTGATCTAAGCCCTGTGCAATGGGTACAGGTGCTTAATGTCTTGCGTGAATGCAATCATATCCCCTTCTTAGATATCGCGTATCAAGGTTTTGCTGAAGGTATTTATGAAGATGCAGAGGCTGTGCGCTTATTTGCTGATTCAGGTATGTCCTTCTTTGTCTCCAGCTCCTTCTCTAAATCATTCTCACTGTATGGTGAGCGTGTTGGCGCGCTGTCGATTATTGCTGAGTCAAAAGACGAAGCAGGACGGGTACTGTCGCAACTGAAACGTGTGATTCGTACCAATTATTCCAACCCTCCGACCCATGGCGCAACAGTGGTTGGCACAGTGCTGAATACGCCAGAACTGAATGCTTTATGGCAAGAAGAACTGGGCGAAATGCGCGAGCGTATTTTGCTGATGCGCAAGCTTATGGTTGAGAAACTGGCGGCTAAAGGCGCCAAGCGTGACTTTAGTTTTGTCGCAGAGCAACGCGGTATGTTCTCTTACTCTGGCCTGACTAAAGAGCAAGTGGATCGTTTGCGTGATGAGTTTGCGATTTATGCCGTATCCAGTGGTCGTATTTGTGTTGCTGCACTGAACTTAAACAATATTGACGTCGTTACCGATGCCATAGTGCAAGTGTTGTAACAGCAACTGCTTGTTCGGGGTTAAGCTGATTAAGCGACTTTAAAAGCCAGAATCCGTAACGGGTTCTGGCTTTTTTATTGGATTAAGAGTGGAGCAGGCTTGAATAAGCTGCTGGCGTTCTAGATCCATCTGCCCATCTTTCAGGCATAAGGTTTGCTCGGCAAACACCTGTACATCTTCTACGTCATGGGTAATTAAAATCAGCGGCACGGCTAGGCGCTCTTGCAGTTGACGCAGCTCTTTGCGCATATGGATACGCAAGTCCGGATCCAGCGCCGAAAACGGCTCATCCAGCAATAAAGCCCGTGGTTCAGTGACTAAGGCGCGCGCTAGAGCAGTACGCTGGCGCTGACCACCAGACAACTCATGCGGCCTTTGATGTTGCACTGGCTCTAAAGCAAAGGTTTCCAACCAGTAATCGACCGTCTTACTGATCATCTTCGGGCGTGGATTAAACAGACCGTGGTGCAAACTGAAGGCAATATTTTGCCGCACACTCAGATGTGGAAACAACGCATAGTTTTGAAACAAAAATGCCACTTGGCGCTGCTGCGGGGTTAAGTTAATTCCCTGTGTATGATCAAACAAGGTGCGCCCAGCCAGCTTTAAATACCCCCTATCAGGCTTGAGTAAGCCGGCAATCATCTGCAACAATAAGCTTTTTCCTGACCCTGAGGGCCCCAAAACAACCAAGCGATCACTGCTCGACGCATAGTTTAAATGCAGATGAAACTCACGTTTACCCGAACGCATGGTTTTACTTAGATCGACATCTAAGAACATAGGCTTATCTACTCCGCTCAGACACACGCCCCGGTGCCAAGCGGCTGGCGGTTAATAACACCACCACGCAGACAATCGAAGTAATCACCACTAACATATTCGCGGTGTCATCTTTACCCGCTTGCACCGCTTCATACACAGCAATGGAAAGGGTTTGAGTTTTTCCGGGAATACTGCCGGCCACCATTAAGGTGGCACCAAACTCACCTAACGCACGAGCAAAGGCCAACAAAACACCCGCCAAAATACCGCGCCAGGCCAGCGGTAAAGTCACGCGGAAGAAAATAGCCAGCTCAGAGACACCTAAAACCCGTGCGGCCTGCTCCAGTTCACTATCCACCGCTTCAAAAGCGGCACGCGCAGGTTTAAACACTAAAGGAAAAGCTACCACAGTGGCGGCAATCACCGCCCCTTGCCAGGTGAAAATCAGATTAATACCAAAGCTGTCATATAGCCAAGCGCCAAAAGTGCTGCGCCGGCCCATTAACACCAGTAAGTAATAACCCAGTACGGTCGGAGGCATGACCATCGGCAAGGTCAGTAAGGTATCTAAGACATCACGGCCAAAAAAACGTGTGCGGGCAAGAAAGTAACCCACGCTGATACCCAGCACAATATTGAGCGCCGTCGCCCAGCCGGCCACTTTAAGTGACAGGCTAAGCGCAACCCAAACGGCGTCCATAGTCGACAGCTTACGGCTGACTAAAGCCGTACTGACTCAGTACCGCCTGACTATCCTCGCTAAAGGTGTAGTCAATAAATTGCTGGCTGAGTGCTTTAGCGCTGCCTTCTTTGGTCACCGCAATCGGATAGCTGACCACTGTGTCTAATGGCACAGTAAATTGTACTTTTACTTTATCAGCCATAATTGCTGCATCGGTGGCGTAGACAAAGCCGGCATCCACTTCATCACGGGCAACATAGTCTAAAGACTGGCGCACGTTTTGCGTATTGATCATTTTCTCTACCAGCACATCCCATAAATTGTTAGCCAGCAACGCCTGCTTACTGTAACGCCCGACTGGCACACTATCAGGATTACTCACTGCCAAGCGCTGTAAATCTGTACGCTGTAAATCGCTCAACTGCGTGAGTTTGAGGCTGCTATTAGCGGGTGTAATAACCACCAAAGTATTGTGCACAAAATCTCTGCGGCTGGCATTGGTCAGTAAGCCTTGCGCTTGAGCTTTATCCATTGTCTCTTGATCAGCAGAGGCAAACACATCCACTGGTGCGCCTTTGGAAATTTGCTGCAACAACTCACCCGAGCCAGCAAAATTGAGGAGGACTTTATGTTCAGGGTGCGCTGCTTCAAAGTTTGCCGCAATGTCTTTAAAGGCATTGGTCAAACTGGATGCGGCAGAAACAGTCACTTCTGCCGCCAAGACACTGCCTGAAGCGCTAATCAGCGCAATTGCGAATAGATGTTTCAAGTGTGATTTCAGCATTGTGCACCCTGCTCGGTAAGTTCGTTATATATTACAAACTATAACGCTTTCTAATGGGCTTGAATAGAGAGCATTCAAGCAGTGCAACAATGATGCGCCGCACTGCTTGATCAATGTCAGTTCTCTAGTTGAGCAGGCTGGAAAACGGCCAAAAACGCAACGAATCACCTACCGTACAGGTGGTATTTTCCGGCAGTTCCAGCAAACCATGTGACTGCGTGGCGCTGCGTAAAATACCTGAGCATTGGTTATCAATTTTTTCCGCACGGCCATCGAGCAAAGACACACGGATAAACTCACGGCGCACACCGGGCACTGGCATAGCAAAGTTGACCGGCACCATAAAGCTCTGGGCGATTGGCTCGGCCACACCCATGCGGGTTAAAATATACGGGCGCGCAAGGATCAAGAAGGTCACTAAACTGGAGGTGGGATTGCCCGGCAAACCTATCACCGGAACACCCTGATAACGGCCTAAGGTAAATGGCTTGCCTGGCTTTAAGGCCAACTTCCAAAAGTCCAATTCGCCTTCTTCACGAATCACCTGGCCCAGATAATCGGCTTCGCCCACCGACACGCCACCGCTGCTGATCAGTAAATCCACACCTTGTAGCTTGGCTAAACGATCACGCGTGAGCTGCGCATCATCGGGCAAAATACCCATATCCAGTACCGCACAGCCCAAACGCTTGAGGCTTTGGATTAGCATCGTGCGGTTACTGTTGTAAATCTGCCCTGGCGCTAACGGCTGGCCCGGCTCGACCAGTTCATCACCGGTGGAGACCACGGCTACGCGCAATTGACGGCGCACCTTGACCTGCGCGCAGCCCAAGGATGCTGCCATAGCCAATTCAATTGGCCCCAGACGAATCCCTACTGGCAATATTTCATCACCGGGCATTGCTTCTTGGCCTTTAGGGCGTACAAACTTAGCCACAGGCACGGCTTGCACAAAGCGCACAGAGCCATCTGCCAGCACCTCAGCGTTCTCTTGCATCTCCACCGCATCCGCACCTTCTGGCATGGGTGCCCCGGTGAAAATGCGTGCACATGTTCCCTCAGCCAACGGCTCAGGACTGTGTCCGGCAAATATTTTCTGACTGACAGGCAAGGCTTGGCCTGCCTGCACTTCAGCACTGCGCACGGCATAACCGTCCATCGAGCTGTTGGGCCAAGGTGGCATCGCAAACTGAGCCAGTAACGGCTCAGCCAATACGCGGTTTTCTGCCGCATCTAAAGCAAGCATTTCAATCTCTAAGCGCGCCGCGGACTGCGCTTGCTTCAGCAAAATCTGCAGCGCAGCATCGACGTTCAATAAGCTCATTTAACCGCGTCCTGTACAAGCCGTTTTTTTGCCCAAATGCGCAACAAAGTTGCAAGGCTTATGGGTCGCATCCAACTGGTCGACTAAAATACCCTGCCACGCTGTGCGACACGCATTGGTTGAGCCAGGCATGCAGCAGATCAGCGTGTGATTGGACAAGCCGGCTAAGGCGCGTGATTGAATTGTCGAGGTACCTATTTCGGTATAGGAGATCTGACGGAACAGCTCGCCAAAACCTTCAACATGCTGGTCAAACAGGCAGCTGACCGCCTCTGGCGTGCTATCGCGATCAGTAAAGCCGGTACCGCCAGTGATCAAAACCACTTGCGTATCATCACTGGCAATCCAATTCGCCACCTGCGCACGGATTTGATATAGGTTATCCTTCAGAATCACACGCTCAACCACGGTATGGCCCGCTTTGATCAGTTGCTCAAACAAGTACTGTCCTGAGGTGTCGGTTTCTGCGGTGCGCGTATCACTAACTGTTAATACCGCGACGTTTAATGGAACAAATTGACTGCTAACGTGGCTCATGTGATGACCTATGTTGATAAATTTGCGCCAAGATATACCACAATTCACCTGAATAATTGAGCTTTGTATGCCCAGCTACCCATTATTTTCCAATTGTTCCATTGTCCTGCTGGCTGGCGGTCGCGGCCAGCGTATGGGTGGTCAAGATAAAGGCTGGGTAACCTGGCAAGGCCGTGCGTTGATTGAACATATGCAGCGCGTGGTGCGTCCATTAACCGATGATTTGATTATTTCTTGTAATCGTAATCACGCGCGCTATCAACCCCTTGCCGATCAACTGGTGAGTGACCCGCATCAGGACTTTACCGGACCTTTGATTGGCATCATCAGCGCCCTACAAGTAGCACGCCACCCATATCTGTTGGTGCTGCCTTGCGATGCACCACGCATTGATCAAGCGCTTCTGATCCAGCTCTACCAACAGGCCAGCGAACGCCCTGCCTTGCTTAAGCAGCAAGGCCATTGGCAACCGCTCTTTAGTATTATTCCAGCGGCACAACTGGGCACGTTACAAGCCTTATGGGAGGCTGGCGAGCGCAGTCCTAAGCATGCGCTATTGCAGTTAAATCCTGTGGCCATTCATTGTGCCGATGATGAGCAACGTCTGGCTAATTTCAATGATCCCAGTGTGTTGCAACAACCAATTTTAATGAAGGAAACACTATGCTGACTCACCTTGATGAGCACGGTCGCGCCAATATGGTCGACGTCACCGATAAAGCCAACACCCAGCGTGAAGCCACCGCCGAGTCATGGGTGCGCATGCTGCCCAGTACTTTAGCGATGATTACTGATGGCCAGCACCCTAAAGGTGATGTGTTTGCCGTGGCACGCATTGCCGGTATCCAAGCGGCAAAGCGCACTCACGAGTTGATCCCTTTGTGCCACCCATTATTATTAACCAGTATTAAAGTGCACTTAACCGCCCATGCACCCGATCAAGTACAGATCACTGCCACCTGTAAACTATCAGGACAAACCGGTGTTGAGATGGAAGCTTTAACTGCGGCGAGCGTTGCAGCGTTAACTATTTATGATATGTGTAAAGCAGTGGATCGCGGCATGGTGATTGAGCGCACTCAACTGCTGGAAAAACTGGGTGGCAAATCTGGGCACTATCAACTCGATAATGCTACCGCGCTAACTGGCAAGGGAGATTAACCATGTTAACCGTACAGTTTTTAGCCCGTTACCGTGAAGCGCTGAACTGCGAATCTGAGCAGCTACCTTGGCAGGAAGAATGGCAAACCCTTGACGATGTGCGGCAGTTTTTAGTCGCTCGCGATGGCGTTTGGGCAGTACTCAATGATCCGCGCATTATGTGCGCGCTGAATCAAGATGTGTGCTCATTGCAGACGCCACTTAAAGCGGGCGACGAGCTGGCATTTTTCCCGATGGTTACCGGAGGCTAATCCATGAGTATTCGTGTGCAAACGGCGCCCTTTGATCCCGGTGCTGAGCTGAATGCCGTACATGCTGGCAATCTGAGCGTTGGCGCGGTCGTCACCTTTACCGGTTATGTGCGCGATATCAATCAAGATCAGTCCATTCAAGAGCTGTTTCTTGAGCATTACCCGAGCATGACAGAAAAGGCTCTAGCGAAAATCCGTGACGAAGCCCTGCAACGCTGGCCGTTAATTGATGCGCATATTCTGCACCGGGTTGGCTGGCTATCATTAGCCGAGCCGATTGTGTTTGTTGCCACCTCCAGCATCCATCGTGAGGCCGCCTTTGCCGCTTGTGAGTTTATTATGGATTACCTCAAAACCCGCGCGCCGTTTTGGAAAAAAGAACAAACAGCCTCAGGTACACATTGGGTGGATGGCCGCGATAGCGACAGCGATGCCGCCGCCCGCTGGGATACTACAAATAAGGAAACCCGCTAAATGTCAGTCTGCGATCAAGGTGCTTTGCACAGTATTGAACAAGCCATTAGTGCCTTAAAAGCCACTCTTAATAGACAAACGGCTAGGCAAACCTTGGCCCTACAAGCGGCTCACCAGCATGTTTTGGCTCAAGCAGTGTACGCACAGGTTGATGTGCCCTTATGGGATAACAGCGCAATGGATGGCTATGCCTTGCGCGCCAATGATCTACAGCAACCCAACAACAGCTTACCTTTAGCCGGTCGCATTGCCGCTGGTGACTTACCTGAGCAAAGCCTACCTGCTGGCCAGTGCATGCATATCCTCACTGGTGCACCACTGCCGCTTGGTGCAGATACTGTGGTGGCACAAGAAGACTGCAGCATCAGCCCTGGGCAGATTCAGTTTAATAGTTGCAAAGCTGGCGGCAATATTCGCCGTCGTGGTGATGAAATCCAACAAGGTCAGTTACTCCTAGATGCCGGTACGCGTCTGCGCGCGCAAGAAATCGGCCTACTGGCCAGTCAAGGCTATGCTGAGGTTGAGGTGTACACACCTTTACGCATCGGTTTGCTCAGCAGTGGCAATGAACTGTGCGAATTGGGCCAACCACTACAGCCTGGGCAGATTTATGATATCAACAGCCATAGCCTCAGCGCCTTATTTACAGGCTTAGGTTTTACTGTCACCCACTACGCCAAGATGCCGGATGACTTAGAGCAGAGCACTGCGTGTTTAGCCAAGGCCAGCGTTGAGCAAGATATCTTAATTAGCAGTGGCGGCGTTTCGGTCGGCGAGGAAGACCATATTAAACATGCGGTCAGTGCACTGGGCCAACTCAATCTATGGCGCGTCGCCATCCAGCCGGGTAAACCTTTAGCCTTTGGCACAGTGGGCAACACGCCTTGGATCGGCTTACCTGGTAATCCCGCTGCAGCCTTGATCACGTCACTCATCATTGCCCGCCCTGCACTGCTGCATGCACAAGGCGCAAGCAATTGCGGCCATCAAACCCTACATATTCCAGCAGCTTTTGACTGGAAAAAACCGCGCGCCCGTCAGCAATACCTGCATGCACGCTTAGTCCTGCAAGACAACGGCCAACTGCACGCCGAGATTCACCCCAAGCAAAGCTCAGCGATGCTCAGCGCCGCCAGTTGGGCCGATGGACTGGTTGAAATTAAGCCCCAAGAGATAGTGGAAAAAGGTGACTTGGTGGGATTTGTGGGGTATTCGGGGTTATTGAACTAAGGCAGAGCAGCGTGGCGCCAATCTCGAAAAGTATTTGACGCCACGCTGGTAAGACTTACAACGGACACCCCACAATCACATTCGACGCCTTAAAGATTGCCGTCACTGCACTGCCTTCTTCGAGCTGCAAACTCTCGACACTGTCATTGGTAATCACCACGACCAAGGTGCTGTCACCGATAGTGACGACAACCTCACTGTTAACCCCACCCTTTTGTATTCGTGCCACAATGCCCGCAAATTGATTACGCGCAGAGAAGCGGACATTCTCAGCCTCGCTGACCAAGATAATGTCTGAAGCTTTAATCAAGGCAAAGACCTCACTGCCAATCTTTAAGCTTAATTCTTGCGTGCTTTCACAGGTGACAGTGGCAATGATGCTGTGGCCGCCGGCGATGGCAATTTCCACGGCGTCATTAACTGCGCCGACTTGAATAGATTTTACTTGGCCGAAAAACTGATTGCGGGCGCTGGTTTTCATGGACAGCCTCTTTAGCACAAATAAGTCATCGATAATATTGCCAGTGTCTTGACTGAGTTCCTCTAGAAAGCGCTGGTGCACCTGTTCAATGCGTTGAAAGTTGCTAATCAGTTGCTGGCCACGTTCGGTTAAGGTGGTTGAACCGCCGCCTTTACCGCCCGTGGTGCGGTGCAGTAATGGCTCGCCAGCAAGGTTATTCATATGATTGACGGCATCCCAAGCCGCTTTATAGCTCATTTTCATCGACTTGGCTGCTTGTGAAATGGAGCCTAACTCGGCAATTCGCGACAGCAAACGGATGCGTCCATGCCCACCCATACTCTCATCACCGGCGGTAATCCAAATCTGTCCTTGCAGTCCAAACGCGGTATTTTCAAGCATATTGACCTTGCTCCATTTGACTAGCGCTGACTGTTTTAGCCGCCCATTTGCACTGCAACGACAGGCAAAACGTACTTACAGTCGACGTACAGCATAAACCGATTAAAACACGGCCAATACAGCGCTTAATGTGCGGGCGGTGTCCAGCTCATAAACGCCCAACGCATCGGCTCGCCACCCTGCTGTGCATATTCAGGATCACGTTGATACCACGCAGTGACCTTCGCCGCATCGTCAACCGTCAACTCGCCAAAGCTCCATCGAACTTTATCCATCAACTCTTCTAAGCTGCTGCTGCCGGCTAAGCGACTGGCGGATTCCAGGTAATCTAAGGTTGGGTAGATATTACGCTGATAAAGCATATTCATAATGTACATATGGTCAGGAAAGCTGCGATCTTCACGGCCGAGTAACTCAGCAATTTCACGGCTGATAAAACGCCCACCGACCAACTGGGTCATATAAACTTTTTTACGCGCATGTCGATTGAGCTTATCCAGTGCATCAGCCATATCGGCAACGATACTGGCACGTGACACTACGGCAATATCGCAAACGGGCACAGCGTTCCAATCATCGTCCCACGAGGCTAAGATGGGATGAACATTGTCCAACTGTAACTCAGCGGCATTTTGCAGCATGGCATTCAGCATGCCTTGACTGTAATCCAAACCGTAGACTTGCTTAACCTTGGGCGCTAAGGCCAACCCAATGGTGCCAGGGCCACAGCCAATATCCAATACGCTGTCGTCAGCAGTGTATTGCATACGACTGACAAACTCGGTGCGGTAGCTGCTGTCTAGCACCTTGGTGCGCATCTCTACGGCCTTACTATCCCACTCACTGGCGGATTTAAAGACTCGTCCGCTACGGGCTAAATGCTCACGGTATAATTGGCCAAAATCAATCGCTTTAATCATGTTGCTTAGTCTCTTTTTAATGGCACATAAACGTATTCGATACTGATGTTATCAGCTATGCGGGATTCTTGGCGCTGTTCAAGTCAGTGACGGTCGCGGTTTTAACATGCCAGATATTTTTTAAACCAGGCTTGTTATCGATCACTTGCCTAGGGCTGGGTAAAATTAACTTGAGAATAGAAATGAGTTGATTTGTTATTAGCCAATTAAATGTATGATGGTTTAATTTTTATACAGAAAATAGCTGATGTTTAATCGCGCCAGCTCGCGGATTGAAAATCCTGTCGCCGATTTCGAGGCCTTATGACCGCTCAGGTCTGAGCGATGCCAGCCATTGTTCAATGGCCTTACGCTCTAACGGCAAGGTCTGCGCCAATCCTGCAGAAAACAACTGCCAACCGGCGAGGTGTTTTTCACTGACCAGTGTAAGCAGCGGGATCCCGGCACTGATAAGTTGAGCAATTTCCTGGCTTAAGCCTCGCCCTTGGGTTTCACCGTAGCCAAAGCGGTTAACAAAGACCACGTCAGGCTGCTCATCTAAGGCATGGCGCAACACCCTGCCCGCCTCACCTAATGCGCCCATATCTAGGCTACATCCGCGTGAATCGCGACCTAGGTACTGAGAGATAACAAAAACCTCGCCGCTATGCAGATCGCGCAATTGCATTGGCAGTTGTCCTTGTGGATCCTTACCCTGCTGGGTCACTAATCCACGTACACGCCATCCTTGCTGCTGACACTCGGCCAAAATAGCGGCCAGCAAGGCGTCACCTTCACCATCGCCGTTATGAACAATTGCTGCTGCGGGTAATTGCATAGGGCTGCCTTTTACTTAGCTGAGATCATTTTCCACCACCCAAACCGCCGCTTCGGTGCGCGAGCGCATGCCTAATTTATTCAGCAGACGCTTGACATGCACTTTCACTGTACCTTCCGCGATATCTAAGCTGCGCGCAATCATCTTATTGCTTTGTCCCTTGGCAATCAGCTTAAGTACATCTTTCTCACGCTTGGTTAGCATTGAGGGGTGGGCTTGGCTGGCGGTTGTACGGCCACGAATAGCCTGTGCTAAAACCTGAGTCAGCTCGGAGCTTAAAGCTAATTTGCCTTGTGCGGCTAAGCGGATTTGTTCAATCAGCTCTTCAGGCTCCATATCTTTTAACAAGTAGCCATCCGCCCCTTCACGCAAGGCTTCGAGCACATCATCATGGTCATCTGAGACACTGAAAATCACAATGCGTGCATCAACACCCGCCGCGCGTAAGGCACGAATGGTTTCAATGCCATCCATACCCGGCATATTCAAGTCGAGTAAAATCAAATCCAGCTCGTGACCCTGCGCCAACAGCAAGGCCTCCTGCCCTGATGCGGCCTGAGCCACCGGTAATAAATCATCCTCCATGGACAATAAATCACTCAATCCTCGCCGCAGCATGGGGTGGTCGTCCACCAACATAATCCGCGTGCTTTGACTCTGAGAACTATCCAACTTCAATCTCCTGCGATAACTGACTGCGCTTATAATCGGGTAAAAACTGCACATGTACACGGGTACCCGGCTGTAAAGCGCCAATATGTATTTTTCCAGACAAACTATGCGCGCGCTCGGTCAATATATTGAGTCCATAATGCCCCGTTGGACTACGGTTAATCTTGATACCCACGCCATCGTCATCAATATAAATATGGATAACACCAGCGGCATCTTGTTGCAACGTTAGGATGCAGTGGCTGGCCTGGGCATGTTTGACCACGTTACTCAGCGCTTCACGAATAATTTGTAAACAATGTATTTCTTCGTTGGGCGTTAGCGGGCAATGCTCCAGTGCATAATCCAAGTCAATATCGACACCTGAGTGGCGAGAAAACTCCTGTACTGTGGCTTGTACGGCAGCCGCTAAGCCAGGCTGGTCCAGCTTAATACGGAAGGTTACTAAGAGTTCGCGCAATTGCCGATAAGCCGTGCTTAAGCCCATTTGTATATCGGTCAAAGTGGCGTTTAGATCCTCTTTAGAGAAATCAGCCGCAATTTGTTTTTTCAGACGGGTTAATTGGATTTTCTGATAGGAGAGGGCCTGTGCTAATGAATCATGTAACTCTCTAGCAATCACCGCACGCTCTTCCATTAAAGCGATACGCGCCTGATTTTGCCCCAGCTGATTTAAGCTGAGTGATGCTGAAAATAAGTCGGCCAGTGCGGTCATTAAGCTTCTTTGCCACTCTTGCATCTCGACTCCCGCGGGGACTTCAACTCGTAAATCGCCCAACTCATCGCGATCGTTACGAATGGCAAAACTGACCACCTGAGCGCCACCTGCAATCATGCCTTGATTGGTAAACACTGGGCATTGTGCACAGTTAGGCAACTTGCAATAAGCGGGGGCTTGGCGCAGTTGAGAGCTAAACGCGGTATGCGCTTCATGTTTAGGGTTATCGATGGCGCTGACTAAACACACCGACACTGGACCTAAACCTACAGTGTGTTCAATAGGCTCTAATAAATCGGCCAAATTGGGCAAGGGATTATCGGTGCTGGTTTTATATAAGCGGCGTGCGCTATTAAATAACAACTCTAAAGTGTGATTACTGCGTTGCAATTCAGCCGTTTTCTTATCCACTTTATCCTCAAGGTTGTCATACAAATCAGACAGTTCAGCACTCATTTGATTGAGTGTTTCCGCCAGCACACCAAGCTCGTTATTCACCGATAATTTCACCCGTCCCTGAAAAGAACCGTGACCGATATTTTTAGCTAAGCCAACTAGCTCTTGCAATGGCATTAACAGGGTGTTATTTACGCCCAAAATGACAATAAAACCCACCAAAACAGTGATAAATAGGGTGCTGACCTGTAAGCCTCGAATAAAGGATAACTTACGCTCCGACTCTCGCTGTAGCTCTCCTACAAAAACATCCAGCAGATCAACAAAGATTGGCACCTCTAAACGAAAGGCACGCTTTTGTGGCGGTGTTTGCTGCAGCAAGGGCAACATTAATTGCCGCCACTGGTGCTCCACTCGCGCATATTCTTGAGATAGGCTGTCCTGCGTATTTCTCTCAATCGCCATCTTCAACACCGCGGTGCTCAAGGTTTTTTCAAATTCGGCAATATAAGCGGGTAGTTCCTCGTGGACCGCCTCACTGGTGATGAGCGCTAAGCGGTAGGCTTGCATACGTAAGCTGCCTGCTTTATTCAGTGCCGCAGCATCACCACGAATCGAGTCTGATAAGTACATACCACCCAGCATACTGACCAGCATGACCCCAATAATTAAGGTAAAGGCTAGCAGCGTACGCACGGCTAATGATTGGGTCAAACGCACACGTAAAAACTCAGCCATCGGTATAGGTCACTCTATCAATTCGCCGCAACGGCATGGTCAGTGCTCATTATTCAGTAGCATCAGGCAGCAGACTACCCTTATACCCCTTTATATCCAAGCGCGTCTTTTCACCCAAAAATTCTTTTAAATCATGGCTAAACCATTGATTTAAAAGGATTTACATAGCTATATACTACTAACTATAAAGAGGTATATGGCACCCGAAAACATATCTCGCCAGTAGCAATACTGATCTAGATCAATAGAACATGCCCTCCTCCCCCATAGAGTGCAACTAAGTGTAAAGCCACCCTTTGGCAGTAAGTGTAATTCGGAGAGTTCAGCGCATGAGCAATAATATTGAGAAGTGGGACGTTGAGGACCCCGTATTTTGGGAGTCCACTGGTAAAAAAATAGCCAACCGCAACCTCTGGCTGTCGATTCCGAATCTACTGCTTGGCTTTGCCATCTGGCTGATGTGGGGAATCATCACCGTACAGATGCTTAACCTCGGCTTTCCTTTTACACCTGTTGAGTTATTTACCTTAACCGCTATTTCAGGCTTGGCCGGTGCCACCTTCCGCATCCCCGCCTCTTTTATGATTCGTATTGCAGGCGGACGTAACACTATTGTGCTCAACACCATTTTGCTGCTTATTCCTGCGTTCGGTACAGGTATGGCGTTGCAAGATACCAATACCCCACTGTGGGTGTTCCAGTTACTGGCGTTATTGTCAGGTATTGGTGGGGGTAAGTTTGCTTGCTCGATGAGCAACATCAGTGGTTTCTTCCCAAAAAGCCAACAAGGTTTAGCACTAGGCCTCAACGCGGGTCTGGGCAACTTTGGTGTGACCACGATGCAAATCGTGATTCCTTTAGTGATGACCATGGGCATCTTTGGTGCGATTGGTGGTGGCTCTATGGAACTGATGAAAGACAGCGGAACCTTAATTGGTCGTATCCCTGCTGGCTCTGACACATGGATTCAAAACGCGGGCTGGATTTGGTTGGTTTTTTTAATTCCATTGATTGCAGTGAGCTGGTTCGGCATGAACAACCTGCTGCCGATCACGCCAAACCCTGGCACACCATTAAGTGCTTTCGGTAAGATTCTTGGTCTATACGGCATCAGCTTTGTCACTTCAATCGTCGGCTTATACCTCTACCTGCCCGCGCCCATTGGCTTAGGTGTTCTGAATATGTGGATCGCCATGCCACTGATTATGTTCAGCACCCTAGGTTTGTTACGCATGGTCCCAGGTAGCATCAAACCTAACATTAAGCGTCAGTTTGAAATTTTTAAAGATAAACACACCTGGTCAATGAGTACGCTCTACATCCTGACCTTTGGTTCATTTATTGGCTTCTCCATGGCCCTGCCACTGTCGATTACCGTGATTTTTGGCTATATGAATGAAGTCGCAGCGGATGGCACCATCACTCGCATCGCAAACCCTAATGCACCCAGCGCTTTAACCTACGCGTGGATCGGCCCCTTTATCGGTGCCTTGACCCGCCCCATTGGCGGCTGGATCTCTGACAAAGTGGGGGGGTCTTTAGTCACGCAAATCATCACTCTGGTCATGGTAGTGGCGTCTGTGGCTCTGGGTTACACCCTGCAACTGGCCTACAGCTCAACACACCCTGAAACCTTGTTCTTTGCCTTTATTAGCTTGTTCTTAATCCTCTTTGCTGCCTCAGGCATTGGTAACGGCTCAACCTTCCGCAGTATTGGCGTGATTTATAACCGCGAACAGGCCGGTCCAGTTCTAGGTTGGACGTCAGCGATTGCCGCTTACGGTTCATTTGTTGCACCAGTGGTGATTGGTGAGCAAATCAAAGCAGGTACACCTGAAGTAGCCATGTATGGCTTTGCAGTGTTCTACGCGCTGTGCTTGGTGCTTAACTGGTGGTTCTACTTACGCAAAAACGCTTACGTGAAAAACCCATAAACAGCGTTCTTCACTAAAGTATTAGGAGTTTCTTATGCACATCATGGTTGCTTACGACAGTTCAACAAACGCTAAACATGCTTTAGAGAAAACCTTACAGATGTTTGCTGCACTTAAACCAACAATCACCTTAATCAGTGTAATTGAAGATGTGCTCGGCTCAAGTGGTGTCAATGAAGATCGCTACCTGGAGTACAAACATGACTTCTCCGAGTCTGTGCGTGAAGCCGCACAGACCTTAAATGAGCTGGGAATCAGCACAGAAGTCATGATTGCTGAAGGTGATCCACGCAAAATGATTTTACAGGCGGTAAAAAACAAACAACCTGACTTGTTAGTCATTGCTCGCCACAGTGAAAAAGTTGACAGCAACATCATCGGCAAAACCCTAGATGCTTGGGTTGAGGAATTTAACTTTATGACCTTTGGCAATGTCAGTTCATTTCTCACTCGACGCGCACCCTGCCCAGTGCTGATCCAGTCATGTCAATAAATACCTTATGGATGACGGAGCCGTAATATGAAAGTATCTGACCTGTTCCTCTACAAAAAGCCTGAAATCAAAGCTCTCCATCTCACGTGGATAGCTTTCTATATCTGCTTCTTTGTTTGGTTCAATATGGCACCCTTGGCCAGCAGCATGCTGAAAAGCGTGGGCTGGTTAACCTCTGATGACTTGCGCCTATTTGCCATTGCTAACGTGGCACTGACCATTCCCGCACGCATTTTGGTCGGTATGGCCTTGGATAAGTGGGGCCCGCGCCGAGTGTTCTCAGTGTTGATGGTAACCATGGCCATACCAGCCATCGCTTTTGCCTTTGGTGAAACGCGTACACAACTCTTGGTCTCGCGCTTAGTGCTGAGTTCCATTGGTGCCAGCTTTGTGGTCGGTATCCATATGACTGCGATGTGGTTTAAACCACGTGATATAGGTTTTGCTGAAGGCTTTTACGCCGGTTGGGGTAACTTCGGTTCTGCCGCCGCCGCCATGACCTTACCCATGATCGCCTTAAACGTATTTGGTGGTGATGATGGCTGGCGTTACGCCATTGCTAGCACAGCCATTCTAATGGCGCTGTATGGCGTGTATTACTGGTTTGCGATCACCGACGGTCCGGTTGGTACTGTGCAGCACAAGCCACGCAAAGTCAGCGCTCTGGAAGTCAGCACTTGGGGCGATATGATCAAACTGATCATCTGGACCATTCCAATGATTGGTATTTTATCCGTATTGGTCTGGCGCATTGAATATATGGGCTATATCGATGCGCAATGGGCTTGGGTCTGTCATGGTGTGATAGCCCTGATTGTGATCTATCAAATCATCCAAGTACTACGGGTCAACCTACCTATTTTGCGTAAAGGTGTACCTGAAGACGATAAGTATGATTTCAACTCCGTTGCTGCACTGAACTCCACCTACTTCGCCAACTTCGGTGCGGAGTTGGCCGTGGTCTCTATGTTGCCGATGTTCTTTGAGATGACCTGGGGCCTAACCCCTACTGCTGCGGGAATGATCGCCGCCTCCTTTGCTTTCGTAAACTTAATCGCACGCCCCATTGGCGGACTGGTCTCTGATCGTTTTGGTAACCGCCGCTTTGTCATGCTGGCCTATATGATTGGTATCACTATTGGTTTTGCCTTGATGGGCTTAATGAATAGCGCATTGCCACTCTATATCGCAGTTGCGATCACCATTCTGTCTTCGGTCTTTGTACAAGGTGCAGAAGGCGCAACCTTTGGCATTCTGCCATCGATCAAACGCCGTCTCACCGGACAGATTTCCGGCATGGCCGGTGCTTACGGCAACGTGGGTGCAGTGTTTTACCTGACGCTGTACACCTTTGTGACCCCTTCACAGTTCTTCTTCATTATCGCTGCAGGCGCTCTCTTGAGCTTTATTGCCTGTTTCTTCTGGCTCAAAGAGCCAGAAGGTGCTTTTGCTGAAGAATACATTGTTTCATCAGTAGACCTTGAGCTCGCAGCTGACCAGAAGGCTGGCAAGTTATGACGCGCTTAAGTAACCAATATATGCGTGCATGCAGCTGCCAAGCATCAGTGCACGGCAGCTTTTCAAGAGGAAAAAGACTATGAGTCGTATTTTAGACCAACTGCATTTTTTAAAAAGAAAACAAGGCGAGTTTGCTGATGGCCATGGCGAAACCCGTAAAGAATCCCGTGAATGGGAAGACGGTTATCGCTCGCGTTGGCAGTACGACAAGATCGTTCGCTCCACTCACGGAGTGAACTGCACCGGTTCTTGTTCATGGAAGATCTATGTCAAAAATGGCCTGATTACGTGGGAAACTCAGCAAACGGACTACCCTCGTACCCGTCCTGACCTACCTAATCACGAACCACGCGGCTGCCCACGTGGCGCCAGCTACAGCTGGTACATTTACAGTGCCAACCGGGTTAAATACCCAAAAGTGCGTAAAGCCCTACTGCAGCTGTGGCGTGATGCACGTAAAACCTTAGCGCCAGTTGATGCATGGAAAAGCATTGTTGAAGACCCCGTCAAAGCCAAATCGTACAAAAGCAAACGTGGTTTAGGTGGTTTTATTCGTTCCAACTGGGATGAAGTCAATGAAATCATTGCCGCGGCTAACGTGTACACCACCAAGGCCTATGGCCCTGACCGCGTGGTAGGTTTCTCTCCGATTCCTGCTATGTCGATGATCAGCTACGCGGCCGGTTCACGTTACCTCTCGCTGATGGGCGGCGTGTGCTTGAGCTTCTATGACTGGTACTGTGACTTACCACCGGCTTCACCCATGGTTTGGGGTGAGCAAACCGACGTGCCTGAATCGGCTGACTGGTACAATTCCAACTACATCATTGCTTGGGGCTCCAACGTGCCACAAACACGTACCCCTGATGCGCACTTCTTTACTGAAGTACGCTACAAGGGGGCGAAAACTGTTGCCATCACCCCTGACTACGCTGAAGTGGCCAAGCTGACGGACTTATGGCTTAACCCTAAGCAAGGTACCGATGCGGCACTATCACAAGCCTTCTGCCACGTTATTTTCAAAGAGTTCCACTTGGAAAAACCAAGTGCCTACTTCACCGATTACGTGCGTCGCTATTCCGACTTCCCTATGCTGGTCATGCTCGAAGAGTTTGGCACCGGCTTTAAACCCACCCGTTACTTACGTGCCTCTGACTTGGCTGGTAACCTCGGTCAAGAAAACAATCCAGAGTGGAAAACCATTGCGCTTGATAGCCTATCTAAAGAATTCGTATCGCCGCTGGGCTCAATTGGCTACCGCTGGAATGAAAAAGGCAAATGGAACATTGAAGCGCGTGAAGGCACCCTGGGTAAAGACGTTGAACTGCAGTTATCTTTGATTGATGAAGGTAACCCTGTTGAAGTCGCCTTCCCTTACTTTGGCGGTGACTTACACGACTACTTCCAACATGTCGATGGTGAAGGCGTACAGTTCCGCCGCGTACCCAGTCGTGAGCTGACCTTAGCCGATGGCAGTAAAGCACGTGTAGCCACTGTGTTTGATATCAGTGCTGCAGGTTTAGCGGTGGATCGTGGTTTAGGTGGCGACAACGTTGCCAGCAGCTATGACCAAGCGGATATTCCAGGCACACCTGCCTGGCAAGAAGCCATTACCGGTGTCAGCCGTGAGAAAGTCATTCAAGTGGCGCGTGAGTTTGCCGATAACGCTGACAAGACCAAAGGTAAATCCATGATTATCGTGGGTGCCGGTATGAACCACTGGTACCACATGGATATGAACTACCGTGGTCTGATCAATATGCTGATCATGTGTGGTTGTGTCGGTAAAAGTGGTGGGGGTTGGGCACACTACGTTGGCCAAGAAAAACTGCGTCCACAAACCGGTTGGTTGCCTGTGGCCTTTGGTTTGGACTGGAGCCGTCCACCGCGTCATATGAACGGTACCAGCTTCTTCTACAACCACAGTTCCCAGTGGCGCCATGAAACCATGGATATGCATGAGATTCTCTCGCCAATGGCGGATAAATCTAAGTTTCCTAAACACGCGCTGGATTACAACATCCAAGCCGAGCGTGGCGGTTGGTTGCCCAGTGCTCCACAACTCAATCGCAACCCGCTCGAAGTGTGCCGTGAAGCCAAAGCAGCGGGCATGACGCCACAAGACTATGTAGTTAAATCACTGCAAGATGGTTCATTACGTTTTGCCTGTGAGCAACCAGATAGCCCAGCGAACTTCCCGCGCAATATGTTTATCTGGCGCTCTAACCTCTTGGGCTCATCCGGTAAAGGGCATGAATATATGCTCAAATACTTGCTGGGCACACCAAAACACGGGGTGATGAACGAAGACACTGGCAACACGGGCTACAAGCCAACTGAAGTGGAGTGGGCGGAAGAAGCGGCAATCGGTAAAATTGACTTGGTAACGACACTGGACTTCCGTATGTCGTCCACCTGCGTGTATTCCGATATCGTGCTACCCACTGCAACTTGGTACGAAAAAGACGATATGAACACCTCGGATATGCACCCGTTCATTCACCCACTCTCAGCGGCGATTGATCCGGCGTGGGAATCTAGAACCGACTGGGATATTTTCAAAGGCGTCGCGAAGAAATTCTCTGAGCTGTCTGAAGGTCACTTAGGTGTTGAGCAGGATATCGTCACCATCCCCATGCAACACGACAGCCCAGGTGAGCTGGCCCAGCCTTACGGCGGCACCGACTGGAAAACCTCTGGCGAGCCACTTATGCCAGGTAAAAACGCACCAAACTTCGTTGTGGTTGAACGCGACTTCCCTAACACCTACAAAATGTTCACTTCACTGGGCCCATTGCTGAACACCCAGGGTAACGGCGGTAAAGGTATCAGCTGGAACACCGACGATGAAGTGACCTTCTTAGGCCAGTTGAATAAGCAAGTGCTGGAAGACGGCATCAGTAAAGGTCGTCCACACATCGACTCTGCGATTGATGCCTGTGAAGTGGTGCTCTCACTGGCCCCTGAAACCAACGGCCATGTAGCCGTCAAAGCGTGGGCTGCGTTGTCTGAGTTTACCGGTCGTGACCACTCACACTTAGCTGTGGGTAAAGAACACGAGTCCATTCGTTTTAAAGACATCCAAGCACAGCCACGCAAAATCATCTCCAGCCCAACCTGGTCAGGTCTAGAAGATGAGCATGTCAGCTACAACGCATGCTACACCAACGTGCACGAGTTTATCCCATGGCGCACCATCACTGGCCGTCAGCAGTTCTACCAAGATCACCCGTGGATGCAGGCGTTTGGCGAACAACTGATGAGCTACCGTCCGCCGATTAATACACGCACCATTGATCAAGTAAAAGATAAGCGCAGCAACGGTAATACCGAGATTGTTTTGAACTGGATTACTCCGCACCAGAAATGGGGTATTCACAGTACTTACTCTGACAACCTGTTGATGCTGACCTTAAGCCGTGGTGGCCCGATTATTTGGCTATCGGAGATTGATGCACGCAAAGCGGGTGTTGAGGATAACGACTGGGTGGAATGCTTTAACGCTAACGGTGCCCTCACCGCGCGTGCAGTGGTCAGCCAGCGGGTTAAAGAAGGCATGGTCATGATGTATCACGCGCAGGAACGCATTATTAACGTGCCAGGCTCTGAAACCACCAAAACCCGCGGTGGTCACCACAACTCGGTGACCCGTGTGGTGTTAAAACCAACCCATATGATTGGTGCTTACGCCCAGCAGTCCTACGGTTTCAACTACTACGGCACCGTAGGTTGTAACCGTGATGAATTTGTTGTGGTACGTAAAATGAGCAAAGTCGATTGGCTAGATGGCTCAAATACCGATGATCTTCCACAGCCATTACCACAAGGTCTTTAAGGAGAACGCCATGAAGATTCGCTCACAAGTTGCCATGGTGCTGAACCTCGATAAGTGCATCGGATGCCATACCTGTTCAGTCACCTGTAAAAACGTTTGGACCAGCCGCGAAGGTATGGAATACGCCTGGTTCAATAATGTCGAAAGTAAGCCTGGGATTGGCTACCCAAAAGATTGGGAAAACCAAAACAAATGGAAAGGGGGCTGGGTACGTAACAGCGACGGTTCCATTCGTCCAAGAATTGGCGGTAAATTCCGCGTGTTAGCGAATATTTTCGCGAACCCAGACTTGCCAGAAATTGATGATTACTACGAGCCCTTTGATTTCGACTATCAGCACTTACATACCGCGCCAGAAGTGGCGCACCAACCGACCGCCCGCCCCCGCTCGCTGTTGACTGGCAAGCGCATGGAGAAAATTGAATGGGGTCCAAACTGGGAAGAAATTCTCGGTGGCGAGTTCATTAAACGCCGCAAAGATAAAAACTTTGACAATATCCAGGCAGATATTTACGGCCAATACGAAAACACTTTTATGATGTACTTGCCACGTTTGTGTGAGCACTGCCTCAACCCAACCTGTGCCGCAGCCTGCCCAAGTGGTGCGATCTATAAGCGTGAAGAAGATGGTATTGTCTTGATTGACCAAGATAAGTGCCGCGGCTGGCGCATGTGCATCAGTGGTTGCCCGTACAAGAAGATCTACTACAACTGGAAAAGTGGAAAATCTGAAAAATGCATCTTCTGCTACCCGCGGATTGAAGCAGGCATGCCAACCGTCTGTTCTGAAACCTGTGTGGGTCGTATTCGTTACCTCGGCGTGCTTTTGTATGACGCCGATAAAATTCACGAAGTGGCCAGTACACCCAACGAGCACGACCTGTATCCAAAACAGTTAGAAATGTTCTTGGACCCCAACGATCCTAAAGTCATCGCTCAAGCGCGCAAAGATGGCATCCCGGATTCAGTGATTACTGCCGCGCAAAAATCACCTGTCTATAAATTGGCGGTGGATTGGAAGCTGGCATTACCACTGCACCCGGAATACCGCACCTTGCCGATGGTGTGGTACGTCCCGCCACTGTCACCGATTCAAAACGCGGCTGAAAGCGGCAAAATCGGTATGAATGGCGTACTACCAGATGTGGATAGCTTGCGTATTCCATTGCGCTACCTAGCCAACCTGCTCACTGCTGGTGATGAGAAACCTGTCAAGCTGGCGCTTAAACGCCTGCTAGCAATGCGTGTATACAAACGTGCACAGCATGTTGATGGCGTGGAAGATTTAACCGCTCTCAACGATGTTGGTTTAAGTAAAGCGCAAGCCGAAGAAATGTACCGCTACTTAGCCATTGCAGACTACGAAGACCGCTTTGTGATTCCAACAGCACACCGTGAAGAAGCCATGAGCGATGCCTTTGCTGAACGTAACGGCTGTGGCTTTAGCTTTGGTAGTGGTTGCAGCGGTGACGACAGCGCCAATATGTTTGGTGGTAAAAAACACACCAAGCGTGAAATCATGAAAACCGTACAAGTATGGGAGGACTAAGTATGAAAATATTAAAAGTAATCTCTCTACTACTGGATTACCCAACCCAGCGAGTACTTGATGCGCGCGACGAGTTAACTGCAGCGGTTGCAGAAACTCGCGTGATCAGCCCTGAGCAGCGTCAAGCTGTTCAGGTGCTGGTTGACCAATTGGCGGAACACGATTTGATGGATTCGCAGGAAGCGTACGTCAACTTGTTTAACCGCGGCCGTCACTTCTCTTTGCTGCTGTTTGAACATGTGCATGGCGAGTCGAGAGACCGTGGCCAGGCCATGGTTGACTTGATGGCACAGTATGAAAACGACGGTTTCAATATCGGCGTCAAAGAACTGCCTGACTATATTCCGCTGTACTTGGAATACCTGTCATTCTGTGACGAGCCCACCGCTCGCGCAGGCTTAGCCGATGTTGAGCACTTGCTAGCCTTACTCGCTGCGCGCTTGGTCGAACAAAAAAGCGCTTATGCAGGCTGCTTCCAAGCACTCTTACAAATCGCTGGCTTTGAACCTGCAGTGGCGATTGAACAAGTACGTGAACAGGTCAGTCAAGAAGTCCATGACGACAGCCTAGAAGCACTCGATGCACTCTGGGAAGAAGAAGCTGTGACCTTTATGGGCGGCGACCAAACGGCCAGTTGTGGTGTCAGCAATGGCAGTACTGCGGCGCAAAAACCACGTGAAGAATCGGCTGTTCCACTGCATTGGGTCGACTTTGACCACAGTGCTACCGCTGCCAATAAAGTGTAGGAGAACATCATGTCTAATTTTAACCTTTTAATCTTTGGCGTGTACCCATACATCGCGCTGGCCATTTGCCTGATTGGCAGCTGGGCACGCTTTGACTGGTCGCAATACACTTGGCGCGCCGGTTCCAGCCAAATGCTGGACGGCAAAGGCATGCGTGTGGCGAGTAATCTGTTTCACGTAGGGATTATCTTTGTCCTCGCCGGTCACTTTGTTGGCCTGCTGACACCGCATGCGGTGTACCAGCATTTGATCAGCACCGAAAACAAACAGTTACTGGCTATGGTATCGGGTGGTATTTTCGGCATACTGTGCTTAATTGGTTTGCTGATGCTGATTAAGCGTCGCCTTAACAATCCACGTATTCGTGCCAGCTCTAGCACCTCAGACATTATGATTCTGTTTGTCTTGTTGGCACAGCTGATCCTTGGTTTATTGACCATTGTCGCCTCAACCCAACATATGGATGGCTCGGTCATGGTGATGCTTGGTAATTGGGCGCAAAGCGTAGTGACACTGCAACCGATGCAAGCAGCTGCAGCCATTGCGCCAGTAGGTATTATCTACAAACTGCACGTGTTCCTTGGCGTGACCTTGTTTGTGTTATTTCCGTTTACCCGTTTAGTGCACATTGTTAGCGCACCGATCTGGTACTTGGGTCGTCGCTATCAAATTGTTCGCCAAAAAGGTTAAGGAGTGTTGTTATGCATCATTCATCTACCCCCTTGTTTACCGATGCTGCTCAGCCAGCATCGGTAACACCGAGCAGCGCAGAACCGCTCTTGATTGCCACCAGCAATCAAGACCTACCAATTGTGCGCGTCAATGGTGTTGAAATAAGCAGCACAGCGATTGCCCAAGAAATGCAATACCACCCCGCTGAATCACAGCGCGAGGTGGCGTTTCTTGCAGCTCAAGCTTTGGTTCTCAAAGAGCTGTTAAAACAGCGCGCCGCAGAAATCAATCTTGAAGTCACAGTCAAAGACGCTGAAAGCCTGGAAGAGGCGACCACACGCTGCTTACTCGATGACGAGATCAATACGCCAGAGATTGGCGATGCAGAGCTGCAAACCTTCTACACGCATAACCCGCGCAGCTTCACTACGCCACCTTTGGTCTCGGCAAAGCATATTTTAATTGCTGCCGATCCTGAGGATGACTTAGAGCGCAGTACGCAGCGTGAAGTAGCGTTAAACATCATCCAAGCGTTGCAAGCCGGTGCTGACTTTGCCAGCATGGCGATGACCCACTCAGCCTGCCCGTCTAAGCAACAGCAGGGGTCTTTGGGGCAATTGTCGAAAGGACAAACTGTGCCAGAGTTCGAACGCCAACTGCTGCGTTTACCGCTGGGCTTGGCTGAGCAACCGATTGAGTCACGCTACGGCTATCACATTGTGCTGGTCGAGCAGCGCGTTGAAGGCGAACTGGTGCCATACCACATGGTTAAGGAGCGCATTGCTGCGCAACTGAGTCAACGTGTCTGGCAAAAGAGCGTCACTCATTACCTGCAAATGCTGGTAGGAGAGGCTACAATCGAGGGCATTACATTGCAGGGTGCGGCCTCGCCGCTTCTGCAATAATTTGTATTGGGAGTAACGTCATGTCTTCAACACTGATTGATGGTTTTGGTCGAAAAATAGATTACGTGCGCTTATCGGTCACTGACCGCTGTGATTTTCGCTGTATTTATTGCATGGCTGAGGACATGACGTTTTTGCCACGCCAACGCATTTTAACCCTTGAAGAGATTGCGCGTTGCGCTGAGTTATTTGTCGCCAACGGTGTACGTAAAATCCGTCTGACTGGCGGTGAACCTTTAACCCGTAAAGGTATTGTCGGTCTATGTGAAAAAATCAGTGCCATCCCCGGCTTAGATGAGCTGGTGATGACCACCAATGGTTCACAGTTAACTAAATATGCGCAGTCGTTGGCCGATGCAGGGGTCAAACGCCTCAATATCAGCCTCGACTCATTATGTCCTGATAAATTTAAAGCCATGACGCGGGTTGGTGATTTGCAGCAAGTGCTGGATGGTATTCAAGCCGCCCGCCAAGCGGGCTTTAAAAATTTAAAAATCAACAGCGTGGTCATTCAAGGCCACAATGAGGATGAGATTCTTGCCCTAACCGATTACGCGATTGAGAACCAACTGGACATCACCTTTATTGAAGAGATGCCCTTAGGCCATGTCGGCCGTGCACGGGAGCTGTTTAGTAGTGATCAGGTGCGCGATAGCCTTGCCGAGCGTTATGCCATGCTCAACAGCACCGAAAGCAGCGGCGGTCCTGCGCGTTATATGCGTTTAAAAGACTACCCCGATACCCGAATTGGTTTTATCTCACCGCACTCTCATAATTTTTGCAGCAGCTGTAATCGCATTCGCCTGACCGTAGAAGGCAAACTGTTACTGTGCTTGGGCAATGAACATTCGTTAGATATGCTCGCCCTGCTACGCCGTTACCCACTCACCAATGAACCGGTACTGGCCAGTATCAAACGCGCGCTAAACAATAAGCCAGAACAGCACCATTTCAGCAGTGACGGCGATGTGCAAATTATCCGTTTTATGAACGCCAGCGGTGGCTAATCTATAGCCTTACAGCATCCTTAGACTCTAGAGAACACGTATGACTATTTCAAATTATGACGACCTGCTACAAGCCGCTAAAGAGCAAGCCGAGCCGCAATTACTGCTCTTTGTCTTTACCAAAGCAGAACTGCCTGAGGATGCAACTGAGATTGAAAAAGAAAATTTTGCCCAAGGTCTAGGCGGCACGTTAACCCCAGTGGTCTGTGTCGATAAAAGCCCAGAAGAACTGAGCAGCTTTGCTGATTTACTCGAAGAATCGAAGAAAACTGGACAAGACTGGGATGTAGTCTTTGTTAGCACTATGTCTGGACACGGCGGCATCGCGCCCAACTCTGACCAAGCTGAACAGCCTTTACAAATGATGGTGCAAGCCATTCAAGCCGGCGGCATTGGCAGCTTTTTAGCCTTTAGCAACAGCGGCGAAATTTTAGATATTGGCTAATACACCACCCCTGCTATGACTGTTCCGCTGCTGCTAGGCAGTGGAACAGCTTGATCCAAGCCCTACCGCCCGTCGTCGTTTCCCCTTCTCCTCTTAAGCACCCTCTAGCCTATCAGTATGCACTGCACACTGCGGCACTCTCACTTTAGAGCACGCCATTGATCTGCCATGGCGTGCTCTAAAGTGACAGACAATTTCACCCTAGCGCGAACGACTCGCAGCTAAAGCAACGAGCTTCCAAGCCAGCAGCCTAAACCGCTAACAACGCTCAATAAAATAAGCCGACATCTAAGTGTCGGCTTATTTTCGGCTAAGTGAGTGGATTAGGCCTGGCGTAAACGCTCAGGCTTAATTAAGAAGCGTGCCAGTGCGGGCAACAGCCAGATCGCACCAAACATATTCCACAGGAACATAAAGGTCAGCATCAGACCCATATCCGCTTGGAACTTAATCGCCGAGAACATCCAGGTTGCCACGCCAATGGCTAAACAGACACCGGTAAAGAGCACGGCTTTACCCGTTGACTTAAGCGTTTGGTAATAAGCCTCTTGCAGAGGCATACCCATGCGTAAAAAGGTTTCTAATCGACTGTAGATATAAATACCATAGTCAACCCCGATCCCCACGCCCAAGGCAATCACAGGCAAGGTCGCGACCTTAACCCCAATTCCCATATAAGCCATTAACGCATTACCCAATACCGAAGTCAGCACCAGAGGAATAATGATACAGGCGGTAGCCGTAACCGAGCGGAAGGTAATTAAGCACATAATAATCACTGCGCTGTAGACCGCGATCAGCATCATGGTTTCTGAAGCCGAAATCACATCATTGGTGGCCGCCTCAATACCCGCATTACCTGCGGCCAATAAGAACTGATACTCATCGGTATTGTTCTTCGCAGCAAAGTCTTCTACCGCGGCAACCGCTGTGGTTAAGGTTTCTGCCTTGTGATCTTCGAGGAACACCAGTAACGGCGCTAACGAACATTCCGAGTTGTATAAGGCATCCGCACGGGCAATGGAGTTGTTTAACACATGCTGGTTACGCGACAAGGTTTCCCACTTCAGGTTGCCCTCGTTCATGCCCTTAATCACTTGCTTGGACACTGTCACCATTGACACCACCGACTGCACACCCGCGGTGTTTTCCATGCGCCAGCTCAAGTCATCCATAGCTTTTAGCGCGCCATAACTTGAGCAGCCCTCAACCGGCGTTTTGACCATCACCACCAGTACATCAGAACTGGTGGAGTAGTTGTGAATCACAAAGTCATTGTCGAGGTTATAGCGTGAATCAGCATGCAGCTCCGGCGCACCTTGATCCAAGTCGCCAATTTTTAAATTCTGGCCATACCACAGTCCCAACAGCAGCGCGAAAATCGCAATAACAATCGAAACTGGCGCAACTTTTGGACCGGCAAAGCTAGAGATAAAACGCCACAAAGGGCTCTCACCTGCAGCATTCTCACGACTGACCTGCACTGCTTTTTTACTGATACCAATATAGGAAATCAGCACAGGTAAAAAGATCAAGTTGGTCAGAATAATCACTGCTACACCAACTGAGGCGCCAATTGCCAGCTCGCGAATCACCCCAATATCAATCAGCAGCAAAGTGATAAAGCCGACCGCATCCGACGACAGCGCCACTAAGCCTGGAACAAATAATTGACGAAAGGCCATACGCGCGGCGGTCAACGAATCCAGCGCCGTACCTGACGCCATGGCGATACCGTTAATCTTTTGCACACCGTGTGAAATACCAATGGCAAAGACTAAAAATGGCACCAACATAGAGTATGGATCAAGCCCAAAACCCATCAGATGCAATAGACCCAGCTGCCACCCCACCGCAATCAAGGTAGCAAACAGCACCGCAATAGTGCTCTTAATGCATTTAGTGAACCAAAATAGCAGGACAAAAGTGATTGCAATGGCCACCGCAAAAAACAAAGCCACGCCAAACAAACCATCAATCAGATCGCCTACTTTTTTGGCAAAACCAATGATATGGATTTTTACATTAGGGTTTTGTAATTGATATTTCTCACGGATTTGCTCTTCTAGACTGTGTGAGAAATCTTGGTAATCGAGCTTAAGCATTTTGCTCTGATCGTCCGGATCAGGAAACGCTTCAAGCAAAGGGATTTCGACAATACTGGATTTAAAATTATTGCCAACTAAGCGCCCCACTTGGCCTGATTTCAGAATATTGCTGCGCAGTTCTTCTAAGCTGTCTGCAGAGCCATCATAGGTTTGCGGGATCACTTCACCACCAGCAAAGCCCTCTTCGGTCACTTCGGTCCAACGGACGTTTGGACTCCATAAAGAACGCACCCCAGAGCGATCCACGCCGGGGATATAAAACGCCTCATCGCTGATTTGGCGCAAGGTTTCCATATAAGCTTTGTCGAAAATATCACCGTCAAGGTTTTCGACAGAAATACGCACGCTATTGCCAAGGTTGGCTAAGTCGTTGCGGTGCTCCAGCATTTTCTCAATATAAGGGTGCTTCAGCGGAATCATTTTCTCAAAGCTGGTTTCAGGGCGTACTTGAGCCGCATTCCAAAAGAGAAAAATACTAATAAATATACAAATAGCGATAACCGCTGGGCGGTTATTAAAAATCAAACGCTCGAGCACTGCGGCTGGATTGTTTCTTGCTTTAGCTGTCATGGCGACGTTCTCCAGTCTTATTATTTATCGAGCAAATCGTTGCCGTGCGCATCGGTTTTATGAATACCGTTTTGCCCAACTAAAATCAATCCACCATCAACACTTGAGGTAACACTTGCTAATGACGCGCGATCTGCACGGTTTGACAGGCTAAAACTCTCGCCATCATTACTGCTCCGCAATACCGTGCCGCCATGCCCTACAATCACCACATCACCATTATCCAACAAACTACCACCGGCTAAGCCAAACTGTAGACTGCCGTTGTCGGTTGGCACTTCGATGTGTGTCCAGCTTTCACCAAAGTCTGTCGAACGGAAAATATGCCCACGTAAACCGTAGACCAAAAGGTGATCAGGCTGTTGTCCAGCAATGATGCCAAACAACGAACCTTGATAAGGTCCCTCAAGGGTTTCCCAAGATTGTCCCCAATCCGCCGAGCGGAACATCATACCCATCTCGCCAACGATAAAAATGCCCGAATCACCAATCGCACTGATGGCGTTGAGGTGGTAGCCATCGTCATTGCCCAACTGCTGGTTAATTGGCTCCCAATCCTGACCGCCATTGCGGGTCACCAGTAACATACCGTAGGCACCCACAGCGTAGCCGTGCTCGCGGTCTTTGAACCAGATATCTAATAAGGGGGATTCTTGCTCAAGATCATCGTACTGACGTGTCCAAGTGGCACCGCCATCACGGGTGGCGAGAATCAGCGCATCGTGACCCACAGCCCAACCGTAGCGATCATCGACAAAATACAGCGCCGTAAGCAATTGTTGCGTCGGCACGCGCGCTTGCAACCACTGCTGGCCTTCGTCATCGGAATATAGAATATGCCCACGATCACCCACCGCAATCAAACGCTGACCGGCCCGTACGACATCCAATAACAAACCGGCTGGCGCTGCGGCTGACTCAATCGAATAGGCCGGTGCTGCGACGCCTTTACTTTGTGCGGCGGCCGACATTGAATACAGACTTGGGATCAGCAGTGCGGCACAGAGTGGCAAGAGTTTCAGCAGCCTGACACAGTTGCGCCATGGATGAGCTAAGCCAGTCACACATATTTGGCTATCGACTGCTTGCGATAAGGGTTCACGCATAGATATTCCCCATTATTTTTATAATTGCATGCCGTTACTGGCAACGCGTATAGGTTTCAATCGTATGAAATCAAGCGTACACCCGCAATCATTATCCTGCGTTGTTTTGTTAAGTATTGTAAAACGCACAAACGCGCAACAAAAAGCCGCTTAAACGCAGCGGCTGGTTGATTGGCGGCATGCTCAGCAGACGCTGATGTATTGTGTTTTAGCAGCGGTCTCGTCCACGCTGCCCCATACCTTGGCCGCGCCCACCACCGCCTCCACCACAACGCTGGAAGGCTGGTAAATGACGCTCGAGTGATGCTTGTTGCAGATTACGCAACACCTTAAGAATATCCGGACGCAACTCCGTCTTAAACAGCTGGTCATACAACTCACCATTGGCAACCTCGGCCGCAACACTGGCCTCACAGGCGGCCTGCACACTAGTGTAGCGCTCGACTTTACCAGGCCAAGGATTCTCAGGGATCGGCACTCCATAGCGTATATACAGCGTACGCAGCGCTTCAATATGCCGTGCTTCTGCATCGCGGATGTTAATAAAGGGGCGTACTTCACCAAAGTCAGTAATCACTTGATCATAGATTGACCACGCTTGGTATTCATCTTCCAACGCCTCGTGCAAGGCATTGAATTCAGCAGCGGTCAGTTTGTCCATGGTCAAAATCCTATATCAAAAAGTATAGAATCAGCCTAGCATCATCAATGAGTTCAGCACAAGGACAACTCTGCCGCACTTTAGATGGGTAAGTTATGAAAATTTCTAAGAAAGTGACTCGTGGACTTTGCAGCAAGCAGCTTGGGTTCCAGTGACGAGCTAAGAAGCAGTAAAAGGTGTACTTTATGCTGTGTAACATGCGTTTAAGGCAAAAAACTACCGTGCTGTATGATTTAGACTTACACCAAGTAAAATTGGTTTAAGGATCTGCTCAGTATATTACAGTGACTGTAACTGTATCCCCATACTCACCGGCAGCTACGTTCTGATTCGCTGGAATTCGGCCGTAGAAGTGATGGATCTCTTCACGCTTCACACCGACACCAATTAATGCTGGATAGTGAAAAGTACCACCTTTAACTCCAGTCCCAGACGTTCCATCGCCCCAGATAGTAGTGCGCGCAGAGCTCATATACAAGTTGTAATTTAGTTTATTGCCACCACTGCTCATCGCTCGCTGTGGAAATACCCCCCATAAACCATTATTAAGCTTAATTGTAAACGTTATAGTTCCTCCGAGTGCATTTAAAAGACTGTAACAGGTAAACCTTACCGAGCCGCTAGCGCTATCGTTGTTACTGCCGGAGAGCGTGTCGTAAACACCGAAACCAGCGGTGGCCGTTGCACTAACCTCACAACTACCAAGCAGATTGAGCGCAGATGCAGGTGCCGACCATAACCCAGCGCTGCCAAGCAACAGAGCAGTCAGTGTTATTCGTTTCATTAAGGCGTCTCCTGACAAAGTAATGGGCCGATTCTCGGCATAGGTCCGGGATTGGCCGGCATACTGGCGCTAAAACGGCAGACATTATCACCCCACAACGCAAGAAACTGAGTGTTGACCTTTAGATCAGTCACCCACGCCTCACCCCGTCGTGCAACGGGGAAACGTTGGCCGGTATTAATATCACGGATAGTCGTGCCTGCTGGCAAGGGTTCACCGTTAGCCTGAAGAACTGTTAATAATGCGCCATTTGCCGAAGCGACATCAAAACCCACTAATACGCCGCGACGGAAACCTGGAACAATAATGGCATTGCGGCTTTCAAGACGTGCATCCAAGGGTAAGTCAGACTGCTCAAAACTAATACGGTTTTCCTCAAACGAGCGCAAATCTGATATCAATGCGACACCATTACTGTTTGTCATCGAAACTTTTTGATTTTCATTGTAAACCGTTACATTTGGGTAATCACCAACCTTGACCACGCTGAAACTATCATCAATGCGTCGAGTCGCAAAAGCATTACCACCCAGCAGCACTACACCACCGCTTGCGTTTAAGCGGTAAGCAGTATCCCCGCGGAAGCGAGCAGCCTCGGCACTGTAGGTGCCATAATCAGTGCGTGCAATCATTCGCGCGTTACTACGGCTTGGCTCACCGTGACCTTCTTCAGTTGAAACGTTATAACCAAAGCCATTGCCGCGGGGTAAGTTGCGTTGAAACTGTACACTGTTGCTATAGCTATCATCGTTTCGAGTATGGTTGATGCTAGCGCTGGTACGCTCGCCTAACGAGGCACTTACCGTTAGACCAATAAATGTGTCACGGCTCTCAAGTTCCTGAGAAGCGTACAAACTAAAGAACACGCCACGCAATATACCCATACTGTAATTGGCGCTAACAACACGACTATCAATTTCATTACGGCGATCAATTTCAATATAGTTTAAGCCAACTGACTTACCGTTAAATATGCTGGCACCGATGTTCGCACGTAAAATCTGCCGTGGCGCTAATTCATTATCAAATAATCCAATCTGACGAAATCTTTCGGTTGTGACTGTAGTATTTGCGCCAAAATTAAAGCGCTGACCTTGGTGCTCAATACCAAGACTTGCGAGCCCACCATCACCGATCTCAGCCGTGCTGCCCGCAACTGAGGTGCTGACTGTACCAAATCGTGGACTGGCTAACCACACACCACTTAGGCCTGCTGTCTGCTGATTTTTAAGCGCTTCTAAGCGTCCGCCGCCGGTAAATCTGTTGTTGAATCCAAGTTGGTGGCTTGCCGTAACAAAGTCTCGGCCGTATTTATTGCTATGCAGTGAATAGTCTTCGCGGATCGAGCCTATTTCGTAATTATAATCATGCAAGCCTGTACGCAGCATTTGTTGACTGGCATAGAAGGATTGCTCAATAACCTGCTCGCGACCGAGTACATCACGTACCACCATGCGCAAATCATTGGTACCGGTCATCACCGGAATATTATTTATTGAAAATGGTCCCGCATTAAGCTGGTCTTGACCTTGGCGGCGGTCATTCGCATAAATTTCAACAGACGACGGTACAACTGCCTCACCACGCATATCAGGCATTGGGAAGGTAATAAAGTCAGGTCGAGTGCCAAAATTAGTCCCCCACTGAATACCACCGTAAAGCACACTGCGTCCCCAAGCGTCAGAACGTGAATAGGTGTCTCCGAGGGTTAGAGTGCGCAGTTTACTTGGATCATCGTAGCGCAAGGTGCTGTTTAGACGTACAACGCCACCCTTGCGGTTTTGGTTTTGATCGCGTGCCAGTAACGTTGTTGTCAGTAGTCCAAGGCGATTAAACCCTGCCAACTCAAAAGCAGCGCTGGTGGCATTATCAGCTCCGAAACTGGTTTCATGCATTACATCGTAATTAAAAAAAGCGCCAAGGGCATCTGTTTGTGGGATATTTGATTTGCTTTTATCTAAATCAATAGTAGAGCCTGAAAGCTGGCGCGCACCCACCTGCAGAATAAGTGCTTGGCTGGCACCATCGATAGAGTATTGCACATTTTCAAACTGACGCAGGGGATAATATATTTTATCCTTATATAGCACAGTGTTGATAGGTTGCGATAACGTCAGGCCCCAAGCAGCTAACTCAGCCGCTGGGACAAGCACACCCTGCTCTAAGCTATCAAGTAGAAATGTAGCCGATCGTACATCAACACCATTCAGTTCAATTGTTAGCAGCCGTGGTGTGACATCATTGACTACAGTTGTAGCTGTTGCATAAGTCGCACTTACGCTCAAAACACAAGCAATCAATAGCCCTAGCGAGGCTGAAGTATAAGTTCCACTAAGGCTTATTCGCAGAAACTTGTGTCTCAACCACACCATTATTTGTATCGACCTTGATAGCATAGGGGGCGTTAATTCCTGCAGGGATATTAAGCATCCAATAACGACGGCTGCCGGGCAAAATATAGGTCAGCATATCGCTACTCGCGACACTTTTGTTTTTATCAATTAAAGCTAAACGCGAGATTTTCGCATGTGCACCACCTTGGTTATCAGCTTCAATGCGCAAACGTCCATCTGGCTGGCGCTGAGCACTCCAAACAAGTCTACTTGCGCTCGGCATAACTGACTTTACAAATACTGGGACACCAATACGCAACATAATCTGTACACCGCGCGGGTAGTTAGTAGTGCTGTTGTCAGTTGAGCGTTCAAGATTTGGCGTGGCAGGTGCTTGTTCAAAAAACACGCGGAAACTTTGCTCAATCACCTTAGGTTCAGTGTCAAGCAAGCCAATCCGCACAATCTGACTTTTACCTGGAGCAATTTCAAATACCGGCGGACTGACAATCAGCCGATCAGTCTCTTCATAGTGCTCTTGATTGTTGCGAATTGACCAATCGTTAATAAAGGCCTGCATAACTACCGGATCGTCACTGCGATTGGTTACTGTCATAGCAGCAATCGAAGCACTGGAATCAAGAGTAATTAATACCGGACTCACAGAAAGACTGGCAGCCTGCGCCGCACTGAAAAATAGACCTAAAACGAGGCTGACTTTAAGCCAGCCTCGTATATTTAGTAAGCACTCAAGCATAATCAGTAGGTTACAGTTACAAGAACTTCATCACTGTAAGCACCGGCTGTTACGTATTGGCCACCAGTAACCCTACCATTTACGGTGTAGTCAACAGGCGCTCCAGTAGTGCTTGTTTGCGCAACAGTAGCGCCACCTACATCACCCCAAACAGTAGTGTAGCCGCCTGGCTGGTACAGTTCATAATCTAGAAGATCAGAACCAGAAGCGAGCTTCATCTGACGGCTTGTGTTTTGACCTTGGCCTAGAGCAATCGTATAGGTGGTTCCTGCGGTACAAGTCGTAGTGATGGTACTGGTGCTATCTAAATCGCCAACAGTAGGATCATAGTTACCAAATGCCAAATCAGTGGCGGTAACGTTACAACTGCTAAGAACAGTGGCTGTAACGTTAAATGTGGCTGTAGCAGGGCTTGCTGCCAGCGCTGAATTTGCAAACAGCAGGCCAGCGGCGGCGATTAAGGTTGATTTTAAAATTTGCTTGTTCATAAGCACGCTCTCAATTGTGTTTGCATTGTTTATGGATCACTTTAATAAAGCGATTAATATATCGACAGCATAACTTTTTTTAGCACTTTGTCAATAATCATTTATAGTTAGTCACTACAATCAAGCCCTACATAATCCGGCAACATATAAGAATTACACCTCTATATACCCATACAAAACAATAGCATAC
>Ga0265295_1000790_pt1 | contig 60366 bp, 41 predicted proteins | sample Munlansysbiofilm_FD_192503 | JGI IMG/M metagenome (GOLD analysis project Ga0265295, IMG submission 192503) | Leachate microbial communities from a municipal landfill in Southern Ontario, Canada - Methane capture system biofilm | ecosystem: Engineered > Solid waste > Landfill > Unclassified ... | reverse complement strand
CATGGAGTATGGAAAACTCATTACCAAGAACTAAGAAAAACTCCTTACCAAGAGTAAGGAAATTTTGTTTACCAAGATATAAGAAAAATTGCTTACCACAAAATGTTAAAACTGCTTGACATTACCAGCAACCAGCATATCATTCCGCTTCAGCCAATTTGTATGGGACCTCTTTGAATCTGCACAATATACAAAAACTGTCGGATGTTACTGTCCTATCATCAATACAGAAAAAACTACAGAATCTGGTTAATGAATGTTCTTCTGATTTGGACCGCTACAGCCGATATATCGGCAAAAATGACCGTTTGGATGACCTTAAGAAATCATTGGCGTTCCTGCCTGCTGAATTGGTCGCATCCCTCAAAGAGGAATCGATTGGAGAGATCCAACACCTTCTATTGGACAAGGAATCAATAGTGATTCCAGTTGGTAATGTCCTGAAAAAAATCCTTGAGGAAGAAAAGCCCACCAAGGAATCGCTGCACTCTTTGACGAGAATTCTGGAAATGAAAAACATTGGGATGGAGCCTGATGTGCTGGCATACCCATACGATCTCTCCCCCAATGATCAAATTCTTCTCTTTCCCCTCAGCATGAGCATTCCAAAGGACCGTACGGATGGAAATTACCTTCTGAATGTGATGGTTGTTGAGCTAGCCGAAGCTGTTGCCAGAGCGGATGGGAGTGTTGACGAGAAAGAGAGTGAGGCTATCGGCCACCTGATCCATTCTTTTAAGGGCATCTCTGATTACCAAGCTTTTAGGCTGCATAAGCACCAGAAATTCCTTAGGCATGCTTCAGTGCAGGAGTCTTCAATAAAGAAAAAATTGAAAGCCATCCCATCATCTGATGTGGCAAAATTGCTTGCATCCGTCAATCATGTGGTGTTGGCGGATGGTGTGATCGATTCATCTGAAATTCAATTTCTCGAAAGAATCTACAAGTACCTGGACATTGATACTTCCGAGCTGTATCACCATATCCAAAATCCGAATGAGTTTGGTAGGATGCGTTCAGATGATACGGTCGAAACCATCGACTTCGACCGTGTCAAATCTCTTAAAGAAGAATCTGCCGAGGTTTCTGACATACTTTCAGAAATCTTCTCAGATAGTGAAGCCGAAGTGACCGGAGACAATGAAGAGTCTGATGTACTCCCTGTTCCATTGGAAAATGATAATAGGCAATGCAACCCATTGGGTTTGGATGACTCCCAGATGGTATTTCTTACGCACCTTCTTTCACAACCACTTTGGAAAAGGGAGGAGCTTCAAAGGCTTGCCGATGAACTGAAAATTATGCTGGATGGAACTTTGGAATTGATCAATGAGAGTGCATTGGACCAATATAACCTACCTGTAACTGAAGGTGACGATGAAATGGAAATACTTGAAGAATTTTGGGGGAAGACGGAATGGTAGCAGATACAAAGATTCGGAAGAAGGATCGGGATACCATCATTCAAGCACTCAGGGCAGGTGTGGTTCCCAAATTTGGGCTTCATCTCATTCAGGTGGGAAGGAAATTAGAGGTACAGGCGCTTCTTTCTGATATCGAACGCATATCAGATGGTGGTAGCTCCATCCGTTTCATCATCGGAGAATATGGGTCCGGAAAAACTTTCTTTCTGAACCTCATCAGGACAATCGCAATGGAAAAGGGATTGGTCACGGCTTCTGCAGACTTGAACCCAAGCCGAAGGCTGTTTTCAACTTCAGGACAATCAAAGTCGCTCTACATGGAGTTGGTCAGGAATTTGTCCACACGAACCAAGCCAGACGGGGGTGCATTGGTTGGAATCGTTGAGAAGTTCATAGCGAATACCAGAAATGAGGCCAAGGCAACTTCACAGACAGTCGAGGAACTCATACAGAAGAAGTTGAATGGACTTACAGAACTGGTTTGTGGATTTGATTTTGCTCAGGTAGTTACGTGTTATTACCAAGGGTTTGAACAGGGAAATGATGAACTGAAAAATGACGCAATCAAATGGCTTCGAGGAGAGTTTTCCACAAAGACTGATGCGAGGAAAGCTTTGGGGGTACGCAATATCATTGATGATGCCACCTACTATGATCAGTTGAAACTGCTGGCTAAATTCATCAGGATTTCTGGGTATGCAGGGTTGATGGTCTGTATGGACGAGATGGTAAATATCTACAAACTAGCAAATACCGTTTCACGAGGGACGAATTATGAACAACTTCTGAGAATTCTGAATGACTGCCTGCAGGGGAATACCGAAGGGATTGGTTTCATGTTTGGAGGGACTCCTGAGTTCTATCTCGATACGAGACGGGGGATGTTCAGCTATGATGCCCTGAGAAGCAGACTCGCCCAAAACTCATTCTCCAATGATAAGTACAAGGATCTCAGTGGGCCGGTCATCAAGCTTGAGAGTTTGACGCCTGAAGACCTATATGTCCTGCTTGAAAACATTAATTTCGTATACGCTTCTGGAAAGGAAGATGATAAGGTTGTCCCTGATGAGGCGCTCCCTGAATTCATGAGGTATTGTTCGAACAGGCTTGGCAACAGTTATTTCAGAACCCCAAGGACCACCATCACTGCATTCATCAATCTATTGGCTATCTTGGAGCAGAACAAGGATGCTGGTTGGAAGGAACTGATCGGATCACTTGAGGTCCGTCAGGACAATGGGGGCATCGCAGAAAAAGATGGGGTCATTGAAGATGACGAGCTTGCAACATTCCGATTATGACAGATAACAGATCATCAGAATCCTTTGAATTGCTCGATCGGAGGATCCAGTTTTGGATTTGGAACAATGATTGGAATGAGCTGAGGGATATCCAGGAGAAAGCAATCCCCCATATCCTATCTCATGATCGGGATGTCATTCTCTCCTCAGGCACGGCGAGTGGAAAAACCGAGGCGGCGTTCCTTCCCATTCTCACACACATGCTTCGGCGGGAAGAGGGGATAGGCCTCACCGTCTACATCAGTCCCTTGGTGGCTTTGATCAACGATCAGTATTCTCGTCTCTTGGAATTGTGTGAAAGTCTCTTGGTTCCGGTGTATCCCTGGCATAGCGGCATCCCTGCATCCAGGAAGAAAAAAATGTTTGCAAACCCTTCGGGTGTTCTTTTGATTACTCCTGAATCCTTGGAAGCACTGTTCTGCAACCATGGTGGGCAGGTTGGCATGCTGTTTTCAGATACTCAATACATTGTGATTGACGAACTGCATTCTTTCATTGGAACAGAGAGGGGGAAACAACTTCAAACGTTGATGCATCTCCTTGAAACTGCTGTGGCAAGGAGAATCCCAAGGATAGGGCTTTCTGCAACACTTGGCGATATGAATCTTGCGGCGGAGTATCTGAGAAAAGCTGATCCTCCTGAAATCATCAATTCAGATGTCCCTGCGGAACTGAAAATCCTGATGAAGGGGTATACCCAAAGCAAGGTTGAGGATGATGAGAAAGAAACTGATGATGGTGACGCTTCGTTTCAGATAGCGAAGTATGTATTCCCACTGCTCAAACAATCTAACAATCTTGTGTTTCCGAACAGCAGAGCCAAAGTGGAATATTATACAAAACTCTTTTCTGAATTATGTGAGGAAAACAAATGCCCAAACGGGTTTTTTGCCCATCATGGGAACTTGGCTCACACCATTCGCGAGGAAGCTGAGGCTACTATTAAAGAAGCTAAGCACCCAACAACCATCGTATGCACCAATACCCTTGAACTGGGCATTGATATCGGCTCCGTTGAAAGCATCGTGCAGATAGGGGCTCCACCGTCTGTAGCAAGTCTCCGGCAACGTCTTGGAAGATCTGGACGAGAGAAGGGCAAGCCAAGCATTTTGCGTGCATTCACCATCGAGGAGGAGCTTTCTAACAAGTCAACGCTTGTTTCTGAATTGAGAGAGCATACCATCGAATTCTGCGCAATGATTAATCTCTTGCTGCTGAAGTGGTTTGAACCCCCGAGAGTATGGACCCTGAATTTTTCCACGCTTGTCCAACAGATACTGGCGCTCATTTCTCAACACGGAGGCATTTCAGTACAGTCCGCATATAGGCTCCTTTGTGATGCTGGCCCATTCGATACTGTTACCAAAAAAGACTTTATGGAATTGCTCAGGTCTCTTTCCATGAATGAATTGATTACCCAGGATAGTACGGGATTGCTGTTTCATGGGAAGAGAGGCGAACAGCTGGTTAATCATTATTCATTTTATGCCGCATTCGACACAGAAAAGGAATTCAGGATTGTTTCTGATTCCAAGACATTGGGGACGCTCCCTGTCAAATCACTTGTAGCTGTTGATGACTTCATCATTTTTGCTGGAAAATCGTGGATAGTCACTGCAATTGACATGAAATCAAGAACCATCCAGGTAAGTCCCCAGAGGAAGGGCAAGCCCCCCGTCTTTTACAGCTCAAGGGGGCTCGTGCATTCAGAAGTTCGTGCAATGATGCGAAAGATCTACGAAGGATTGGCTTTGGTCCCTTATGCTGATGCAGTGACCAAACGGCTGGTTGAAGAGGGGCAAAGAGCATATGTGACAAACAATTTGAAGCATGAGGATATTGTACAATCAGGATCATCTGTATTCCTGTTTTCGTGGTTGGGAGATGATGTCAACGAGGCTTTGGGTGCCATTTTCAGATGGCAGGGGTTTTCAATTTACCAAGCAGGTATGTCCATTGTTATTCCATTTGCTTCGAAGAAGTCGGTATTTGAGTGCATTGGCAAACTAAGAAATGATCAAAAACCGACCATTTCGGCCTTGTTATCACAAGCAGATAATCTTGAGAAGGAAAAGTGGGACTGGGCACTCTCTCGTGAACTTCTTGAAAAGACATATGAGAGCACGAACATGGACCTTGATACAGCATGGAAGTGGATAGTGACAAGACCTTCCATATCCGGCTGGGATTCCCTCTCCGGGAAGTGAGAATCCGTGAAAAACCATTACAGCATCTGAAAAACACTTATTCATTACTATTCCTTATGAATTATAATTACACTATAGCGGATATGCATCCTTGTAAAGGTATTTCATGAACCTTGAGTACAAGCTCAGGAACAGCATGGTGAGTTTCTGTCTATTCAGCTGTAAATTTCAGAAGTAACACATAGGCCCTCTCAAAAGCCCCAGGGCATCAGATTGTAAAATCTGATGCCCTGGATGCCAGTCCTTGCTTTTGCTCTTTGTATTGGTTGTTGCTGAGGACTGTTACTCAAACACCTCTAGCTCCACCACCCACTTCTCCCTAGGCCCCCTATACCTGTACTTCTCATGCACAGGAGCACCCCAGGAGTCATCCCCACCAACACCGCTCTGTCCTTCAAGGATCCTTACATGCAACTTGTCCGTATTGGGAAGATCATGGATGTACGTAGCCTCCTCCAGCCCGTGGCAGCTATAGGGAAGGACCGAGCACTCAAAGCTCCTGTTGGCCCTGATGCTTGCATGAAGGTAAATTTTTTAGTTTATATATTCAAAGAAAAAAAACTCAAAATCAATTTTAAATTGCACGCAGAAACTAGGCTTCATATAATCAAAAATGACTTCAAGTTTATAATAATTGTATTCTATAACTATATATTTTTTAATAAATAGTTAGATAGGAATTAAAATGTATTAGATATGAGTATTCATCAATAATAAAATTTACTTAAGTAATTATTTAAAATCAAAACTAAATATATAATGTATACTAATATAAATATATATCTATAAACAAATAAAAAAATTAAAACAAAATATAAATATGTTTAATTAATAAATTAAATATATTTTTAATAATGCTTAAGGGACCGAAATTTTGAATAATTATTGAATTTAAAAAGTAAAAATTTGAATTGACATATAAGAAAATTATGATATAGTTGTATACAATAAAGCATGAGAAATTAAAATTCGAACAAACTGTTCAATAGTATAACGAGTGTTTTAGGTACTTTAGAGAATATGCTTTGATGATTGATTCTATAGAGAGACAAGGACGGCGCTATGAAAATTAAGAATGTAGAGGTTTTTCCTATTGAATTTCCTCTTGAGTATCCTTCACAGGATGCAACTGGTATCTGGTATAACTGGAGCACAGTAATCGTGAAAGTGACATCTGAGGATGGTACTTGCGGATATGGTGAGATTGGGCCTATTCATGGTGGGGGAATACCCATTTTTACTGCGATAGTAGAATACCGTTTGAAGTCCCTCATTATCGGTGAGAGTTGCTTTGATCGTGAAAGGTTGTATGAGAAGATGCTAGGTCGTGGTACCAGTGCTTATGCTCTTGGTGAAAAGGGTGCTGCTGTAAGTGCAGTAGCTGGTATAGACATCGCCCTATACGACCTGGTTGGAAAATTGCTTAAAACTCCTGCATACAATTTGCTTGGTGGTATGGTTTTTGATAAAATTCCTGCCTATGCCTCTGGTTTTTTTGGTATAAAGGGTAGAGCTCTCACACCAGCGGAGTGTGGGGATGAAGCAAAAAGTTATGCTGATGCAGGATTCAAGGGAATTAAGATGAAGGTAGGGTTTGGTTTGGAGAAGGACATGCAAAACCTAGCTGCCGTCAGAAATGCCCTTGGACCAGATAGGGGGATCATGGTCGATGCAAACCAGTGCTTTACCTATCCTGATATCATGAAAAATGTGGAGTATTATAAAGATTTTAACCTGACATTCATCGAAGAGCCATTACGGATCAATGATCTTTATGGTATGGCGAACCTTTCTGCAAATGCAGGAGTTCCCATTGCCGCAGGTGAAAACTATTATACTCGTTTTGAATTTAGAGAGATTTTTGAGAAACGAGCGGTAAATATTATACAACCCGATATAATACATGCAGGAGGAATAACAGAGACAAAGAAGATAGCGGCGATGGCAAGTGCCTACTCTGTTCCGCTAGCTCCTCATATCCATGCATCTGTAGGGGTCTCAGCCGCTATACAGTTGCTCGCCTCATGTGAAAATACCTTTGCTGCAGAATATATTACCAGTGGGGGATCATATCAGTTACGAAAAGAACTGTGTGGGCAAAACTATATGGCAAAGGATGGATTTGTTCCTGTTTCTCAAGATCCAGGTCTCGGTCTTCTAATTGATGAGTCCGTGTTTGAAAAATACTATCCGAAGTGGATGCGTTAATAGAATATATCATAAATTTGTTTTGAGACTGTTAAGGAGATGTTATTTTGACTTCAAGAGAAAGAATACTTTGCGCCTTAGACCATAGAGAACCGGATAGGCTGCCTTTTGACTTTGGTGCAACTATGGAAACTACGATGAGCATCAAACTATATCAGACTTTGAAGGAATCTTTGCAGGTCAAGCAGGATGACCCTATCAGGGTGAAACTGCTAACTGCCCAGTTTGCCGACATTGATCCAGAGATACAAGAAATCATAGGGGCAGATGCTCGTGGGGTACAACCTAATCCCTCTATGGCTCATCCAATCGAGTTTACTGATGAAGGTGAATATATCTCTATTGTTGATGAATTTGGTATCTACTGGAGAAAGCCGAAAGAAGGAGGTTTGTATTATGATATGTGTAAATTCCCCCTTAGCGGTCTTGAAGATGAGGATATAGAAAAGTACTCCTTTCCTGATAGTAGGGAGCCAAGCAGATTTGAAGGTTTATCAGAACGGATAGATCTTCTATCTAGCAATGGGGAGTATCCCATTGTATTTGACAACTGTATGGGGAATGGGATTTTTCAGATGGGTAACCATCTGATGGGGTATGACAATTTTTTAGTTGCCTTCTCATTGGAAGAAAAGTCTGCAGACTATGTGATGGATAAGATTCTTGATATGAAAATGGAGTTCTGGGATGAAGTCCTCACTCGGTTTGGAGATCGCATAGACATCGTAAAGGAGCTTGATGATCTGGGTACCCAGTTAAATATGATGATTTCACCAGACTCGTATCGTGAGAGGATTCAGCCAAGACTGAAGAAACTGGTTCATTTCATCAAGAAGAAAAGTCCTCATGTGAAAATGATGATGCACTCATGTGGAAGCATGTCTAAGGCTATCCCCGCTTTGATCGATGCAGGTGTGGAGATTCTTAATCCACTGCAGTATACGGCGAATGATATGGATCCAGCAACTTTGAAAAAGGAATATGGGAAAGAGCTGACATTCTGGGGCGGAGGAATTGAAACTCAGAATATCATACCTTTTGGATCAGCTCAGGATGTGGAAGATGAATGTAGACGCCAAATGGACATACTGATGCCTGGTGGTGGGTTTGTCTTTGCACAAGTGCACTCCCTGCAATGGGGAGTTCCGTTAGAAAATGTATTTTCCATGTGGAATACCGTGAAGAAATATGGAAGATATTAAATACGTTTATATGTGAAATTTTTGTATTGTCCATAGGAATATGGTCCTATGTAAGAAATGTTGGATATAAATGGAGGAAATCAATATGAAATTGAGTGAAGCATCTGAGAGGGCTATGACCTATCCGAAAGGGCAGGAAGAGTGGAGTTGTGGATTCTCCTACACCCCTGTTTTTGGGCTTGGGTATGAGGAAGGAATTCATCGTCGTGATCCAAGTAGTATCCTTGAGGTCGATGGGGTCTATTATGTCTGGTATACCAAGAGCTCTGGCCCCATGTTTGGCCAGACCGTCCGTGATCCTTATGCAAAAAAGTATCCTTGGGATTATGCAAACATTTTTTATGCCACTTCTCTCGACGGGGTTGCATGGGAGGAGAGAGGATGTGCCATACCACATGGGGGGAAGGGCGACTATGACGAACGAACCGTTTGCACCCCTGATGTGATGGAGCATGAGGGAAAGTACTATCTTGTGTATCAGACACTTCCTCAAGGGACAAAATACGATGGGAGCGAAGAGCATGTGGCGATGGCAATTGCCAGTGATCCCAATGGCCCTTGGGAAAAGCTAGAGGCAAATATCCTTGATCCAATGGATCAGGGAGAATGGTTTGGTCAGCATGATAACTATAACGATGGTTTTTATACCGGACGTTGTCATGACCCTATGTTGTTTGCTTATAATGAAAAATTTTATCTCTACTATAAATGCTGCTCAACTGGTGAGGCTGAGAAGTATGCAGAAGTTGATACCCGATGGGGCGTTTCCATCGCTGATTGCATAACGGGTCCCTATCATGCTAGTGAATACAATCCAGTCACAAACAGTGGACACGAAACCCTTCTCTGGCCGTATCAGGGAGGTATTGCTGCCTTGCTCAACCGCGATGGTCCTGAGAAAGATACGATCCAATATGCCAAGGACGGGATCAACTTTTCCTTGATGGCAAAAGTTCAGGATACCCCTCAGGCTGGAGGTGCTTTCAGAAGCAAGAATCCTGATCTTTGTCCCTTGGAAGGTATTCGGTGGGGATTGTGTCATGTTGATGAAAGGGGTGGGGTTTGGAATCATATAGTCCGCTTTGATGTCGATACCCGTCATCCCTACTGCAGACCGATGAAATATCCCAAGAGCAATTGCGATTACTTACATAATTAACACCAATATTTCAGAGACGCTTGGAGCTATAGCTATAAGCGTCTCTGGCTGTGTTTTGGGCTAGTATTCCCTACAGGAGTATATTAGTCGTACGGACACGATATCCAAGCTAGAACAAAGGGTATTTGTGCGGGGACCAGTAAGATCATTTTACATTATGAGCTTATGAAGTCTTATAACACTAAGAATTGGTTTTATTAGTAATTATGTTTTATATTATTGGATATTCAAAAATTCTAATAGAATTCTATTTTACAGTTAAATACTTGCTTTAAATAAATTTAAATTATTAATTATTTTAATTGACAGGTAGGTTTTTAGGGTATATAATTGTATACAATGAAGGACGAAAAATCTTATCGTCACATAATAATGGAGGAAACATGAAAAAATTACTAACAGTTGCATTAGTTGTAATGCTAGTCACCACAGGTCTTTTTGCTCAAGGTGGACAGGAAAAGGATCAGGGCTCTGCCAAGAAACTTGAAATTCATTATGCTAACTTTTCAACAGAGGGCGAATCCCACTTCAAAATGGTAGACCAGAGCATAAAGAACTTTAATGCAGCAAATCCGAATATCAAAATTATGAATGATTTGCTCCCTTCTGCTGCGTATACTACAAATATTCAGGCAGTTGCAGCATCAAACGACCTTCCTCAAATCTCTATGCTAAGAGCTTCCCAGGCACAGGCGTATGGATTGAATGGAGTAATCCTCCCATTGAATGACCTTTTGGTGGAGTCTGGCCTTGATGCAAGGATGAGACCAGGGGTATACAAGGAATCTTCTGTAGATGGTGTTATTTATGGAATCCCTTGGGCAATCGGGTATTATGGCTTTATTTTATATAACTCTGAGATTTTCGATGAAGTTGGTATTAAAGAATTCCCGAAAAATCTTGATGAATTCAAGGTTGCCTGTGACACATTGAATGCAGCTGGATATATTCCTATGGCATTGGGCGACAAGCCTCTTTGGCCAGCTGATTCTCTTACCTTCAGCGCTTTTGTAAATAAGTTTGTTGGTCCTGATTGGACAGATAGCATTGTAGCAAAAGATGGCACAGCTAGTTTCCTAGACGCTGATTTTATCGCTGCCTTGACAGCCTTCCAAAAACTTGCAAAGGATGGCACTTTTAATGTTAACCTGGCTAGTCTTGACCATGATGAAAGAAGAATTTTGTATTCTAGCAAGAAAGCTGCAATGATCAGCGCCGGTGACTGGGAATGTGTTCAGATCACTAGAGAAGCACCAGATGTGGCTGCTATGACCAAGGTTGCTGCATGGCCCGGACCAAAGAACGGTGCAAAAGCAGGAGATTCCTTTGAGAATAGTAGTGCTTGGACTATCGCTTTGAGCGCCAATAATTCTGAAGCAGAAACACAAGCTGCTATGGATTATCTTGCAAATTACCATATGACTCCAGAATGGGGAAAACAACACATTGAAGTTGGTGGATCAATTGCTTCTTGGGAACATGAAATAGACAAAACCAAAATTAATCCTATCATGGCAGATGTGTATGCATATGATTCAGAGCCTTGCTTAAACTGGGATGGTGTCATGGACATAGACGTTCGTGAGGTTTTCCAGAGAGGATTGCAGAGTTTGCTTACAATGGGCGTAACTCCCCAACAACTTGCAAGCAAAATGCAAGCTGAATATGTAAGGGCTCTAAAGAAATAACACTTCACATTAATTGTTCGAATATTTTGGGGGTTGGATGATTCCTACCCCCAAAATTATAAAGGAGCCTACGATGCGTTCATTTGAATCTAAAGAAGTGAAAACTATTTACAAATTTATCCTACCTTGGTTTATTTTATTTTGTTTTGCTTTAGTCATTCCCATTTTTACCTGCCTAGGAATCAGTTTTACAAGTTGGCGGGGGGGGCCTAAAATAAACTTTAACGGCATAGATAATTATGTGAGGTTGGTCCAAGATGCAGAGTTTTGGAATGCCTTTGGTAATAACTTGGAATTGATGGCTTATCTCATTGTTGGACAGATAGGTTTTGCCTTTGTATTTGCCTTGATGTATAATAGCAAATTAGTTCGTTTCAAAGAATTGCATCGGCGTCTTATCTTTCTTCCATGTTTGTTGGCTCCTGCAGTAGTGGGTATGGTCTGGCAGTTGGTGTATAGAATTGATATCGGCATATTTGCCATACTATTTCGTTCCTTGAACCTAGAAAATTGGATTATTCCCTGGCTTGATAGTCCCAAACTTGTAATGCCGGCCATAAGCATAGTGCTCATCTGGCAATATGTTGGTCAATACTGCCTGATAATCATGGCAGGGATGCAAAATATCAACAAATCAGTACTTGAGGCTGCGGAAATCGATGGTACAACCGCAATACAACGCGCATTCTATATTGTTTTTCCTCTGCTAAAATCAACGATATTTGTACTTTTGATGTTGGTCATCTCAGGATGTATGAAGCTGTTTGATATATTCTTTATCATGACCAATGGAGGACCTGGCAACTCATCGATGGTAGCTGTCTTGTATTCTTATAATCTTGCCTTTCATTCAAACAAACTTGGTTATGGATCTACCTCAGCAATTGGAGTTGTACTTCTGAGTTTCTTGCTCATAATCATCATGAAACAATTTACAAAGAGGATTGCAGATGAAAACTAATCAAAGAAGAATGTTGCCTGCTTCAATAGCTTTAAATGTATTCTGTGTTGTAATTTCCCTCATTTGCATTGTTCCTGTGCTTTGGATGTATGTTTCATCTATACGTGGCAATGCATCCTTCATGTTGAATCCTATTGCTTTCCCAAAGGAATTTGTTATACAAAACTATGTAGCAGCAAGTAGGATTTCTAGTATTTTCATGGCTATGGGGAATAGCACCTTGTATGTTATATTTTCCCTTGTTTTAGTCAATATTGGTGCCTTTATTACCTCATATTTTTTCTCACGTTATGAGTTTAAAGGAAAAAACTTTATTTTTTCGGTGTATCTTGCTGGAATGTTGATCCCCTTGTATGCACTAATGGTACCTGTATTCGTCCAATATAAGATTTTAGGACTGCTCAATAATCGATTGGCTTTGGTTATTACATATTTTGCGATGCAGATGCCTTTAGCTATATTCTTATATCGCAGTTTCATTGATGGGGTTCCCAGAGAGCTTGATGATGCAGCGACGATTGACGGATGTTCGATAGTGCAACGATTGAGCAGAATCATATTCCCACTTTGTCGACCTATAATCGGTACCATATCAATATTGACTGCTATCAGCGTTTGGAATGAATTTGCATTCTCTGTAATTTTGACACCAAAGACAAACCTACGAACAGTTGCAGTTGCTGTACGATTTTTTAGTTCTGATATTAAGGTAGACTACACATTGCAATTTGCAGGACTTTGTATGGTGACCCTTCCTATTCTTCTTCTGTATATTGCTTTTAGCAAAGAAATAATGAAAGGTATGATTTCTGGGGCAGTGAAAGGCTGATAGTATACATAAAGACAAGAAAAATATTGTATTAATGCTTCTAGGCAGCCTAGAGCAGATTCTCTCGGTTGTTTGGGGCTTCATTTGCCAAGACTCCCTTTCTTGACGACCTTGCTGCAAAAGGCATCTAGTATGAACACTATATTTATCCTTCTCCAATTTGTATTCCTACAAGTGCTTCTCTCCTTATGGGAATGAATGCGATTGAGAATGGGGTGATTAGAAACAGTTTTTGGTTGTGAGCTGACCATGTAGGATTGTGATTTGCAGAAAGAGTTGTTCAGTTCTCTCATATATGCCAACTCCGATAAGACGGTTAACACCACATTGAGTCCAAAACCTGGAGAGTATTTCAAGCGACAATGGAGGCGTCCTTATCCGATGAACAGTGCCAAAGATATTTATGGAAATAGGTAACATTGGTTTTTGCTGTATTTCTGTATGAAGTACAGATGAAAGTTCTGTATCGAGTTCTTTTTGGTGAGAAAGAACTCGAAGATTCACTATCAGGAAAATAGATTGATCATAGAAGCAAAGGACATAAGCTGATGAGAAAAGATGATAAGAGATACGAGAATTTCCGTGAGTTGGAGAGTGGGGATCCTAATTTTCACATGAAAGAATCAGGGCAAGCACGTACTGTAATTGATTTAAGTGGGTGTCACTGGTTGATGGAACGAATGCGTCCAGGACAAGGAAAAGCAGAGGGTATCCATCTCTTGCAAAATGAACTTTCAGGTAATGATTTCAGTTGGAATGCAGCCACGGTTCCTGGTGACGTGTATACCGACCTCTATCATGCTGGAGAGTTGGATGATCCACACTTTGGGCGTAATATGGGTAAAGCCAAGTGGGTAGGGGACTATGAGTGGTGGTATACCCATGCCTTTGCTGTACCTGAGAATCTGAAAGGAAAAGATATTTTTCTTGTATTTGAGGGAATAGACTATAGTTGTGAAGTCTTTCTTAATGGCCAAACCTTAGGCCAGAATACAGGTATGTTCTCCTCTTTTTCTTACAATGTGTCAGACTTGGTGAGTTTCACCCCATCCCATGTGCCTGATAATCTGCTTACGGTCAAGGTCGATCCTCCCCCGAAGAACCAGAAGAATATTGCAGGAATGAAGCATAACTTTGCTGGTGATTACCTTACAGGATTGGTTCCATTTGGAATCTGGCGACCCATTAAGCTTATAGCTACCCACAAGGTGAAGATTGGTAATTATAGGATTGAGACAAAAGTTGGTGAAGATGATCGTGCAGATGTACGCATAGACGGTGAAGTGAGCTGTTTGCAAAAACAGGGGAATTTGGCTTTGACAGTAAGAGCTGAACTGACAAAGGATGGGGAAACCCATATCGGTCTGCAAGAAGTGAACCTCTCTACTGGAGAAAACACCTTCTCGTTACAGATTCCTATTGCCGAAGCTGCTTTATGGTGGCCTTATGAATTGGGAACACCTAACCTGTATGCATTAAAGATATCAGTATTCCAAAATGAAATGGAACTGGACAGGATTACAGACAACGTGGGACTTCGTGAAATCAAAATGCAGATGAATCCGGGTTTTACTGAAGAGGAAGCAGAGATTCCTTGGACGTTCTGTATCAATGGCAAACCGATGTTTTTGCGTTCTGCCTGTTGGGGCGGACAGCCATCTTTTTTCTATGAACGCAATAGCAGAGAGAAATACAGGTTCTACTTGGAAAAAGCTAAGGAATGCAATATCAATAATCTCAGGATATTTGGTTGGCATCCACCAGAGGTTTCTGATTTCTATGAGATTTGCGATGAACTGGGAATTACTGTCTGGACAAATTTTCCCTTGGCTACCCAGGTATTTCGTGACGATGTTCCCTACGTGGAGGACGTTCTGGAATCTTCCAGACAAATCGTACTAGATAGAAGAAATCACCCTTCCATGGTGATGTGGATGGGTGGTGAAGAGGTCTATTTCTCAGAAGCTCACGTCCAGAGTGGGAATAAGCGACTTATCCAGAAAATAGGAGAAGTGACGAGGAGCCTGACTGACGTCCCTTATGCCGATGCATCCCCCTTAAGTTCGCGCGAGGGGATCCGAATGGGATACAAACCCAAAGAATCAATGCATGCAAACTCTCACTACTATGCTGCTGGAGCAGTATTTATGGAGGATTATTATCCCGCGCTCGACTGTTGTATTGTCCCTGAACTGACTGCGGCCTCTTCTCCAGATATCGAAAGTCTTAAGAAATTTATACCAGAAGATGAACTGTGGCCCATGGGTCTCAGCTGGGGCTACCATATGGGAAATATTGATTTGTTACAGACTCTAAACTATGAAGTCTTTGGTTCCATCTGTATGGATTCTCTTACCCAATTTGTAACTGCAACCCAGATAGCACAAGGTACTATTTTCCAGTTTGCCCTTGAACATTTCAGGCGGTTGAAACCTCGGGTCAGTGGAGTTTCCCTCTGCCATTTTATTACTAACTGGCCAATTATCAAGTGGGATATCATTGATTACTATGGACAAGAAAAACGCTCTTTTGCCTTTGTGAAGCAAAGTTATAATCCCTTGCTCCCTAGCCTGCAGTTTCAAAAAAGACGTTATGTTCCAGGAGAGAGTTTCAAAGGCTCCTTGTGGGTGGTGAACGACCTGTATGAGATGTATTCGCAGGTAACTTATACATGCAAGATATATACTACAACAAATTCCGATCTTGGAGTTTTCATGGCAGAAGGTAATTTCTCTTCAGATACTTGGAAATGTGTCAAAGAGGTTGAAACGGTAGTGGATATTGAACCGAACTCCTCTAAGGAATTTGAAACAGTGCAATGGGATGTTGAAGGATCTATAGGCGATAGGTTTGCCATTGGTATTTGTCTGAAGAATTCTGAAGGAACTGTACTGGCTGAGAACTGTTATACCCTGATGGTCGATGACCAGACAAAAGCAATGGTTGAAGCAAAAGCCTTGTACGTCCAGGGAAGAGCAATTCGTAACCAGTTTAGCCGTGGGTACTATCGATTCACCCCGCAATGCATTGATAATCGATAAGGAAAGGGAGAGAATAATGACTACTGAACAAATCATTGAGAGGTTGGAAGAACAGGAAGAAGTCTTGCAGTTTTCTCATTTTACCAATACAGACGCCTGGGATTTGGGAATTGCTATAGTGGAAGAAGCCCGATTCCGTGGATTCAAGCCTGCGATCAGCATACGATTGAATAATGGCTATATTGTATTTCAGTATGGCTTTGATGACACAGGTCTCGACCATGAGCACTGGATGCAGCGCAAGGTAAACCTAACAATGGTCAAGCAGATGAGTTCTCTGAAGGCAAAGGCAATACTAGAGTCCCAACAACTTACCCTTGAAACTTGGTTTCTACCAGAATCCGAGTACTCAACCTGTGGTGGGGCTTTCCCTATCAGGGTCAGGGGTGTAGGAATGATCGGCAGCATCGTTGCCTCAGGTATTTTAGTGGTTCTTGACCATGATCTGGTCATCGGAGGTATTTGTAGGTATCTGGGCCTTGATTCGGTGCCTAGGGTGTTGGACTAATCTTTAGAAAAATACATACACATGAGGAGTCACATATGAATACTATGATGGGAAAAGATGGCACAGTTGAGTATCACAAGCTCTATATTGATGGGAAGTGGGTTGCCCCGCATTCAAAAACCTATATTGCGGTAGAGAATCCTGCAAATGAGGAATTGCTGGGCTACGTATCTGATGCTGATAGTGAGGATGTACTCAAAGCACTTCAGTCATCAGATGCTGCACAGGTGAATTGGCAGAGCATCCCTATTCTCAAACGAGCTGAATATGTGACGACACTTATTGAAAAACTCCGTTCGCAACAGCCTTATTTTGCAACATTACTTGCAAAGGAGCAGGGAAAAACATATCAGGAAGCGTTAGGAGAGGTGGCTGATACCATTGGGTACATGCAATACGCTGTGGAGAGTGCCAAGCACATAAAAAGCGATATAATGCCTGTGATGGACAAGGATGAGGCCTTTGTAATCAAGAAAGTGCCTTATGGGGTAACAGTTGCCCTATGTGCATGGAATTATCCGCTTGCCTTGGTTGGGAGAAAATTGGGGCCTGCCCTGATCACAGGGAATACCATGATCATCAAGCCGCATGAGCTGACACCTTTGGCAACTACAGAGTTTTTCCAACTTGTTGATGAGGTGGGCTTTCCTCCTGGGGTAGTCAACCTGATAACTGGTAATGGAACTGAAGCAGGAAATCTCTTGGTAAGCAGCCCTATTACCAAATTGATAAGTGTTACAGGAAGTGTTGGGGCAGGTCAGGCAATTTACAAAGCGGCCTCAGGTCATATTGCAGGCTTGGTTCTTGAATTGGGTGGAAAAGCCCCCTTTATTGTACTTAAGGATGCTAACATAGACAAGGCAGTAGATGCGGCGATAGTATCTCGATATTCAAATTGTGGTCAGGTTTGCACCTGCTGTGACATGATCTTTGTCCAGAATGAAGTAGCTGAAGAGTTTACTGAGAAATTGCTGAAGAAAGTGGCAAAAATTAAGGTAGGAGACCCTTTCGATCCAACTACAACAATGGGGCCAAAGGTTTCTCGTTCTGATTGGGAGAAGATTGATGCAGTGGTACAGAAAACTATTGCCGAGGGGGCTGTCCTGGCAGCTGGGGGAAAACGCCCAGAAGGGGAGCAGTTTGTGAAAGGGCATTGGTATGAGCCGACAGTGCTCACCGGTGTGACTAAAGATATGACGGCCGCCAAGGATGAGATCTTCGGGCCTGTTTTGCCTATTATTCGTATCAAGGATTTTGATGAAGCTGTACACATCACCAATGCTAGTCCTTTCGGTTTGGCTTGCTATCTCTTCACTGAGGATTATCGGATAATGATCGAAGCTTCTGAAGTCTTGCAGGTAGGGACCGTTTTCATAAATAAGCAGATTTTTGGATATGTTCACGGTTTCCATAGTGGTCACAAGTTAAGTGGTCTCAACGGAGAGGATGGTGAATATGGTTTGGATGCATTTATGCAGAAACGTGCTTTATATATAAATTATTCAAAATGATTGCAAATACTACCTTCAAGTACGTTTTGTGCTTGAAGGTATTTGCTGTATGCTGCATCAGAGTTGAAGTTTATCTAGCCCTATTAAGATAGTTGTAAATGTGTTTATAAAATACAATTTTAATGGTTTCAAATTTTTAGTGTTTCCAGAAATTGATAGAAACAAGCGAATTACTTTTCATAATATTATTACTGATTGTACACGTATTGTTTTAAATATATATAGTAAATATAAAGTTTTAGGTATTACAGATCAAGATTAGTATATTCGAAAAAAGACATTTTAATGCTGTAGTAGAATAAAGATTTATTGACACCTATTGGTATGTATGATATTTTATGTATACAATTAATTGGTTGATCAGTAGCATATTGGAGGATTCTTTGATGATAGATACACAGTTTTTTATAGGTGGTGAGTTGCTTGAAAGTTCCACAAATCGAAGAGTTGAAGTAACTTGCCCAGCAACAAATAAAACTATCGGAACAATTCCTTTAGGTAATGCTGAGGATGCTCATCATGCCCTTACAAAAGCAACTATGGCCTCCAAGGAATGGGCTCTTCTTCCAGCTCAGACTCGTGCAGGTTTTATTGTAGAACTTGCTGATATCATGGAAGAGGGCAAGGAAGAGCTGGCTAAAATTCTTTCTCTTGAACAAGGAAAGATTATCAATGAAGCAAGGGGCGAGGTCGGAGGAGCCATTGGATTTCTCAGGTATGCTGCTGAATCGGCCAGAAGGATTGAAGCCAATATTTTAGACTCTGAAATTAAGGATGAAAGAATCTGGATCGAACGGGTTCCGTATGGAGTAACCGTGGGACTTCTTGCATGGAATTTTCCGCTTGCTCTCATGGCAAGGAAAGTTGGCAATGCATTGGTGACAGGTAACTGCATGGTAGTGAAACCTCCTACAGAGACCCCTCTTACTGTTATGCGATATGGTGAAATGCTTGTAAAGTCATCCCTTCCGAAGGGTGTCTTGAATTTTATAACAGGGACAGGAAGGGAAGTCGGTAACGCTCTGGTCAGCGACAAGCTTACCAAGCTTGTAACCCTGACAGGTAGTACAGGCGCCGGTAGGCAATTGTACAAAGCTGCTGCTGAGAATATCACCGTACTACGACTTGAACTTGGTGGTAAGGCGCCGTTCATTGTGATGGATGATGCCAATGTTGATAAGGCTGTCCAGTGTGCAGTTGTCGCTCGGTTCACCAATTGTGGACAAATTTGTACCTGTAATGAAAGAATGTATATTCATGAGGCAGTATATGATGAATTTAGCAAGAAGTTTATCGCCGAAGTGAAAAAATTGAAGGTCGGCGACAGTTTTGACCCTGAAGCTTCAATGGGCCCTAAGGTCAACAAGGCCGAGATTGAAAAGCTTGAAAACATGATACAAAAAAGTATTGCCCAAGGTTCTAGAATCCTCTATGACGGTAGCAAGGAAGCCTATGTATCCACGTTGCTTTCTGAGTATCCTGATGGTAACTGGTTTTTCCCTCAGATTGTTGAAGTTTCAGACAACAAGAATATCCTGATGCAGGAAGAGACCTTTGGTCCTGTGGCACCTATGATGAAGATCGGTAGTTTTGAAGAGGCATTGGAATATGCCAACGATTGTGAGTATGGTCTTTCAGCCTATCTTTTTACTAATAATGCTAAGAACATCATGAGAATGACACGTGAGCTTGAATTTGGTGAAGTATATGTAAATAGGGAAAATAGGGAACTGATCAATGGGTTCCATAATGGATTTAAACTCAGTGGTATTGGTGGGGAAGATGGGAAATTTGGCCTAGAGGGGTATCTCCAGAAGAAGACCATCTATATGAATTATGATATATAACTTGAGAAAGGAAGTAGTCTAATGGATAAGAAAGCAACAGTTTCAATCGTACATGGAAAGGTAACCGAGACACAACAACAGTATAGCAACCGTGATCTGCAGGTAGTAAAAGATATGCTTATGCAGACATTTTATAATCTTGGCGGGCTTGATACTCTAATAAAACACACCGACAAGATTCTTATAAAACCAAACCTGGTTGAAGTGCCTTATCCTAAGACAGCAGGATCAGTTCTTACAGACCCAAGGCTTCTTGAGGCCCTTTGCAGCATCCTTAAAGAGTATGGGGTAGCTCAGATTCTTGTAGGTGAAGGTAAGAGTGTCAACTTGAGGCATATCAATGCCGGAGCAAGGAAGGCATTTGAAGGCTCTGGCCTTGCTGATGCTGTCAGACGTGGGGGTGGAGAAATCATAGCATGGGATGAAGAACCTTTTGTTGCAGTCAAACATCCTGACCTGATGCTGTGGGATGCTGTGGATGTTCCTGCTTCCATTCTTGAATGTGATTACTTTATCAATCTCCCCAAGCTGAAAACTCATGGTCAGACTGAAATAACTTGTGGCATCAAGAGTATGCAGGGTGTCTACAGCACTGATGACAAGATTAAATTCCATGATGAGTCTTTCCCCTGGAAGATGGCGGATATGCTCAAGGTTGCAATGCCTGATCTGAACATTGTTGATGGCCTTATCGCGGGTGAAGGCTTTGGCCCTATCTATACGGAACCCGTGGACATGGGTCTTATCATCGCTTCCACAGATGTGGTTGCTACCGATGCTGTCTGTAGCAAGCTGATGGGTATCGAACCTATTGAGGTTCCCATCACAAGGCTTTGTGCTAGGGAAGGTTTGGGTTGTGATAATCTTGATGAGATCGAGATCATCGGTGAACCGATTGAGAAGTACATGAGATACTTCAAGCGTTCGGGAATCTGGAATCCTATCGGTATGTGCGATAAGATCAAGATATTTGCCGGTGGGGCTTCTCGTTTTGAACTCGCACAAATTGCAGCGACTATCAGAAGGATGGAGTGGGATGGTACCCTAGACAAACTCACTGAAGATCTGTGCGTATTCGTCGGAGACAATCCTCCCATACCGAAGAAGACGTTCAAGCATGTATTCATTATTGGCGATGCAGCCATTCGGGACTGCAAGTTTGATGGGGTAAAAATTCCAGGGAATCCTCCACTACCGAGTGTACAAATAGTCCAGGCTTTCGAGAAAACCATCAAGTAGAGAAATTCCTAAAAGTTACACAAAACTAACATGGATGGGGTATAATGCTCTGACCTGTTTCTGAAGAGTCCTTCATAGGCGACCAAATTATTATATTGGTACCTATGGAGGATATCTATGAATCAGATTTTTAGAATCATTGTTTTTTAGTGAGAATATAGGTATCATGCGTTTGGACAAAAGATGTTCCTAATTGAATACAATAGTTCTTGATAATGAAATCATACGTGAATATCTTTGATTTCATCAAAAGACGGCATTTAGGCATATATAAGTCTTAATAACGATACAACTTTGTGGTATTGATTTTGATCAAAGGAATACGTACATGGCTAGATTAAAAAGTAACTCTTCAATGATTGCCTTTGATTTTATCAAGGACAGGATTAATAAATATGAATATAAGTCAGGTGATACCATTTCCGACTTTAGTATCAGCGAAGAATTGAATATGAGTAGGACTCCCGTTAGGGAGGCCATCATGAATCTTGTCCAGTTGAATCTTGTTGAAAAACAAAAAACCAAATTTGTGGTAACAGCTATCACCATTGATGATATTCTGGAAATACTTGACGTCAGACAAGCTATAGAGACCATGAGTGTAAAGCTCATTATTGAACGGGGTGGCCTGACCAAAATGCAGTATAGCAGGTTGGATGAAATCGAGGATAGTCTTGCTGAAAGCCTAGAGTCAAACCATTACTACAATAACTTCAAGTATGACTCTCTCTTCCATAAGACCCTTGTTAGTTTCTGTGATAATTCAAGGTTGGTCTCAATGATGAACACCATGAGTATCCAGGGAGAGCGTTTGCGATTGCTTTCAATCCTGACACCTGCACGATATCAGGATGCTATAGGGGAACATCGTCTGATAGTTGAGTCTATCAAGGATAATGACCTTGCAAGGGCAAGTAGCATGATTGATACCCACCTAAAGCTGACAAAGGAAAACTATGTGAGAATCACTTCCGAAAACTCATGGGAAGCGATGGTGATCTCTCTCAAGAAAGCTTTTGCCATCACATAATAATAGTGTCTAAACAGGTTCAGAAACATCAGTATGCAACCTCATGGTAGTATCTTTGTTGCTATACTTGTATTCGAATGTCATTTTTGCCGTACAGATCAGATGAACCTCCCGGCATCAACGGAAAAAATGCCAGCAAGCCGTTTAGCCATCTGTCGGCTGATCGGCTTGTAATCCCGCTCCATATCAGAAAAAAACTGCTTCGCTACATCAATCTTTGCGCCGAGTTGAGCTTGAGTCAGTTTTTGCATCTTGCGGTAAAACAGCAGATTCTTTCCTGGAGTGTCTTCTGCCTCCAGCTTTTGTACCAATCCATATCCTCGGCACACATCAGGTGCCCATCGTCCTCAATGTGCATGGCATCTCCGTACACATTCCGGAGAGAATCGATCAACTCAGACGGGATATTTCCCTCAACACGGAAATCAATAAGATTTTCTCAAACTTCGCACATGCTTACGCGGCTGATTGCATAAATATTTTCGTCCGTTCGGGTAAGTTCTTAATGAATTTGTTTACTGTTTCGTTGAGTTTCTCAATTGAAAGAGAAAAATCCTCTGCGAATATCTCCACAAACAGAAATAGCATCATTTCGAGTGCATTAAATAGTGCTGCACCCTGAACTTCCTCCAGCAATTGGTAAAATAGCTCACCAAAGCTAATCTCGTCTGAGTTCTGACGGTTCAGCCATGACATCATGGAATACTGGAACATGACTATCGCTGTACTTGCATGTATTTCGGAATAGTCCAGTGACTGTGTACCTTTTTGTAGCCCCCAGAAAAGACTTACAGGTTTGGAACAGAGTTTATTCCCCAGCGACAACCATAATATTCGATTGAACTAATCCGCTGCGCGGAAGCTTTTAAGACATTGTGCTCGTGAGCCCTATCCACTCCTGCAAGATTCTCTGACATGAACTGTTCTCCTTTCAGCTCCATCCGCATCTAGGTCGGGGTTCTTCTGACCAAGCTTCCCAAACCTCTTGCTTGCTAGTCCCGTCCATACTTCTACGAGCCTCATCCCCTATGAATTGAGTCATCCCAACTTACCACATCCTTGATATACACTTTCTTTGATGTGAATAGGAAAAGGGTTGCCATAGAAAAAGCATTGGGAAGTGATGATCCTCTTTTTATAGCTGAAGCCCCAATGGTATTGGATGAGGATATTATCAAAAAGCTATACGGACTCTAGAAAATTATCCCGATAGTAAAAGTATCTTCTTTATGTCTGATAAAGGGTTAGAAAGAGAATCTTCTGTTTGTCGGGATAATTATTTTATCGGCATTTGTACGGTTCTAGGAGGGACATTTATAGTCTGTCAGTACTGGAGATTGACTCCTATAAGTGTCTACTTAACCTTCTTCTTAGGCCTTCTATAAGCTTTAAGTCAATAAGACAAAAAAAGTAGTTGATACACAGTACGGCGTATCAACTACTTTTTGGTGTCTATGTTTGACTTGTATTATTTCTTAAGCTTATGGGAAATCTGATCAAGACTGACAGCAAGAAGTAGCACTCCACCCTTTACTATCCACTGGGTGTATTCATCCACATTAGTAAGGATCATCCCGTTTGTGAGAACTCCCATCAGCAGCACACCAGTGATGACACCCGTAATCTTGCCTGTCCCACCAGAAATACTTACTCCACCAAGGACAACAGCTGTGATGATATCCATCTCATATCCCTCTCCAGCATTAGGTTGCCCGCTGTTTACCCGTGATAACAGTACAACACCGGCAATAGCTGCCAATAAGGATTCAAGGGCATATATCTTGTATTTGGTTTTCTTTACATTAACACCTGAGAGTCGTGTAGCCTCTTCATTTCCTCCAAGGCCGTATACATACCGACCGAAGCGAGTCTTTGTAATAAGAACGTACCCAATGATGAATACTATAACCATAATAATTACAGGGACAGGGATTTTTCCTACATAGCCTTGTCCGATTACCGCAAAGGATTTAGGGAATCCATATACCGGTAACCCTGAAGTCACCTTATAGGCAATACCCCTTAGGACAGTCATCATTGCCAGTGTCGTGATAAGAGGGGGAATGCCAATCTCATTGATAAATACCCCATTGATCAAACCAATGGCGATGCCGATCAACAGCGAGATGAGCACTGCAACAACAGGATGCACACCATTCACCATCAAGGAAGAACATGATACAACAGAAACCCCGATAACCGACCCAACAGACAAGTCAATTCCACCAGTGAGAATGACGAACGTCATTCCTACAGCACAGATACCAACAATTGATACCTGGCGAAAAATATTAAATATATTTCTTGAAGTGAGAAACGCTTCTGAGGTCAAGGAAAATATTATGACAAGAAGAACAAGAGCTAAAGGGATAGCATACTTTGAAATTCTCATTGCGACCGTTTGTTTGTTTGCCAATTTATTGGGCATGTACATCTCTCCTTTGGGAAGCGCATTCAAGGATTATTTCCTGGGAATACTCTTCTTTTTTCAATTCTTTCACCAATCTTCCTTCGCAAAGGATGATAATCCTATCGGACATGCCTATGAGCTCGGGCATCTCAGAAGAAATCATGATGATAGCTTTTCCAGCCTTCGCAAGATTCTTCATGATCTGATAGAACTCTTGCTTTGCCCCTACATCAATTCCTCGCGTTGGCTCATCAAAAATGATAAAATCTGAATCAGTAAGCAGAATCTTCGAAAGGACCACCTTCTGCTGATTTCCTCCACTGAGAGCCTTTACCAGGACATGCAGATCAGGAGCCTTGATATTAAGGGCACTCATCATGTTCTGTGCTTCCTCTTTCTCTTTTGAGCTATTGATCAGAAATCCTTTGGTCAGTTTTTTGAGGGAACTGAAGGTAATGTTATGGGCGATACTCAACTCACTCAAAATACCATGCTGCTTGCGGTCTTCTGGAATAAGTCCGATACCCAGTTCAAGCGCCTCTTCTGGGCTGCGTATTGTTACCGCTTTGCCACAGATCAATATCTCTGCTGAATCTGCCTTATCAGCACCAAAGATAGCCCTGGCGATCTCGGTCCTTCCAGCTCCAACTAACCCTGCCAAGCCTAGGATCTCACCTTTCCTTACAGAGAAGCTTATATCTTTTAGTTTGGGAGTGCAGAGATTCCTAACTTCAAGTGCTACTTCTCCAAGTTCTACTGTTTCATTGGGAAATCCATCAGTGAGAGTTCTTCCTACCATGTTCTTGATAAGATCTACTCTGTCAGTATCTCCTATGTCCATTGTTTTGATATGATGACCATCTCGAATGACACTCACCCTGTCTGCAAGAAGAAATACCTCTTCAAGACGATGGGAAATATAAATAACAGTGACATTCTTTTGCTTGAGTTTCTTTACAATGGCAAACAAATAGGCAAGTTCAGTATTGGTAAGGGCTGCAGAGGGTTCGTCCATGATGAGCACTCGCACATCTTGGGACAAGGCTTTTGCTATTTCAACAATCTGTTGGAATCCTACGGACAACTCTTCAACAAGCATGGTTGGCTCTATTTCAACACCAAGTTCCTGCAAAATTTCTACAGACCTTTTTCTCATCAGCGTATAATCAACAAATCCATGTTTCTTTGGTTCTCTTCCAAAGAAGATATTCTCTGCAACAGAGAGGTAGGGGATAAGATTAAATTCCTGGTAGATGCATCCGATCCCTTTAGCCATCGATGTTATCGGGTTTTGGTGGGCTATCTGCTCCCCAAGGTAGCGAATTGTCCCTGAGCTAGGCTGGATAGCACCTGTGATGATTTTAATCAAGGTAGATTTGCCAGCACCATTTTCCCCACATACGGCATGTACTTCCCCTGTATCAAAGGAGAGTGACACATTGTCGAGTGCGGTGACTCCAGGATATCGTTTGGTTATACTTTCTAACTCCAAGAGTACAGACGGTTGTTTCACTTCAAAGCTCCTCATGTATTCAATGGTATGCCGGGTACGAATCGTACCCGGTATACTCATGTATCAATCTTAGTACAAATCCATATTTGCCGCTGTTACAGGAATCATTGGAATCTTAACCATATCTGCGATAGGGCCATTTGCAATGACTTCAAGTGCAACATCAATGATGAGCTTTCCTGTTCCGTACGGGTCGATGTCTACAGTACCTCTGTAGATGCTGCCAGCTTCTTTCATCTTATCGATAGCTTCACCGGTTGCATCAAGGCCAAATACTCCGAAATCTTTTGTGTTGAGACCCATGGCCCGTACAGCTTCCATAGCACCTAAAGCACCAGCGTCATTGGTTCCACAGATGATCTTTACACCAGGATGGGCTTGCATGATGGTTTCAGCGGCTCTCATTCCCTGTTCTGGAGTGTTCGCTGATACTTCAGCTACAATCTTGGCATTTGGAGCCTTAGCAAGAATACCTGCCTTGATGCCATTTGCCCTGTCGATAAGTGCTTCCATCTGGGGGAATCCGAGAATTGCCACTTCAGCTTCACCGCCAAGTTCATTTACAATAAATTCACCAGCGATAGTACCACCGGCATACCCATAATCGAAATCATTGAGGTTGATGTTTGCATCGTTGCCACGGATCAGTTGGTGAGGATTGATGAAAGGAATACCATCTGCATGGGCAAGGTCTACCAAGTGCTCACAGGCATACGGGTCGATGGGGCTTACCATAATCGCATCCATTCCCTGAGCAATGAAGTTCTCAATTGCTGTCACCTGGCTTGCTGCATCAGATTTAGCATCGTGGACAGTTACCTTGATCCCAAGTTCAGCCGCCCTGTCCTTTACACCGTTCACAACTGCAACGAAGTAGGGGTTCGCAAGGTCCATAGTGGTATACCCCATCCTAATGACTTTCTCTTTTTTTTCAGTAGCTCCACTTGCAAACAGTGCAAATGATGATGCGAACAGTAATGTTAGCATTACGATCAGTACTTTCTTCATACATGTCTCCTTTTGTTTCGTGACTTCATTATAGGGCTGTGATTCTAGATCTGACAATTTGATATCTTTTGATAATCTTTTCATATTATGTGAATTGGGATATTTAGCTTGCAGGGCAATATGGGCGCTCTTATACTTACCTATGAATTCATTTACACGATGGTACCAAAAACAACATTTTAGCACAAAACTCATTGCAAGCCATTTGTTGCTTTCTGTTATCCCCCTAATCCTTATGTTCGCCTTCTCCCTACAGCTTTCCAACCGCATTATTGTGCGTAATGCCCACAAAAATGCTGAGATGATAATTGATAGGACGCAAGATGACTTGGATGGCCTCTTGCGAGAATACTTTTCATTTCTGCAAACCATTGCTGAAAATGCCATCATACAAGAAAGCCTGCAAGAGAACTTCTCCCTGGACAATGAACTGTATAGGCAAAAGTTAGCATCAGGGAGAGAACTTCTCAGTCTCTTTGACTATCGTGCAGATATCTATGGAATTGCAGTGTTGGGTGAGAATGGCCAGAGTATCCTGAACCTTGATGTTCCTTCCTTTTCTCAGGATTATAGAAAGACATACTGGTACAGGGAAGCTTTGCAAAGAACCATATCCCGAAGCTATATACCACCCCATATGGGATCCTATATTTTTGAAAATGGGGGTGAGAGTTTTATTACCATAACCATCCCTGTGGAAGACAGTATATCGACAGCAAGGATTGGGGTAGTGGCCCTTGAACTCAAGGAGCAAGTGATCAAGGACTTGTTGGCAAATAGATTAGGAGAAGCGGGATATTTGTTCGTACAGTATAGCAGGACTGGTTTTACCAGCTCCGATGCACGCGCCCCTGACTCTGAGTATCTGGTGCAACTTGCCAGTATGAAAACGATTGATGAAAACCTGCTCAAAGAGAACAGGGAACTCGTCATCATACGAGATCTTGAACTCTCCGGGGTAAAGCTCGCAGCAGTCATATCACTGGATGAACTTACCCGTGAAGGCAAACAGCTCGCCCTGATCCTGTTCATCATCATTATCGGTACCATATCAGGTGCTGCCATCACCGCATCAGTCCTATCAAAGAATATAGCTAAACCTGTGCAAGCACTAGGTTCAGCCATGTTGCAAGTAGAGAGGGGGGACCTTGGTGCAAGAGTTATAAATCTCCCTCCTGATGAGTTTGGGGACCTGGGAAGAAACTTCAACCAGATGATCGATCGGATACAGCGCCTGCTCGTTGAGATACGGGAAGAGGAGGTGAAATTAAGAAAATCAGAACTCAGGACCCTACAAGCCCAGATCAACCCACACTTCCTATACAACACCCTCGACACCATCAGCTGGCTTGCCAGAGAAAACCGCAATGAGGATGTACTGGAGGTAGTGAGTGCACTTACTACCCTATATAGGATTGGCATCAGTAAGGGGAGGGACTTCATAAGCATGAAGGAAGAACTCGAGCATGTGAAAAGTTACCTGCTGATTCAGAAGTTCCGGTATGATTTCTCCTTTACCTACGAATTCGATATAGACCCTCTTGTACTCGATATCCCTGTCATAAAACTTATCTTACAGCCAATAGTGGAGAATGCACTCTACTATGGCATTAAGAAGGCTGGGGGAAAAGGGCATATTGAGCTTCGCGCACGGAAGATCAACAAACATATCATGATAGAAATAGCAGACAATGGAAAAGGGATGAAATCCCAAAGGTTGGAGGAAGTGCAAGGTGTGTTGTCAGGAAGTGACAAACCCTTGACATCACCGGTGTATGGACTGAAGAATGTACATGAGAGAATTCAAATCTATTATGGGCTTGATTTTGGATTGACGATTCATAGTGAAGAGCATCATGGTACACTGGTGATGTATAAGATACCAATTCGAGAGGGAATATGATCAAGATACTACTAGTTGATGATGACCAGATTGTCAGACGTGGCTTACGGGAACATATTGACTGGGAGGCTCTTGGTGCCCACGTGTGTGGGGAAGCTATCAATGGCGAAGAAGCCTTGGATCTGATCAGGGAGTACAAACCCCACATCATTATTTCAGATATAAAGATGCCCTACAAGAATGGCCTTGAGATGATTACAGAAGCAAAAGAGGTGGACCCTGAATGTTCTGTCATCTTTATCAGCGGCCATGATGAGTTCGCCTATGTCCAGAAGGCTCTCAAGCTTGGAGCCTTCGATTATATCCTCAAGCCTATAGACCCCCTCTATCTGCAAGAGAGACTCAAAGATATCATCATTTCCATTCAAACTCGTAAAAAAGAGCAGTCAGCTATGGAAATCTCCCATAAAGCTCAGCTGAGACAGTTCCTTCAAGCCCTGATCCTTGGCAATGAAAGCCCTCAACAGATACGGCAGAACCCCCTCAGTGATAGCGAGGAGTTGATCAATCACCATTTTTATATCCTGAGTCTGCAGATTGACCTGTTCTACCAGATGGCAGGAGATGTCAGCATCGACAATGATGTTGATCTTCATAGAAGAGCCTTCTATCATTTTATTGATGTCTTTGATGCAGCATCTGTCTATAGGATAAGTGAATCACTATCATCGTATGAGATCTGCCTATCAGCGAATTCATTAGGTGAACTCAAAGAGCAGTTACAGATGGGGATAGCTGCCATACAGAAGAAAACGAAAGCTCTTGATTTTACTGTTACCATTGGCGTAAGCAATCCTGCCTCCTCATTGAGGGAACTGCACCAGTGCTTCCATGATGCGCAAGATGCGCTTGAGTTGAAGTTTATGAAAGGGGGAAATGCTGTCTATCATGCAAGGGATTACCAGATATACCGAAATGCCTATGGGGGAGATGAGTACCTCCCTGATACCAATCTTCTCATGCAGGCTATGAAGGGTGGTACCATTGCGGAGCTGGAAGTTCAGTTTCAGGTAATTAGAGAGAACCTGCTCAAGAGTAAAGATCCAAAAAGGACGCTTCATTGGTTATCAGCAGATGTGTTGCACCAAATTATCTTTATCCTGGGTGAACGAGGTTTCTCCATAGATGAGGTGTTTGACAATCCTCTCAGTGAGTGGGAAAAGCTTGGGAAGAGCCAGACAGTAGAGATATTTTCAGAAAGGTTTATCTATCAGCTGACCCGCATCACCAACTATATTGCCTTACGACGTGATTACCATGCATCTCAAATCCTAGATCAGGCCATTGGATATGTGAAATTACACTTTCAGGATAAAACCCTCAGCCTTGATGATGTAGCAAGTTCTGCCGGGATGAGCCCTTGTTACTTCTCTGTGATATTCAAGCAACAGACAGGAAAGACCTTTAGCCTCTATCTTACGGATCTGAGGATTAACAAGGCTAAGGATCTTATCCTCTATACCGATGACCGAAGTTATGAAATAGGGCCAAAGGTAGGATATGACAATGCTTCCTATTTTAGTACGGTATTCAAGAAATCTACGGGGATGAGCCCCACCGAGTATAAAAAGAGGTTTTCATAATATGAGCTTATCATTTCTCTTTCACGAAGATGTGCAAAAGATCTTTAATAACTTTCATCTGCTTTTTGGTATTCGAATAGCTTTTTACGCCCCAGATGGAAAGGAACTGAAGGTTGGCAACAATGTAAGCATATGCAGGTATTGCCAGTCGGTCAGGATGTGCAAAGGCGGAGCTGCTGCGTGTAGCAAAGAAGATAGGGAAGGGCGAAAGTTAGCGTATGAGAGAAAGAAGCTTGTCATATACACCTGTCATGCGGGTATGAGCGAGGTGGTAAAACCCATTATCCAGCAAGGGAATCTTTTAGGATATGCAATGATCGGTCAGATCAGAACAGGTGCCCATCCTGTCTCATACTGGAGTTCCCGTTGGAATGAGGGCCATAGCGAGACGCTTGAGGATATCTTCAGCTCCCAGCCTCTAATCAGCCAATCGAATCTGATGCACATCATAGAGATGTTCTCATATCTGATGGATCTGCTTACTTCTAACAATATGATTGATTATAGAGGCGTTGATGTTCCCTCAAAACTCTCTGCATACATCCAACAGAATATTAATGAAGCCTTGCCCTTATCTGACGCTTGTGAAGAGATGAATCTTTCAGCTTCTCGTCTTTCTCATGTGGTAAAGGAACGCTACGGGATAAGCTACACTGCCTTAGTGAGACGCCTGAAAATGGAAACTGCAAGGTTTCTTCTTTCCCACTATGCACATATGAATATCGATGAAGTGGCCCAGGAAGTGGGATATGCAGATGCTCAGTATTTTTCAAGGGTTTTTCGAAAAGAGAGTGGGCTCTCACCCACAATGTATAGAAAACAGCAGATATTTCCATAAGAGCAGCAGATACACCACTCATACCCAATCCCTAGCCCCCCTTATACTGTAATCATGCAAGAAATAGGAGGCATTTCATGGCGATATCAAAAAGAGAAGTTGTTAAGCTAGTCCTGGATGGGAAAAGGCCCCCGTACGTTCCATGGTCTTTTCGATTTACCCAAGAGGCAATTGTTACACTGGAAAAGCACTTTGGCAAAGATTGGGAATTGACTCTCGATAATCATTTTACCGAAGTTGGCAGTGATATCGGTTTCTTCGATGAACTGGAAGGAAATAGATTCAAGGATCTTTTTGGTGTTGTGTGGGACCGTACTGTTGAAAAAGATATTGGTCTGCCTGAAGAGGTCCTTCTGAAGGAGCCTACACTTGAAGGGTATACGTTCCCAAATCCTCTCGACCATCGTTTTTTTGATGATATCGAGTCTAAAATCGCTCGGGATCCGGATCGCTTCAGAGTATTCGATATTGGATTTTCCTTGTATGAAAGGGCATGGTCAATGAGGGGGATGGAAGACCTTCTGATGGACTTCTATATCAATCCGGAATTTGTGCATGAGCTCTTTGCTAAAATAGTAGAGTATAATATCGCACAACTCGATAAAGCATGCACCTATGATATTGATGCTGTCTACTTTGGCGATGACTGGGGAGCTCAGCAGGGTCTGATCATGGGGCCTCAGCTTTGGAAGGAATTTATTTTCCCGTATGTCAAAAAGATGTATGCAGCTGTCATTGAAAGGGGTAAGTATGTTCTTATTCACTCTTGTGGTGATGTTGATGAACTCTTTCCTGACCTTGTTTCCATAGGGCTCTCCTGTTTTAATCCCTTCCAACCCGAAGTCATGGACACTGATGCTCTGATTCAGGAATACAGGGGAACGTTAGCTTTCTGGGGTGGTCTCTCTACACAAAAGACACTTCCCTTTGGTACGGTGGAGGATGTAGTAAAGGAATCCAAGCACCTGCTGCAAATAGGTGCAGAAGGTGGATATATCTTCTCCCCATCCCATGCAGTTGAGGGCGATGTACCCTTGGAAAACATGCTGGCTTTCATTGAAGAAGCAAAGAAGCAACCGGTATATGTAGCGCAATCAGAAACGTAAGAACGTTCTGACAGATCTCTGAATCACGTTCCCTACCTTGTACTTTCATGGTTCCAGGCTCAGCAGAGAGATTGGCAACAGGTTACTCAGATAGATAAAACTTCCCTCCTTGGGGGCAACGGCCTCTAAGGAGGGTTTGAGTCTGTCTTATCTAAACTGGTCAATAATCCTATATTATTTCAATGTAAGCATGATATTTATACTGAAGTATGCTGATTATTCTCATTTGGATATCTGATTTCTCTATTCAATAATACTTTTTTCTGTTTTATTCAAACCGACATTTTAACAATATAAACCGACATAATCATGTCGGTTTATACATGAATTTCCAGCAAACTGGTATAAAGCTCGAACTATATCGATTTTACACAAAGGAGGATTACATAATACAAGAAGGGAAGATTCAACTTGATAATACTCCTCTACTCAAACACCTCTAGCTCCACCACCCACTTCTCCCTAGGCCCCCTATACCTGTACTTCTCATGCACAGGAGCACCCCAGGAGTCATCCCCTCCAACACCGCTCTGTCCTTCAAGGATCCTTACATGCAACTTGTCCGTATTGGGAAGATCATGGATGTACGTAGCCTCCTCCAGCTCGTGGCAGCTATAGGGGAGGACCGAACACTCAAAGCTCCTGTTGGCCCTGATGGTCATACCCTTATGCATAGTGTCTCTAAGGGTGAGGCTTCTCACTCCGAACCTGTTCCCATACTCCTGCGGATGCAGGTAGGACTTCTGATCCTTATAGGGATTAAAATCGACCCTTCTCAGTACATTGCCACCCTTTCTATCAAGATGGCTCTCCATCATCTCATTGCCGTAGTAGGAGACATGCTCATAGCTCTTGTCTATGGAGAACGAGATGCCGAAACAAGGGATATAGGAATCAAAGGCCGGCGGCTCGATCTCCATGATCATTTTGTTGCCGCTGAACCTGTAGGCAACCTCCACCTGGTAGGTGCCGCATCTAACCGTAGTGTGGTAGACATCCTTTTCTATGCGGAAATTCTCAGCAACCTGGTAGAGCGAAGCGAGCTTGCACCCCATATGGGGCAGCACAGGATTGACGCCGATATCATTATCGGTCGGAGCCCTCCAGAACTCCATCCTTATAGGGCTTTGCAGGAGGTTCCTCATCCTGTGCTGGATGGCTACAACCTGTCCAAAGTGATGATGGATCAGAAAGGAGAAGTTGCCATGGCGGTGGCCGGTATGCATGGCACCTGCGATGAGGGGGCTGTTTGTCTCAGGCGTATTCTTTTCAGCATCATCACTGTTCTCTTTTTCCCTCTTATTCAGGTTCTCCATTACAGAGCCCACGCTGACAATGGTATGGCCCCTCCTTGCCCAGGGCGTGTCTGCTTTAAGGGCTGCTCGAACGATAAGCTGATATTCCCCACCTTCGCCCTGGATTCCCTCTTGTTGTTCTCTCTTCTTATACTTCAAAGCAGGAATAGGGTAGGCCTTGCTCTCAAGGGGCCCCATCTCTACATCAAGGGTCCCACTCTCGACCTCAATACCATCGAGGGTGTAGGCGTACAGGAAGTCATACTGCTCTGTTGAGGTGAACAGGTTCTTGTTGCGTATGATGATCTCCTCCCTGGCGGTTCCTGAATCCTTTTGCTCTGCTTCACCCTTTCTGTCTGTGTCGCTTTGTATGGTTATTGCAATGGGGCTATAGGAGTAGGCAACCTGCTCTAGCTTTGCCGAAGGGTTGCGCAGTCCATCGACAAGACCATTGATACAGAAGTACCCGTCAGTGGGACCACTGAAGCCTAGTCCTGCCAATTCTTTGCCGTCTATGATCAGGCTCTGGTCGACAAAGTCCCAGATAAAGCCACCACAGTACGCTTCGCTCTCATCTTCGAGTGCTACATACTCATCAAGGTTACCCACGCTGTTTCCCATGGCATGGGCAAACTCACAGTGGAGGAAAGGCTTGTAGCCTGTCCTCAGATACTGCTGTATCTCCTCCACCTTTGCATACATGCGGCTCTCCACATCGCTGGTGCAGTCATACCTTCTGTCATGGAAGATACCTTCATAGTGCACAAGCCTGTTGTCATCCAAGCTTCTGAAGTAGGTCGCCACATCGGCGATGATCGATCCCCCGTAGCTCTCGTTTCCACAGGAGTAGAACAGGATGGAGGGGTGGTTCTTATCCCGCATGGTCATGGAGATGGCCCTGTCCATGACAGCGCCTTTCCACTCCTGTTTGTCATCGGGGATGGTGTAGGGTGTTTTTTCCACCACTCCGGCGACCATCCACGTCCCGTGCGTCTCCAGATTGACCTCGTCCATCATGTAGATGCCAAGGCGGTCGCACGCCTCATAGACATAGGGGTGGTTGGGGTAGTGGCTGGTCCTCAGGGCGTTGATATTGTGCTTTTTCATCAACAGGAGGTCCTTCTCTATGAGGGCCCTGTCGATGGTGCGCCCTCGATACGGATCGAACTCATGGCGGTTCACCCCCCTGAGGATGAGCCTCTTGCCATTGAGGAAGATCGTCCTGCCCCTGACCTCTATCTTTCTGAAGCCGAAGTGAGAGGAGACACTGTCCACCACCTTCCCATGCTCCTTCAGTTCGAGGGTGTAGTGATAGAGGTTGGGCTCCTCTGCACTCCACAGCCTGGGATTGGTCAGGGTAATGCCTATGGTTTCGTTTTCATGGGCATTGGCGGATATGATTGTATGGGAGATCTCCTGGCCGTCGATGGTGAGGCGGTAGGAGAACTGCTTGTCTTGTGAAGTGGTGACTTCACAAGTGACCTCCCCCTCTGAGTGGTCATAATTGATCGTCGGCCTGACAAACAGATCGGTTATCCGTGTTTTTTCACATATTAGGAGGTTTACGGACCTGAAGATCCCCGGCAGGCGCCAGAAGTCCTGGTCTTCCAACCAGCTGCCAGTACTATAGCGAAGCACCATAGCAGAGATGAGGTTCTCCCCTTCACTCACATAGGCGTTGATGAGGAACTCCCCGGGTGAGAAGCTATCCTCCTTGTACCCCACATACTCTCCGTTCACATAGAGATAGAGGGCACTGTCCACACCATCGAAGCGCAGGATAAGGTCCTTGTCAAGGTCCTCCTCCCCCAGGGTAAGGGTTCTGGCATAACAGCCGGTGGGGTTCTGCTCCGGTATCTGCGGAGGATGGATCGCATCGAGGCCATCCCACGGATAGATCGTGTTGGTATACTGGGGCACCCCGAAGCCCTGCAAGGTCCAGTGTGAGGGCACCTCAATGCTCTGCATCTCTGATAGGCGGCCCTTGTCCAGGAACAGGGTAGTAGCCTCCTGGGGGTTGTCGTAGTAGGAGAAGTGCCACCTGCCATCGAGGCAGAGCTCCCTAACCGCACGCTGTCGTGCAAACAGGGTGCGGGCAGGGAGGCGGTTCTCTTGAAAGATCGTCGGGTCGAGTGATTGTAGTGCCTGCATGCTATATTTCCTTTTACTGTTTTACAGAGCCCACCATGCCCTGTACGAACTGCTTCTGGAAGGCGAAGAATACAACGATGACAGGAAGCGTCGCCAAGGCGATTCCAGCCATGATGACCCCAAAGTCCGGGGTGTAGGAGGAGGACAAGCTTGAGATGAGCAACGTCGAGGTCCTCTTGTCGTTTGACTGCAATACGATGAGGGGCCAGATATACGCATTCCAGCTGGTCATGAAGGCGTAGATAGCCCCAGCTGCGTAGATGCTCTTCATGCTTGGAAAGAAAATGGTGAAGAAGATACGGAATTCCCCGGCTCCGTCGACTCTCGCTGCCTGCAGGATCTCAGTTTGGTAGTTGGAGAAGCTCTGGCGGAAGAAGAAGATCATGAAGACGCTGATGCTCCCTACCAGGATGATGGCCATATGCGAGTTCAGCAGACGGAACACGACGATGATCTGGAACAGGGGGATCATCAGGGAGGCGAAGGGGATCATCATGGTCAGCAGGAAAAAGGAGTAGGTCCTCTCCTTGGCCCTTGATCGGTACATCTGAAAGCCATAGGCGGCCATGCTGGTCACCAGAAGAGAGAGGGCCACCGTAAGGACCGCTATCTTTGCAGAGTTGAAGAGGGCCCCGCCCATATCAGCGTTGCCGAAGAGCTTGTGCAGGTTGGCTCCCAGCTGGTCGCCGATGGTGAGCTTTCCCATCTGGACATCGACGGCACTGTTGGTTGAGCCGATCACGATCCAGATAAAGGGAAATATGGAAAAAAATGCCGAAACGCATAGGAACAGGTATAGGAAGAATGAGCCCAACCCTTTTTTTATATTCATCGTACGCCTCCCTTCTGTAATTTTCTGTTTTGTCGTTCAAGTTTCTTCTGCAGGTTCTCATCCTTGTCGCTGCTCAGCCTGAACTGGACCAGGGTCAAGAGCGCTATGATGATCAGGATGGCATAGCTGACCGTAGCGGCATAGCCGAAGTTCGGAGTGTACTTGAAGCAGATGTTGTATATGTAGACGCTGAGGGTGAGAAAGCAGTTGTCAGGCCCTATCATGCTCGCTGTCGTCCCTCCCTGTGAGAGGTTCATCGGCTCGTCGAAGAGCTGCAGCGTCCCTATGGTGGACATGACCGTCGTAAAGAGGATGATCGGCTTCAACAGGGGAATGGTGATATGGAAGAAGCTATGCACCTTGGAAGAGCCGTCGATTGAGGCAGCCTCATAGAGGTCCTCGGAGATGTTCTGCATCGCAGAGAGATAGAAGATCATATTGTAGCCGGTCCATCGCCAGATCATGGCGAGTATCAGGACAAAGGTCGCTAGACGGGGCACGCTCATCCACTGCAGCGGCACGTCGATGAGGGAGAACCTGAGCAGGGTGTTGTTCACCAGCCCGTCATAGCTGAAGAGCATCTTGAACAGGATGGAGTAGGCGATCAGGCTGGTCACTGAGGGCAGGAAGAGGGCGGTCCTGAAGAAACCCCTGAAACGGACATTCTTGTTGTTCAGGATCGCTGCAAACGATATGGCAAGCACCAGCATGATGGGCACCTGCAGCAGCAATATCCTGAAGGTATTCTTCAGGGCAAGGAAGAACATGGGGTCGTTGAACATCCTGATGTAGTTCTTCACCCCAACAAAACTGCTTACTATCCCCTTGGTCGAGGTAAATGAGAGGTACAGTGAGAAGAAGATGGGGTAGACGATAAAGAATGCAAGCAGGACGGCTGCGGGAAGTATGAAGTACCATCCAGTCCTGTCTAGTTTTTTTTCAGTTGCCATGTTGGGTATCTCCAGTTGAAATACTCCCACGGCAAGAGCCCGTGGGCATTTCGCTCCATTTCGTAAAAAAGGCAGGAGGGTATCCTCCTGCCTTTCAGGATTAGGTCAGTGCCTACTGAATGGCATTCTTCAGCTGGGCTTCCGCTGCCATGGCAGCCTGGTCCACAGTGGTCTTTCCATTGTAGAAGTCTTCCATAACAGCCATGACCGCAGCATCAGCTTCGTAGGTGTACTGCCCGACATTTACCCTTGGAATCATCGAGGCCCAACGGCTCAGGTCGCTGAAGATGGCCTTGTTGCCAAAGAAAGCGTCCTTCGCTGCAAATGCATCGCCGCTGAAAGCCGGCATGTAGGAGCCGATGGCACCGTTGTTCATCAGGATTGTCTGGTAGAAAGCCTTGTCGCTGCCGTAGATTTCCTTCAGGAACTCAACTGCCTTGTCCCGGCTTGCACCGTTTTGCAGGACGAACCATGAGGAGCCGCCCAGGTTGGAGGCGTTGACGGAGTTTGCAAGGTCGAGGCGGGGAGTGGGGGCCACTGCCCACAGGCCACTTTGGCTAGTTCCGGCCTTGATCGAACCGATGATCCAAACGCCGGTGATCACTGATGCAACCTTGCCTGAGTTGAACGATCCTACCCATTCGTTCCATCCGTTGGAGGGAAGTGCGAGGTCCTCGGAAACAAAGCGCTTGTACAGCTTCATCGCTTCCTTGAGGGCCGCATTGTTGACCAGGGCGGGCTTTCCGGCATCGTCGAAATACCAGGAACCGGCACTCTGCAACATAACCCTGAACAGGCCGCCGTCACTCTTGTCATTGGCGATCATGTACTGGCCGGTCTTGGCCTTGTACTCTTTTGCTATGTCGGCAAAACGGTTCCAGGTGATGTTCTCAAGATCCTTGGCTTCGAAGCCAGCTTTCTTCATAAGGTCGGTGCGGTAGAAGAACCCCGCTACGCCGGAGTCAAAGGGAACACCGTAGTACTTGTCGCCCACCTTCATGACGTCAGCCTTGTAGCCGACAAAGTCTTTGTAGTTGAACGCGCTGGTGAGGTCTGCAAACTGCCCGGGGTAGCTTGTCAGATACTTCTGCACGTTGTAGTCCTCGATCAGGACGATGTCAGGAAGACCCTGTGTTGTCCTGGAGGCCAGGTTGGTGTGCAGCTTCTGCTCTACATCGGCCTTTGCAAGCTCAACCACTTCGAAGGTGGCTTCGGGGTGCTTTGCCTGGTAGCGGCTGATAGCTTCGTTCATGATGGAAATATTGAAGTTTGGATCCCAAGCCCAGATTTTGATGGGAGCTGCTGCTTTAGCCTCGGGTGCCCCTGCTGCAAACAGCGGGGTCATCAATGCCAAAAGCACCAAGAGAATAATTACACTTTTTTTCATACTCGTAATCTCCTTTTCGTGTGGCAGTATTCCTGCCTTATAGGTGTAGCATAAGATACGGAATTCCATCTGTCAAGAAAATTTTACTAAATTTTACTAAAGTTTTACACCGGAAATACTCCCATAATCCTCTCTTTTTGCTATGAATTTGGGACCTTTCTGTTCTTTTTAATAAGAATCTCTATAAAGATATGAGAAAAGATGCTATGATGTTAGTAAATTTTTACTACATAGAGAGGGAAAGCCATGGCTACTATCAAGGACATCGCACACAAGGCTAACGTCTCGATCGCCACAGTTTCCAGAATCCTCAACCACGACGACACCCTCAGTGTCTCAGACGATACGAAACTGCGCGTGCTCGTCGCCGCCAAGGAGCTGGAATATGTGACGCTGCAGCAGAGGAAGCAGAGGCGAAAAGCGGGCAAGAAGCTTACCTTCGCCATCGTCGAGTGGTATGACTATCCTGCCCTGATAGAGGATCCCTACTACCTCTACCTGATGACCACCGTCGAGCGCCAGCTTGCCAGGGAGAGTATAAACACCGTCAAGTTCATCAACATGGACGGGCACTTTGTCCCTTCGGTGGACACCCCCATAGATGCGATCATCGCCATCGGGAGGTTCAACCTCAAGCAGATCGAGAAGATCGCCGAGTTCTCTCCCTACATCGTCTTTCTGGACTCCTGTCCCGATGCCACCCGCTTCGACTCGCTTCTGATCAACACCGAGCTCGGAACCAAGCTCGCCTTGCAGCATCTGTATGACCTGAACCACCGGCGCATCGCGTATGTGGGAGGGAAGGTCATCGGTGATACAGGAGCCCAGGGCCGGGATATGAGAAAGAGCGCCTACATTGAGTTCATGGAGGAGCAGGGCATATTCGAGCCCGGGCTCATCTATGAGGGGGAACGCCTCTCCTATACCGAGGGGTACTCCCTCGCCTCAGCCCTGATAGCATCCGACCCCCGTCCTACAGCGCTCTTCTGTGCCAACGACACCACCGCCACCGGAGTGCTTGCAAGGCTGCACCAGAAAAAGATAGGGGTCCCAGAGGAGATGAGTGTGGTGGGCTTCAACGACCAGAGCTCGGTGAAGTTCCTCGAGCCGCCTCTTACCACAGTCCATGTCCCGATGCCCTTCATAGCACAGAATGCAGTGGACATCCTGAAGAACAGGGTGAGCGGTCTCTACACCCTGCCCAGGAAGCTGTACATACCCACATCCCTTACCGTGCGGGAAAGCACGAAGGAGCTTCTGTCGTAGAAGCTCCTTCGGTATACATCTTGAATTGCTACTGCTCTGTTACTTTTTATCCGTACATGCATCGGGCCTTTGGGCTGTATGCGTTCGTACCAGCAAACAGCCACACTAGGCATTCCTGCCATGACAGTTCTTGTACTTCTTGCCGCTTCCACAGGGGCAGGGGTCGTTGCGTCCCACCTTCGGGGCGCTGCGCCTGACGGTGACAGGGGAGACATCCCCCCCGCCCTGGACCCTACCGCCCTGGGCGGCACTGGCAAAGGCACCCTGGGCCCCATGGGACTCGACTGTCCTGTGCGCTGCACTCTTCTTCCTGTACTTGTCCTCGGCCTGGGTGATCTGCACCCTGACCAGGGTATCGGCGATGAAGTGCTTGATGCCCTCGAGCATATCGTTGAAAATCTCAAAGCCCTCGACCTTGTACTCGACCAGGGGGTTCTTCTGTGCATAGGAGCGCAGGCCCACCGCATCGCGCAGGTCCTCCAGGGCCATGAGGTGGTCCTGCCACCTGATGTCGATCTGACGCAGGTAGTTGAAACGGAGGAAGTCGTTGAACGGCTTTTCTCCAGTTTGTCCTACTTTTGCATCTATCTCCTCGTCGATGCTCCTCTTAAGGTGCGCCTTGTACTCCTCGCGCGTCGCCTCGGGTGGCAAGGGTATGACGGTGAGGTGGAACTCAGATTGGACCTCTTCGATGATCTTCAGCGCGACATCCTTGTCCTTGGTCTCCTTGGGCAGGGAGTCCACTATCTCGACGGCAATCTCATGGCAGCTGGTGCGCACCCTTTCAAGGAGGTGCTCCTCGCTGAGGATGGCATCACGCTCGGCGTATATGTAGTTCCTCTGTTCGTTGAGCACGTCGTCATAGTCCAGCAGGTGCTTGCGAATCTCAAAGTTGCGGTCCTCAACACGCCGTTGTGCCTTCTCAAGGGCATTGGAGAGCATGCGGTGCTCGATGGGCATCCCGTCCTGCATCCCGATCTTGCCCAGGATGCCCCGGATGTTCTCAGAGGCGAACAGGCGCATCAGCGAGTCGTCCAGGGAGACGTAGAAGCGGCTGGTGCCCGGGTCCCCCTGGCGGCCGCTGCGCCCACGCAGCTGGTTGTCGATACGGCGCGACTCGTGCCTCTCCGTACCCATGATATAGAGGCCACCGAGGCTCTTGACCTCTTCATAGTCTTTTCTCCACGTAGGGGTGACCTGTTTCAGTGCTTCGGCAAACTCTTCGGCTGTGGCATCGGTGCCGCATACCCTGCGGGCACGGGCATCGAGGCTGCCTCCGAGCTTGATGTCGGTTCCCCGTCCTGCCATGTTGGTGGCGATGGTGACCGCCCCCTTGGCACCGGCCTCTTCGATGATCAGGGCCTCACGGGCGTGGTTCTTCGCGTTGAGCACCTCGTGCCGTATCCCCATCCTCTTGAGCAGGAGGCTGAGCATCTCACTTTTCTCGATCGAGATGGTACCGACGAGGATCGGCTGCCCTTGCTTGTGTACGCGGGCGATCTCCTCGCAGATGGCCTGTATCTTGAACTGCTCGTTGTAGTAGACCTGGTCAGGGTGGTCAATCCTGACGATGGGCATGTTGGTGGGGATGACCACCACATCGAGGTTGTAGATCTTCAGGAACTCAGGGGCCTCGGTATCGGCTGTCCCGGTCATGCCGCTGATCTTGTCGTACATCCTGAAGAAGTTCTGGTACGTGATGGTGGCCAGCGTCTTGTTCTGGCCCATGATCTTGATCTTCTCCTTGGCCTCGATGGCCTGGTGCAGGCCGTCGCCATAGCGTCGGCCATGCAGGATGCGACCGGTGAACTCATCGACTATCTGCACCTGGCCCTCGACGACGACATAGTCGACATCGTGGCTGTAGAGCTTCAGGGCCCTGACCGCTTGGGTGACGTAGTGCACATACTCAAAGTTCTCATCCTCATAGATGGAGCCGGTGATGACCTTGTGCTTGTTGAGCAGCTCCTCCATGTGGTTCATGCCCTGGTTGGTGAAGGAGACCTTCTTCTGCTTCTCATCGAGCTTGTAGTCCCCCTTCTCCTCAAACGGTTGGGCGCTGCGGTCAAAGCGGGAGAGTGGGTCCTGTTCGTAGTAGTCCCTGGTAGCGGGGTCCTTCTCACACTCGGTGAGGAAGGCGGCTATCTTCTCAGCTCCCAGCACCTGGACGGAGTCGTCCTCGCTCTGGCCGCTGATGATCAGGGGCGTGCGCGCCTCGTCTATCAGGATGGAGTCGATCTCGTCAATGATGCAGTAGTGGTGCTTGGGCTGGATCTTCTCCTCAAGCGACCATTTCATGTTGTCTCGCAGGTAGTCGAACCCGAATTCGTTGTTGGTGCCGTATGTGATGTCGGCATTGTAGGCGAGGCGCTTCGCCTCGGTGTCCATGTCCGACAGGATTACCCCGACGCTCAGACCCAGGAACTTGTAGATGGGCCCCATCCACTCAGAGTCTCGACGGGCGAGGTAGTCGTTGACGGTGACAATGTGCACCCCCTTCTGCTCCAGGCTGTTGAGGTAGGCAGAAGGTACGCAGGTAAGGGTCTTTCCCTCACCGGTCTTCATCTCCAGGATCTGACCCCTGTGCAGGACCGCAGCTCCCATGACTTGCACATCGTAATGCCTCTCGCCAAGGACCCGGCTCGCAGCCTCGCGTGCCAGGGCGAAGGCCTTGGGAAGCAGCGTATCCAGGGAGGCTCCCTCGGCTACCTGTTTTCTGAAGAGCCCTGTCTGGAGGGGAAAGTCCTCGTCCTTGAGGCTTTTTGCCCAAGAGTCCTCTTTGTTTACATCCTCGACGACCGGCTTGAGGGTGCGCAGGTCCTTATCTTGTTTGGTTCCGAACAGCTTGGTAAATATTGACGTTCCCATAATGACTCTCTTCAACGGTATTTGGCATGCCTTCACACCACCTTGTCAAGTATACTCAAAACAGGGGGTAGAGAAAAGCATAAGGTTCGCAAATTAACAGGTCAAATATACCCGCAGTGTATCAAAATGATACATAATAGCTATGCTGAGCCCTCTTGGCGTGGTATACTCCGCCCATGCTGGTCTGTTATACCGGAGGGGGGACCCTCGGACACATCTATCCGGCCCTTGCCGTACACGAAGCTCTGCTTGGACAGGGAGGCTACGGTGCCTTCTGGATCGGGCGCGAGAATGTCCTTGAAAGGGCGGCTGTGGAGGAGGCTGGAATCCCCTTTTACCCGATACAAAGCGGCAAGCTCAGGCGCTACCGCTCCCTTGCCAACTTCACCGACATCTTTCGCATCATGGGGGCATGCCTTCAGGCCTTCTCACTCCTACGGAAGAAAAAACCCGACGTGCTCTTCTCCAAGGGTGGCTTTGTCTCGGTTCCTCCTGTCTTTGCAGCAAAACTGCTCGGCATAAGGATCATAACCCACGAAAGTGATGCGACCCCCGGCCTGGCAACCCGCCTGAACAGCCTCAGTGCCTCGGTTGTCTGCATCCCCTTTGAGGGGAGCGGGGGGGGGCTGCCTCCCAAAAAGCTGGTGGTCACGGGGAACCCCATCCGCAAACAGCTCTTTTTGGATGCTCCCATCACCCGCTTTTCCATCCCCGAAGGGATGCCGCTGCTGCTGGTCCTTGGCGGCAGCCAGGGATCACAACAGATCAATGCCCTGGTGAGGGAGAACCTGGACAGGCTCACCACCCTCGCCTTTGTCATCCACCAGTGCGGGGAGGCTGACTTCCTGCCCCTTGGAAGGGAGCGCTACCACCCGGTCCCCCTCCTGGGGGCGGAGCTAGGCACCCTCTACCGAAAAAGTGCCCTGGTGGTCAGCCGCGGGGGGGCCGGCACCATCGCCGAGCTGCTGGCCTTCGGCTGTGCATCCCTGATAATCCCGCTTTCCAGGGAGGGCAGCCGGGGCGAGCAGATCGCCAACGCACGCCTGCTGGTGGAGCAGGGAGCCGCTTGCGCCCTGTTTGGGGAGGTTGGGGGAGAGACCTTCCTCTCAAGCGTCGAGGACCTGTTGGAAAATCCGGAAAAAAGAGGTATCCTCAAGGCGAACGCTACTGAACTGGCTAGAAAGGGGAGTGCTGAAATGATAGCCTCCCTCATGCAAAAAGGAGTATAGATATGGATTGGGGCATAACAATAGGATCGGTGTATTTCAACTCAATAGACATCATCGTCTTCTCGGTGGCAATCATCGGCGGCATAGCCGGAACGATTACGGGCTTTGCTGATGCATTCGCCCACAGGGCGGGCTTCCTTGTGGGGTTCTTCCTCGCTCTGATGTTCACCAAGGTTCTGGCAGAACTCTTGTTCGACTCCTTTGGACTGGCGATGTTCTTCTCAAGCCTCATCTCCTTTGTCCTGCTCTTCCTTGCGGGGTACATCCTGATGAGGGTGGTGGGCAATCTCCTGGAGACCGCTTTGGGCGTCACCGGCCTCGGGGCGGTGAACAGCCTGCTTGGCTTTCTCTGGGGTGTGCTGGAGGTGCTCGTCTTTGGTGCCTTCGTGCTCTATATGCTGGAGCTGCAGACAGCCTTCGACCTCTCCACCCTGCTGGGCAAGAGCCAGTTCGTCCTGCGCCTGGTCAGGCCCCTGGTCCCCGAGACGGTCAATTGGTTTACCGTGACGGTGAATGCCGCCCATGTTTGATGAACTAGCGCTCAGCCAGAAGGATATTGCAAGCCAGCTCTCCTCGCAGATACAGGGGAGGACCTTCACGCAGGTGAACCTCTTCGGAGGCAGCCGGTATTCGCTGCGGATGACCACAGCCATCGAGACATCCCGGGTCCTCTCCTGCTCTGAAGGCGGGCAAGCTCTCTGCCGCTGTCCCAGCTGCAGGAAGTTCGAAGCCCTGACAATGCAAAACCTGGTCATCGTAAGCCATCGCGACCATACAAGCGTCATCGAGACCGCCTTGAACAGCTTTGTGCGCCTCAGAAACGACTTCTCAAAAAAATTCCTCATTCGTTCGGTTCGTATCCTCTTGCTGCAGTACCACGCATCGCTGCTGGGAAACACCCAGACTGCTGTTCAGAGCACCAACTATGAGAGTGCCTCGGGTGTCAGCGACCTGTTGATGGAACTTTCCCAAAAACAGGAGCTTGCTGAGAAAGAGGCGAAAAGCATTGTCCAGGGGCTGCGCTCGGCCCTGAAGCCGCTGTTGGCTGCCTCACGAAAGAACACCACCATATCGGTCAACCAGGTGCGATCGCTGGAAGAGTGGGTGAACCGCACCAGCATGGGGGAGCAGAAGACCTTCATCATCCTCGAGGGCCTTGAGATGGCAGGCACCTCTGCGCGCAACAGCCTCCTGAAGCTGCTTGAGGAGCCGCCCAAGGATGTCTACTTCTTCCTCATCTCCGAATACCCCAACAGGATCATGCAGACCATCCTCTCACGGGTGCGCAAGTACAGCTTCCCACCGCTGAAGAGGGAGGGGGTCAACGCCCTGCTTAAGCCCTTCTTCCTTGGGCAGGAGAGCTTTGAAAGCCTGGAGTCCTTCTTCCTGCAAGGCGGCGGGCTCGACCTGGGGCGGCACGCCGAGGTTGTCGCCACCCTGCTCGCCTCCCTTTCCAACCGCACCTACCTCACGGAAGAGCAGTTCAACGAGCTGCTCGCCTTTGTTGATGAACAGGGCAGTTATGAGTATGTTCTGAAGGCGGTGCTCTCCGCATTGGGCGGCCAGCTTGCAACAGGGCAGATCACGTGGCAACGGGCAAGCGCCCTGTCGGCCCTGATCTCAGAGAGCTACAGCACAGCCACCTTGTACAATCAGAACAAGCGCCTCATGTTTGAGGCACTCTATCTGAAGCTCATGGAGGTAGCATGAAGAATTTTGTCCAACGGGCGATCAGGAAGATAGACCAGCTGGATACGAAGCAGATAGTGGACATCATGCAAAGCCAGTCCAGGGAGCTGGAGATGCTGGAGAATGTGCTCGATTCCATCGAGGACGGGGTCATCCTCACCGATGCCAACCTTACGATCAACTATGCGAACTCCCACTGCCCGAACCTGATCCCCATGGTCAGGAAGCGTTCGTACGAGGGGTTTCCCCTCTCCAAGGTGATAGACGACAAGCATGTCCTGCGCTACATCGTGCTCTCTGTCTATGACAGGGCAGAGGACCTGGACAATGAGTTCACCTTCCAACGGGGGAACAATGTCCAGACCATTGCAGTGACCGTCTACACCTACAAGATGGCCGAGGAGGGACAGGCCAGCTATGTGCTGATGTTCAGCGATGTCACCGAGCACAATGCCAACGACGCAAGGATGCGCCGTTCAGAGAACCTCGCATCCATGACCACCATGGCCGCCGGCGTCGCCCATGAGATAAAGAACCCCCTTGCGGCGATGGGCATCCATCTGCAGCTGCTGAAGAAGGCCTTTGCGCGCAAGCAGAGCCTCACCTATGATGATGCCCAGCGCTATATAGATGTCCTGGAGGAGGAGATCAACCGCCTCAACGGCATTGTCGTCGATTTCCTCTTTGCCGTGCGCCCCCTGGATACGCGCCTTAGGCTGGGATCCATCACAAAGACCCTCAACGATGTGGTCACCTTTGTGCAGCCGGAGCTCACCGAGAATCGGGTGAAGCTCACGTGCGACTTCTCCACCTCCCTTCCAAGGCTGGAGTTTGATGAGAACCTGCTCAAGCAGGTTCTGCTCAACCTCATCAAGAATGCGATGAATGCCATGGAGCAGGGCGGGCGCCTGACCTTGGTCGCCCGTCCTGATGGCAACCAGGTGCTTATAAGCGTACAGGACACCGGCATCGGCATGGATGATGAGACGTTGCACAAGATATTTGAACCCTACTTCACCAACAAGGCGACCGGGACCGGCCTGGGCCTCACTGTTGTCTATAAGATCATGAAGGAGCACCGCGGCGACATCACCGTGGAGAGCAAGCTGGGCGAAGGCTCTGTCTTCACCCTCTCTTTTCCCATCCCCAAGAGTGAGCGCCTCAGCCTGACCGAACCTGATAAGGAGCCTGTGCATGAAACGTAGCATCCTCATCGTCGATGATGAGAAGAATATTCGCAGTGGCCTTGCCATGGCCATGGAGCTGGAGGGCTATGAGAGCCTCACCGCTGAAGACGGAGCGGCAGCGTGGGCCCTTATGGGCAAGAAGGATGTGGACCTGGTCATCACCGACCTGCGGATGCCCAATCTCAGCGGAGAGCAACTCTTGCAGAAGATCAACGGAGCCTATCCGAGGCTGCCGGTCATCATCCTCACCGGCCATGGCACCATCGAGACGGCCGTCGATGCGATGCGCAAGGGTGCGATAGACTTCTTTACCAAGCCGGTGGAGCTGGACCGCCTCTCCTTGGTGGTCAAGAAGGCGCTCTCCACCACCGACCTCTATGCCGAGCATGAGAAGCTGAAGGCTGAGGTCGCCACCCTGAAGGCGCGCAACCGCTATGACCGCATCGTAGGCAAGAGCCAGAAGATGATCGCCCTTATGGAGACAGTCGCCCAGGTCGCCCCCACCCGTGCCTCGGTCCTCATCACCGGCGACAGCGGGGTGGGCAAGGAGCTTGTGGCCGATGCCATCCATGAGCTGGGCAACCGCTCCAAGGGCCCCTTCATCAAGGTGCACTGCGCAGCGCTGTCCGAGTCCTTGCTGGAGAGCGAGCTCTTTGGCCACGAGAAGGGCTCCTTTACCGGTGCCGTCACCCAGAAGAAGGGACGTTTTGAGCTTGCAGACGGGGGGACTATCTTCCTCGATGAGATCGGGGAGATCAACGCATCCATACAGGTGAAGCTCCTACGGGTCCTCCAGGAGAGGTCCTTTGAGCGGGTAGGGGGGGAGAAGCCCATCACCGTCGATGTGCGCATCGTCTGTGCAACCAACCGCGACCTGCTCAAGGAGATAGAGAAGGGCAACTTCCGTGAGGACCTCTACTACAGGCTCAATGTGGTCCATCTTGATGTGCCGCCCCTGCGTGAGCGCAAGGACGACATCCCCTTGCTGATGACCTCCTTCCTCTCCCAGTTCAACCAGGAGAACGGCAAGAGCCTGGAAGGGTTTTCCAATGAGGCCAAGAGGGCTCTGCTCTCCTATGACTGGCCAGGCAACATCCGTGAACTGCGCAACTCCATCGAGAGTGCTGTTGTGCTCTCACGCTCTTCTGTGATAGAGGTGGAGGACCTTCCCCCATCGGTGAGGCTCACCGACAAGTCGGCACAGCTCTCCTTGGAGGTGGGCATCACCCTCGCTGAGGCTGAAAAGCAGCTGATACTCTCCACCCTCGTGATGAATGGGGGGAACAAGACCCGCGCAGCTGAGACGCTGGGCATCGGGCGCAAGACACTCCATAGGAAACTACAGGAATACCACATTGACCAAGAATGACATATACCAGATTTTTGACAAGGGGGGGAGCCTTGAGAAGCGTTTCTCCACCTATGAATACCGTGAGGGTCAGCTGCTCATGGCGGACATGGTGCGTGAAGCCTACGATACGAATGCGATAGTCGCCATCGAGGCAGGCACAGGTATCGGCAAGTCCTTTGCCTACCTGGTTCCGGCCCTCTACCATGCCATGCAGGAAACCGATGAAAGGACCGTCATCGCAACGTCCACCATCAACTTGCAGAAGCAGCTCTACGAGAAGGACATCCCGATGCTCTTCAAGATCCTCAACCTCTCGTGCAAGACTGCCTTGGCTGTGGGTAGGGGCAACTACCTCTGCCTCGATCGGTTCATCGCTGTGCGCAATGACGCCTCGCTGCTTGCCCAGGACCCCCAGAGCGAACTCTATCAGCTCAATGAGTGGGCGATGACCACAGATACCGGGCTACGCAGCGACTATCCAGGTCGCCTTGGTGAGATCTGGGGCGAGGTCCTGTGCGACGGGGACCTGTGCAACACCCATAAGTGTGAGTATTTCAAGGAGTGTTTCTTTTTCAAGGCGAAGCAGAAGATAAAGGAGGCTCGCATCATCGTCAGCAACCACCACCTGCTGTTCACCGATGCGCGCTCGCGTCATGAGAGCGACATCGGCTTTGATGAGGAGGCTGTCCTTCCTGCATACAACCGCCTCATCATCGACGAAGCACACAACATCGAGAGCAACGCCTCCAGTTTCTTCACCTCCGAATACACCTCCAAGGAGATGCTTCGCCAGATCTCGTGGATACAGCGCTCGGGCAGGTTCGCCTCAAAGTCCTTGTTGGACCATTTGGGCGAGTTCTCCCCCGAACCCGAGCTGTTTGACCGCATACGTGACGATATCCATCTGCTCAGCGGGGAGGTGGGCACCTTGGACCAGTACCTGCTGGCTGTGTTTCAGAAGAATAACTTCCAGCCGGTCCTGATCAAGGTCGAGCAACAGCATCGCCTTGCCGAGTTTGTCGCCCAGGCAACCAAGGTCGCCCAGGCAAGCGGACGCCTCGCTGCCAAGATAGGGTACTTCATCGAGCGCCAGAAGGCGCCCGATGAGTATGCCTCCAAGGTGAATGAACTGATGGTACGGGGGACAAGGATCGCACAGATGAGCGAGGTGCTCTCGCAGTTCTGCAACTTTCCCCTCTGGGGGGATGAGGTGCACTGGTTCAATGCCGAGTCCTATAGGAACATCAGGTCGGTGGAGGTCTGCATCACCCCCTTGTCGATAGCCCCCATCCTGGTGGATGCCCTGTTCAAGAAGCTTGCCACGGTGGTCTGCACCTCTGCGACGCTGGACCTCAATGATGACTTTGCCTTCTGGGGAAGCCGTGTGGGCCTGCCCTACGATGAGGAGCGCCCCTATAGGAAATCATCCTTCTCGTCGCCCTTTGACTATCAGAACCGCCTGATGCTGCTTACCCCAAGCGATGCCCCCCAGCTTGCCAAGGATAATGAGGAGGCGTATGTATCATACATGTGCGAGACGGTATTCTCAGCTGTATTGTCAGCAGGAGGGGGGGCCCTGGTCCTGTTCACCTCCTACGCGATGCTGCAAAAGGTAAGCGAAAGGCTCAGGCCCCGTTTTGAACAGGAAGGGCTGGAACTCCTCTGCCAGCGTGATATGGACCGCTATTCGCTACTCAACCGCTTCATAGCGGAGAAGGACAGCTCCCTGTTCGCAACATCCTCCTTCTGGGAAGGGGTGGATGCCCCAGGTGATACGCTGAGGATGGTCATCATCGTCAAGCTTCCCTTCAGCGTCCCCACCGACCCTGTCTTCAAGGCAAGGTGTGATGACCTGGACAACAATGGGGGCAGCGGCTTCTACCACCTGGCCCTCAAGGAGGCCACCATGAAGCTGAAGCAGGGCTTCGGGCGCCTGATGCGCAATACAGGGGACAGGGGGGTGGTCCTTATCCTGGACAGCCGTGTAGTCACCAAGAACTACGGGGTGTTCATGATGCGCTCCCTTCCTGAGAGCTTCCATCCTGAGACCGAGACATCCACGGTGTGTGACAAGATTGAGAACTTCCTGTATGCGGACTAAAGTAAGGCAAGAGAATCGCTAAGAATTCAGATGTTTTTAAAAAGGAATCAAATAGAATACATTCAAATAATACTATAGGAATAATTCCTAATAGTGAAGAAAACAGGGTGGATACTCCTTTACTTTTAGCGTTTTTCTCCAGTATCATGGCTAGTAGTAATAAATATTGTATCTGTTTAGTCCTACCCTCTAAGCAAGGGTAGGAATTGCTCCATTGGCCATCAGAATTGCTAAACACTCATCATTGAATATATCCAGATATTTTCCATTGAAGACACTAGAAACAATCTCTTTTGGAGATTTTCCCTGCTTGCGTCCAGTGTCAAAGACAGACTGCATCATGGAAAATCCATCCGCACCTTTTACCGTCCTAAAACAACCGAAGACATTATAGGCCACTTTTAGCATACGAAACCCTTGCTCTGAGCGATTATTAGATACCGGAATATCAAAGTCTACAGCAAAGCGAAGTATCTCTTCCTTGTAATTCAAGTAGCGTTTGAGCAGGTTCTGTGCATCTGAAAGCGCCGGCTTTCTGGGCTTTCCGTTCTTTTTCAGCTTCGTTCCTACCAGGGGGAAAGGATCTTCAGCCTCACCTATCTTCAGGATATCATCATACCGCTCAAGGTAAGGAAGAAGGACATCCGCCGGTATCCGGCCGAAACCAAGAGCCAGGCATTCTTTCCTTAGCCTTTGCAGATCATGGAAAAGGTCGTTCATTAGTGTAGGCCACTTGAGTTTAGGATTATCCGCCTGGGCCTTGTTGTTCTCCCTCTCTAGGTGAGCAGCACACATTGCGTGTGTCACGTTCTCCAGTTTGAAGTAAGCCCTCCAGAAGTCATGTACTACAAATCCCGTATAATCCTGCATCACGCCAGCAGCGAGGGTGCCTTCCAAGCCACGAACACTATGACAGGTTATCAGCGTTGCATGTTCAGAGACAGTATCATGGTGCCAAGCTTTGTTGCCGTTGATATTCGCCCCTGTTTCATCGACGCCTAAAGCAGGTGCGGATTGAAGCAGGCTGGTTATCATGGACCTCACCTCCTTACACTTATCTGCAAACCTGTTGCAGATATCAAAGAGGGTGCCTGTGCTTAAGTCCAGCCCCATAGCAGAGCAGAGTTTAGACATCCGGTAGTAGGATACAAAACCAACATTCTTCAGCAGGATTGCATACGCCTTAATGTTCGGACCATACTGCTTGGAACCGGTGATGTAATGGGGGAAAAGGCCCTGCACTTTCTGGTTGGCTTTGCTAGGGCATGTGAACTGCCAGCTCCTATACTCGGTCTGAATCTCCAAAATCTCAATATCCATGCCATACCGTTTATCACATACCCTACCGTGCTGCATGCAGGAAGCAAGGTTTTGGCACCCTGAGCACCCTTCGGGAACAAGGTCGACAAATCGGTCAGAGACCTCCTTAAGCTTCATGCCAGAACCCTCATGGCCGGGAAGCCTACCAGGCTTCTCCTGGGTCATCTTGCGTAGAGAGAGGTTCCTCTTCACCTTTTTGGGAGTGAGGTTTCCTGTACTTTTGGCAGGGTTGGAAGCCGATGGGGGTATGCCGCTGTTGGAGCTGTCGTTGGATTTTGCAGACGTATTCCTCTTGTCCTTTTCGACCAAAGTAGCGATGAGAGCGGTAAGCTCATTGATCTTATCAGCCTGCTCGGCATTATGCTTGGCCAGTTCTTGGTTAATCTTGGAATTTGCTGCATTGATCTTGTTGCTTGATTCATTAGCTCTGACAAGATCCTCAATAGTTTTATTATGTGCAGCCACAGTGGCAATAAGGCCTTTGATCTCAGCAGGAAGATTTGCATTGTTGTTGGATGCAATGATTCCGTTTAGAACATTGATGGTTTCCCTAAGGCCTGTAATAACAGCGAAAAGCGCCTGGATATCAAAAGACATATCAGCAGGGATGTTCGATGAAGTCCCTTTCAGGACCTCTGCATCTTTGCTGGTTTTACGCTTCTTACCCATGGACAAGCCTCTCTTTTATGCTGTCCATTGTACTATGGGAAACGGTAAAAAGTCAACTAAAAAAATAATATAAAATTATACATTGTATATATTTAACAGTCAATAGAAGCATCTATTAGCCCAGGAGAAACGCAAGGAAGGCCCTAGAAGGCCTTCCTTTGAAAAATATGGTTTGGAACTCAAAACATCAGATAGGTGCTTGCTATGGATGTAATTACTCAGAAAATTGGGACGACTAAACAGATACTAAATATTATACCATTATTTGGAGGCTCCCCTTGCACAAACATCCCTTATCAGTACTTGTAGTCGTAGGACTACTCAGCGTGCTGCTTTTTGCCAGTTGTGGTGACACACCCAGCAATATCACACTTCCCAAACCCATCGAAGACCTTAGCATCAAGGCTAGCTTTGATTTCAAGACTACTGAACTGAAGGCTATAAGCTATGATTTTACCGATGTGTATAAGAATATTCCTATCACCATCTATGCCTCGGCATATGATGCGAAACCCGCAACCCAATCCGTCCCTGATGTTGTTGTCGGGGCCGCAATGACCGATGGTGAAGGTACTTTGTCGACTCAGATCACCATACCTTATGGGTACACGCATATTGTGTTTACATCAAACAAAGTAGGGTTCACTGACCTCAGGCTGCCGAAAGATTACAGTGAAAGATCTCTTTCCAGGGCTGTAACAGCAAGAGGCCTCGATGGTGAGTATACCTTCAGCAGTGATCTTCCAACGAGAACAGTCAATCCTAGTATCACACAGAGTGATGACCATTGGTTGTTTGTTGACGATACCTATTCATTGGGTGGAATACCAGAATCCCGATTTTCGATTTCCCTTGACGATGATTTCCTCAATGATGTGCACAATGTCTTATTTAAAACGAATAAGCAAGAAAGCCAAGCTCCTCAAGAGCTGATAGATGGTCTGACTGTTGGTACCTTGGACATGTCTGCTGCTAACGACGTATGGATTACCTTTATCGATGAAAAGGCAAAATATTGGAACAATACCTTGGGGTATTATACCTACCCTACAGATCGTGACCCCAGTGAACCCCTTGTAATTGGCGTCGATGATATTACCTTGGTATTTCCTAATGCCTCCTATGGGACAGAAGCCAACCCACTCCTAGAAAGCGGAGACACCGTATACATTGGAGAAGTTGGGGCAGGGCAATCCCTTGGCTTTGTCTTGATAGCTAACGGATTTGATAGTAATACTCATAAAGTCAGGACAACAAACCATAATGGTATCCGTTATTCACAAAAGGGGCTAAACATAGTTCCTGTTCCGGACCCTGCTCCAGATCCTGAATACAGGGACCATGCATCCATTATGTACTACGGGGATAAGGTGTTTCTTGTAGGGATGGAAGACGATAAGAATACCGCCAATGATTATAATTTCAATGATCTGGTATTTGCTGTTGTCGTAGGGGATGAAAAACTAGTAGAGAATTCAGTAAGTTCAGATGCCGCATTACCCGAACCTGACTGGGATGGAGACGGGTTGTCTGACGCACTCGATGCTTTTCCACGGGATAGTACCCGTATGACAAGTGAAACCCTCTCAGGTACTCTTGCCTATGAGGATAAATGGCCGCAAACTTTTGACTACGACTTTAACGACCTGGTAGTTGGCTATGAGTATACCTATGGGGGAAACGGAGCGAACGAGATTGTCACCATAGAAATGAAGTATACCCTCCTGGCAAGTGGAGCATGGTATCCTAATGGGCTTGCACTTGCCCTACCGTTCGTTGAAGGAACAGATTTTTGGATTACTGACTTTACATACTCCAAAAATGGTAAGGTTTCAACTGTAGCTGAGATCACAGATATCTCTAATGTTACTAATGACAATAAGTCACAGATTTTGATTTTTGAGAAACAACTATCTGTAATGGAAGAAAAGCCATTCAATACAAGTGACGATGAAATGCGCAAGCTTGAAGCGCAATCAGTTTCCTTTACCCTGAATTTCACCCCTGCAATGTCTAAGGAGTCCTTAGGGGATGCATTGGGTACCGCTCCCTACGATGTTTACATGCTAGTGGATAATTCCAAAGATGATCCTAATGCAGACTCCAAAAAGGGTCGAGAAGTGCATCTCGTTGGTTTTGGTCCTACAACTCTTGCTAACCAGACTTTTTTGGATCAAGCTACTACCTTGAAAAATACAGAGTACTATAGGTCTGCGAGTAATCTTCCCTTTGCGATACATATCCCCGGAGCTTGGGACTATCCCTTGGAACATAAGAGCATTACCGAAGCATACAATCATTTTGGTGATTGGGCTGAGTCCAGTGGCGAGAAGTATCCCGATTGGTACCAAGATAAGCCAGATTACAGGAACACCGCCAACATCTACCGATAGAGAAAAGATTTCCTCATGGCGCAGGGGTATGTGACCCCTGCACTGCAGACTCTTCTCTCATCGTGGATGTTTCGCAAATGATGATGGGGGAGGAGAGCACCAAATGGATGTACAAGTCTGTTGTGCTGAATAATAAAACTGTAAATGAAAACCCAGAAACTGTAGTAAGTCTTTGGGTTTTCTGTATGTAAAACGGGATTATGGAGACATAAAACTAGAAATACTACGGGAAAATATAGCAAGACCAATAGAAATTATTGATATTAGCTCCTAATAGTAAGAAATATTGGGGGCATTCCACTTTACATTATTGGTTTTCTCCTTGTATTATTAACTGTATTTCATAGCATAAATTGGAGGCTCCTCTTGCATAAACGCCACGTTTCATTACTCTTAGTCATAGCATTTCTCTTTGTTTTCCTATTTGTTGGTTGTGGTGACACTCCTAGCAATGATGGACCTCCCAAAACAATAGACAAACTTTCCATACCTGATGACTTCACATTCAGGACAACTGAGGTTGTCACGGTTACCTATGATTTTGGTGGAAATTTTTCCAATATTCCCATAGCCATCTACGGGTCGGCGTATGATGCCTTCACAACAGATCAAACCATTCCTGATTTCATGGTTGGTTCTGGAACAACCAGTGACACTGGACTTTTGCAGACACAGGTTACAGTACCTCTCAGCTGTGTCACCCTTGTCCTGATTCCAAACTATATAGGGTTGCCTGGGGAAATTCGGATAGCAAAAGATGATGCAATATATATTTCCAGAGCACTTACTGCAAAAAAGGGCTCAGATCCCGAGTATACGTTCGACAGTGATGATCTTCCAACCAGAACACCAGATCCATTACGTATCAAGCAGAGTGATAACCATTGGTTGTTTCTGAACGACGAATATACATTGGATGGTATACCAAAATCTCTTTTTACCGTTGAACTCGAAAAGGATTTCCTCAAGGACATAAACAACTCCCTGTTTAAACGGAACAAGGGTATCGATGATAATGTCCCTACAGAGCTTACGGATGGTCTTACTGTAGGGACGTTGGACATGAATGCTACTAATAAGGTATGGATGACTTTTATCGATGAAAAGGCTGGCTTTAACAATACACTGGGATATTACACCTATGAAACAGGCAATAGACCTCCTAAGATAACCCCTGATCTTGTTACCCTAGTATTTCCCAATGCTTCCTATGGGAAAGGAAAAGACACATATCTAGAAAGCGGGGACACGGTATACATCGGTGAAATAGCTGCAGGTCAGTCAATCGGCTTTGTCCTGATAACCAACGGCTGGTTTTCACGAGTCAAGGATACTACAGGCCAAGTCAGGAAAGAGGGGCAAGGCATCTATTATTCTGAAGCTGACCTAAACCCTAAAACAGAGCCTCATACTTCCATAATACAATATTCTGATAAGGTGTTTCTTGTTGGGATAGAAGATAACGAGCACTCAGAAAAGGATTATAACTTCAATGATGTGGTCTTTGCCGTCATTGTTGGCGATAAAGATGCAGTAAAAAAATTAGGTTCACATATTATTCCAACCGATTTTGACGAAGATGATGATGGCGTTATTGATTCCCTCGACGCATATCCGGATGATGCTACGCGTACAACAAAAGAAGTACTCACCGGAACGCTCGCCTATGAGGATTTGTGGCCGAAACTCGGGGACTATGACTTCAATGACCTTGTTGTAGAGTATGAATATGCCATTGACGGAAACAAGGACAACAAGATTGTCAGCATGGAGATGAAGTATACCATCCTGGCCAGTGGTGCTTCTATGCCCAATGGACTTGCATTGGCGATTCCCTTAACTCTGACTACTGATTTTACGATTAGCCAACTAACCTATACAAAAAGTGGTGTAAGCCCAACTAATGCCGTTGTTTCACCGATTTCCAACGATGCAGGTTCACAAATACTGATATTCGAGAGACAGGATTGGGTAGTGGGTGGCAGACCTTTCAACACAATACCAGACCTCCTCAGCGATAGACTTGTTCCCCAATCAGTTACCTTTACCCTGACTTTCACCCCTGCAGTTGCGAGAAGCATCTTGGGTGCAGTTCCCTATGATGTCTACATGCTCGTCGATAATGCCCGAAAGGATGGTCAATCTGGAATACTTGTGAAGGAGGTGCATCTCATCGGCTTTGCTCCTACTACATTGGCACATCCGGGTTTCCTTGATGAGTCAGATGGTCTGAAGAATAGGGACCACTACAAGTCAGAGCGAAATCTTCCTTGGGCTATTCATATTCCTGGTGAATGGCAATACCCCTTGGAGAAGAAGTCTATTGTAGAAGGATACAAGTATTTTGGTGCATGGGCTGAATCTGGTGGTGTGAATTACCCCGATTGGTACCAAAACAAACCAAAATACAAGAATTTAGCAAATCTGTATTGAGCCATATAGGAATGTTCAGTGTCAGCAGTGGTCTTGAAACCTCTGCTGACCTCATTGTCTCGTAGACCATCACCTGTTAGAAAAACATCAAAGAGATGTGCTCGTACGTTTGATAGACGATTACGAAAAAACCCAGAACCCTTGAAAAAGGTTCTGGGTTTTTAGATGTTTTGAATATAGGATGAAAAATTATTATAAGCTTTGAACGTAAGGAATCTGTTATTTGTCTCTTATGAATGGATATAATGCACCAGCTAGAGTAATCAGGTACGTATAGCTTTACACGTGCGTATTCTCCCAGTAGTATTACATATCATTAAGGTACTATTTGGAGGTACTCCTTGCACAAACGACATATATTTTTATTTTTAGGGTTAGTTGGACTCTCTGTTTTTCTTTTAGTTGGATGTTGGGACACTCCAAGCAATGATGGACCTCCCAAACCAATAGACAAACTTACCATACCTGATGACTTCACATTCCGGACAACTGAGGTTGTCACGGTAACCCATGAATTCGGTGAAAAGTTTTCTAACATTCCCATAGCAATCTATGGATCAGCATATGATATCTCCACTGAGGATCAACGTATTCTTGATTTCGTTGTTGGTTCTGGAACAACTAGTGATACCGGACGTTTGGAGACACAGGTTACAGTACCTCTCAGTTGCGTTTCTTTAGTCTTGAAACCAAACTATATAGGATTGCCTGAAGAGATCAGGCTATCAATTGATACTGGCCAGAGAATTGTTTCTAGGGCGTTTCCAGTGAGAAAAGACTCAGACGACGATGATGATGATGACGATGATGATGACGATAACTATACGTTCAGCAAGACCCTTCCAAAGCGAACAGTTACTCCCAGCATCACGCAAAGTGATAAGTATTGGAATTTTGTGAATGATGAATATTCAGATGAAGGAATTCCTGATTCTCTCTTTTCGATTGACATCAAAAAGAATTTCCTCAAAGATGTGAACTCAATTTTTAAGAACAATAAGAATGAAGGAGATATCCCATCAGAGATCAAAGTTGGAATGGATGTTGGAACCTTGGATATGTCTGAAGAAAACGACGTGTGGATGACATTTATCCATGAAAAGACTTGGTTCGATAATACTCTGGGGTATTACACCTATCCTACAGGTACAAACCCAACGTTAGAAAACATTGATGAGAAGACTACTATAGTATTTCCCAATGCATCCTATGGCAAGAGAAAAGATGACTATCTTGAGAGTGGAGACTCTGTGTACATTGGAAAGATAGCTAAGGGTCACTCTATTGGCTTTGTGCTGATTTCTGATGGTTGGTTAGAGGAAGACAAATACCGTCCAGAGGGACAGGTCAGCAGAAAAGGTGAAGGCATCTATTATTCACAGAAAGAGCTAAATCCAGACGAAAAACCTCAAGCTTCCATACTATATTATGGTGAGAAGGTATTCCTTGTCGGGATGGAAGACAATGCACATACTGCTAATGGTCATACTTTCAATGATATAATCTTTGCCGTTGTAGTAGGCGACAATGACCTTGTAGGCGATTTAGGATCCAATGTCATACCTCCAGCCGTTGATACGGATGGTGACGGGGTTATTGATGCCCTCGATGCGTATCCTGATGATAAGGATCGCACGACAAAAGAAATCATCTCTGGCACCCTTGCCTATGAAGATTTGTGGCCGAAACTCGGTGACTATGACTTCAACGATCTGGTGATAGGGTATGAGTATACGATAGATGGAAACAAGGCCAACGAGATTGTCAGCATGGAAATGGAGTATACCATCCTGGCAAGTGGTGCGTCGTTGCCTAATGGACTTGCGTTGGCGATTCCCTTAACTCTGACTACTGATTTTACGATTAGCCAACTAACCTATACAAAAAGTGATGTAAGCCCAACTGATGCCGTTGTTACACCGATTTCTAAAGGTGCTGGTTCACAAATACTGATATTCAAGAGACAGGATTCGGCTAAGTTTATGGGTGAGAGGCCATTCAATACAGGAAATAATACCGAACTTGATCCTCAATCAGTTTCCTTTACCTTGGATTTCAACACTCCCATTTCCAAAACTACCGTGAAGGAGAACTTTGGTGATGTTCCCTATGATGTCTATATGTTGGTCAATAACGCTCTAATTGGAGATAATACAGAAATTCTTGTTAAAGAAGTGCATCTCATTGGTTTTGCACCTACATCCGAGGCAAACCAGGATTACCTGAAAGAAGCAGATGAACTGAAGAATAAAGATTACTACAAGTCTGAACGCAATCTTCCTTGGGCAATTCATATACCTGGCAAATGGGACTATCCCTTGGAAAAGAAGTCTATCGCGGAAGGATATAGGTATTTTGGGGCATGGGCTGAGTCTGGGGGCAAGAAATACCCTGATTGGTACCAAGATAAACCAAACTACAAGAATCTAGAAAATCTTTACTGAAAATAAAATTGGTCATTGTCAGCAGTGGTTGTGAAACCTCTGCTGACCGCTTTAACTCGTAGACGATCAACTGTAGGCTACCAGTTGGAGAAATATCAAATTGGTGTGATCGGTCAAGTTTGTTTTCTTGGGGGCCTATTGCAAGTGAATACCCAGATACGTGTGTTAACGAATCTGGGTGTTCTCTTTGGTTTGCCCAGCATGGGCAATAACTAGGTGGTGAAAGTCCACTGTGGGTGCGGTACTGCCAAGGGCAGAACCACTAGCTTAAGGCAAGTGCAAACA
>Ga0265295_1000789_pt1 | contig 60437 bp, 52 predicted proteins | sample Munlansysbiofilm_FD_192503 | JGI IMG/M metagenome (GOLD analysis project Ga0265295, IMG submission 192503) | Leachate microbial communities from a municipal landfill in Southern Ontario, Canada - Methane capture system biofilm | ecosystem: Engineered > Solid waste > Landfill > Unclassified ... | reverse complement strand
CAGGCGATACGGTGAGGTGAATATGAACATCACCATTAGGCATTCGTGTGTACTGAGCACCCTCCACGATATGCTCCTCAAAAGCAGTTCGAGCACCATCGGGGTAGGTGTGGAATTTTATTAAACCCTTGGGCAAATTGCCATAGTTCAGCGCGTATGGTTGCAACAAAGCCTTTACAATGGTGGTGTAGTCTTTTTGCTCAACAAGAGTATCAATGCTACACCTGTTTTTCTCCAGCTCAGCCTTTAAATCGCCATAAAATGCAAATTTTTTGATTTTATCAAAGAAGTTCCACATGGAGTTAAACCCCTTATCCTCAAAGCAAGCATCCTGTCTTTCTGGGTATTCGTCAATAAACTCGTAAAGATGCTTAAACATCCTTGTGGCTGCTCCCGATGCGGGGACAAATTTGGTGAGGGACCCCTCGTAGCTCTTGAACAGATCCACCAGATCATCCACCTCGCTGCATTCCAGGCGAAGAATACCATCGCCCACCACGGCAGGCTTAACGATATCTAGGTATGGAAATCCCTTTGCAAAGTTGCTAAGCTGCTGCTCAACCGCCTCTTTAGATATTCCAATTTCATGTAGCTGCTCAATGTCCTTTGTCGATAGCATAGCTGATTTTTTTTTTGATTTATGACGATTTTCGTGGGTAAATATCGTTATTTTTTAACTATTCTTACCTTTGCAGCCTGTTTTTCGCAGCATAATTAGCAAATAAACCGATATGAGTTCTAGAAAGATAAATGTGGTTACCCTGGGCTGCTCCAAGAATGTGGTGGACTCGGAGTACCTGATGAAGCAGCTGGAGGTTGGCGACTGGGAGGTGATTTACGATTCGAATGATACGTCTGCAAGGGTTGTGATTATTAATACCTGCGGATTTATAGCCGATGCCAAGGAGGAGTCCATCGATACCATACTATCGTTTGTCGAGGCTAAAAAGAGTGGTCAAATCGATAAGGTATTTGTTATGGGATGCCTCTCGCAGCGCTACAGGGAAGAGTTAACCGAGGAAATTCCAGAGGTGGATGGCTTTTTTGGGGTTACCGATATGCCAGAAATCTTAAGACGTTTGAACACCAGTCTTAGCGAAAAGTATCTAAACCAAAGGCATATAACCACACCAAGCCATTATGCATTTCTAAAGATATCCGAGGGATGTTCTTGGGGGTGCTCATACTGCGCCATTCCTATTATTCGTGGTAAGCATATATCTAAACCCATCCCCGATCTGCTAGAGGAGGCTCAGGTATTGGTGAACCAAGGCGTTAAGGAGTTGATCCTAATTGCTCAGGATTCAACGTTTTATGGAATGGATATTTATGGCGAACGTAAGATCTCCGAGCTTATAACTGAGCTGAGTAGGATAGATGGGTTAGAGTGGATTAGGATTCATTACGCATACCCAACCTGCTTCCCAATGGATCTGCTCACCGTGATGCGGAGCAATCCCAAGGTTTGCAAGTATATCGATATCCCTTTCCAGCACGTTAGTACCAATGTGCTTAAGGCCATGCGGCGGGGTATAAATCGCGAGGAGACCATCAAGTTTATTGAGACGTTGCGTAGCGAAGTTCCAGAAGTAGCCATTCGAACCACATTGTTAGTAGGGCATCCGGGGGAGACTGAGGGCGATTTTAACGAGCTCCTTGATTTTGTTAGGGACATGAAGTTCGATAGGTTGGGCGTTTTTGCCTACTCCGAGGAGGAGGGAACACACTCTGCAACTTTAGCCGACGATGTTCCTGAGGCAGTAAAACAAAGTCGAGTTGAACAGATTATGGAGTTACAGCAGCAAATATCATTAGATAACAACAAGTTAAAGCTAAATAGGATATTCAAGGTAATTGTCGATAGGGAAGAGGAGGAGTACTACATTGGCCGCACCGAGTTCGACTCGCCCGAGGTAGATCAGGAGGTTCTTATTAGTAAAAACCAAACCATTGCCTTAAAACCTGGCGATTTCGTTAGCTGCAAAATTGTGGATGTTGCCGACTACGATTTGTATGGCGAAGTTGTACCCTAACGATAAACCCAATAAAGCACGAAAGGCTGATGAACTCTCATCAGCCTTTCTCATTTTTATAAATCCGATACTAGCAAACTGCATCAATGCACGTTGATAACACTTATTTCAGCTTACAAAAAGCTAAACCAGCTCCCTAAGCTTGCCAATGGCCGCGTCGTAGTTGGGCTCGTTCCCAATCTCAGGAACTATTTCAATGTACCGAATCACATCGTTGGCATCAATAATTACTACACCTCGGGCCAAAAGCCTTAGCTCGCTGATATGGAAACCATAGTTCTTGCCAAAGTCCATCTCGCGATGATCGGACAGGGGAACCAGGTTGTTGATCCCTTCGGCTCCGCAGAAACGCTTTAGGGCAAAGGGTAAATCGGCCGAAATGGCTAGGAATGCCACCTTATCGCCAAACTGGGCTGCCTCCTGGTTAAATTTACGGGTTTGCATTGAGCAAACACCAGTATCGATGGACGGAAAGATGGATAGCAGCTTGACCTTGCCCTTATAATCATTTAGACTTGCAGGCTTAAGCCCATCGTTAAGCAGGGTAAAGCTTGGCGCCTTATCGCCAACCCGAATCTCGTTTCCAATTAGGGTAACTGGATTTCCTCCAAAGGTTATTTTCTTACTCATGGCTGTTTATCGTTATTATGTGTGTTTTTTGTTTTGTATAGTACAAACGCTAGGTTGCCCGGTTTGTTCAGCAATCTACAAAAAAACGCCCTTAAAAGGGCGTTTAGTTGCTGTTTTATGTGCTACTAGTCGATTCGGAATCAGGTTTTACCTCCTTCGGATTCTCCTTTTTCTTTACTATTTTGATCTGAATCTTTTCGTCCTTCTTGTTGTAATCAACACAAATGGTATCGCCAACCTGAATCTCGCTCTTTATAATTACCTCGGCCATTTCGTCCTCAAGGTATTTTTGTATTGCACGTTTCAACGGTCGGGCACCGTATTGAACATCATAACCCTTCTCCGCCACAAAGTCTTTCGCCTTGTCAGTTAGTTCAATGATGTAACCCAGGTTGTGAATCCTCTCAAACAGGCCTTTGAGCTCAATGTCGATAATTTTATGGATATGGTCGCGGGTAAGCGAGTTAAACATAATCACATCATCAATCCTGTTAAGGAACTCGGGCGCAAACGCTTTCTTGAGCGCCTTCTGAATTATGCTTTTCGCATAATCATTATTTGACGACTCGCTGGTATTGGTTTTAAAGCCAACTCCCTGTCCAAAATCTTTCAGCTCACGGGTGCCAATATTTGAGGTCATGATGATGATGGTATTCTTAAAGTCCACCCTGCGCCCCAAGCTATCGGTTAGCTGCCCCTCATCTAGCACCTGGAGTAAAATATGGAATACATCGGGGTGAGCCTTTTCAATCTCATCGAGTAGCACCACCGAGTAGGGTTTGCGCCTTACCTTTTCGGTTAGCTGTCCACCCTCCTCGTAACCCACATAGCCAGGAGGTGCTCCAATTAGGCGCGATACGGAGAATTTCTCCATGTACTCGCTCATATCTATGCGTATAAGGTTATCGGTGGTATCGAAAAGATATTTTGCAAGCACTTTGGCCAGCTGGGTTTTCCCAACACCCGTTGGGCCAAGGAATACAAATGTGCCAATGGGTTTATTGGGATCCTTAAGCCCGGCACGGTTGCGCTGAATTGATTTCACAATCTTACCAATGGCCTCATCCTGTCCAATAACCGAGTCCTTTAGCTCTTCGCCCATCTTCAGCAATCGGGTGCCCTCTGCTTGGGCAATGCGCTGAACTGGAACACCGGTCATCATGGCAACAACCTCGGCCACCTTTTCGTCATCCACAATCTCACGATGCTTAACCAGCTCGCGCTCCCAACGCTGCTGCTCACGCTCAAGCTGCTCTAGGAACTGTTTCTCGCGATCCCTGAAGCTGGCGGCCGATTCAAAATCTTGATTTTTTACAGCCTTAAGCTTCTCGGCCTTTGCCTCTTCAATCTGCTTTTCTAAAGCAATTATTTTCTCGGGCACTTTTATGTTTGATATGTGTACCCTTGAACCCGACTCATCCAAAGCATCAATGGCCTTATCGGGGAGATGCCTATCGGAGATGTAGCGCATGGTGAGCTTTACGCAGGCATCAATTGCCTCGGGGGTATAGAATACGTTGTGGTGATCCTCGTAACGCTCCTTGATTTTATTGAGAATTTCAGTGGTTTCCTCGGGCGATGTTGGTTCAACCATCACTTTTTGGAAACGACGCTCTAAGGCCCCATCCTTCTCAATGTGCTCACGGTACTCATCGAGGGTGGTTGCTCCAATGCATTGTAACTCTCCGCGGGCAAGGGCAGGCTTTAGCATATTCGCTGCATCGAGCGAACCGGTGGCGCCACCCGCACCAACGATTGTGTGTATCTCATCGATAAACAGGATAACATCGTTAGTTTTCGAGAGCTCGTTAAGTATGGCCTTCATCCTCTCCTCAAATTGCCCACGGTACTTGGTACCTGCAACAATCGATGCCAAATCGAGCGTTACTACGCGTTTGTTAAATAGAACACGTGAAACTTTACGCTTGGCAATTCGCATGGCCAGCCCTTCGGCAATGGCCGATTTACCCACGCCGGGTTCACCAATTAGGATTGGATTATTCTTCTTTCTACGGCTAAGTATTTGGGCAATACGTTCAATCTCCTTTTCGCGGCCAACAATTGGGTCAAGCCTATTCTCCTCTGCAGCCTTGGTTAAATCAATGCCAAAGTTATCGAGCACAGGCGTATCGCTGGCAGGTTTCCCGGGGGCAGGTTGTGGCCCTCTGGGTGTTCCTCCAAACGACCGCTCATCGTCCTCGTCGGAAAATTCGGCTTTTGTTTCAATGATTTCTGGTTTCATTTCGGCTTTCACAGTATAGTAATCAATATTTTTTGCATCAAGCATCTGAGTTACAAGGCTATTCTCATCTTTTAAAATGGCTAGCAACAAATGAGCCGTGTTTATAGTCTCAGCTTTAAGCTCCCGAGCAACTAGCGTTACCAGCTTAAGCACCCGCTCGGCCGACTTGAAGAGCGGAAGGCTATCGGGGTCTAAAAGAGGGGAGGGCAGCTCCGAACCCTTAATTTTACCCTCGATTTGTTCTTTTGCCTCAGGGAGGTTAACCCCAAGCTCAAGCAGTATATTAATGGCCATTCCCTCACCATCGCGAAGGATACCCAGAAAGAGATGCTCTGTTCCAATGCTGGGGTTACCAAGCCTCACAGCTTCTTCGCGGCTGTAACTCAACACCTCCTTGATCTTATTCGAAAACTTGTAGTCCATCTATTGATTTAAATTTTTTCGACACTAAAGTAATACAGTATAACAGATTTACCAACTCTATGTTGTCAATTTGAGCTAAGAATTTAAAAATATTCTTGGCCTAAAAGTTGGTTTGCTGCGATAATTTTAATAACATATTGCTAAACAGCTCTATTGGGATGGCTCTTGGGGGGTTCAAATGCTCGACCCGAGGCCCTGAAAACATGTTGATAAATAGTAGATACGATACATTAAAGTATGGGATAAAATTGGTAAATTAGCAGGTTTTAAATTTGAAATGAAGTAAACCGTTTTTATTAAAGTAACACTTTTATAAATGACTGGAGAAGATAAAATTAAAGTGGTTAACATCGAGGAGGAGATGAAGACAGCTTACATTGATTACTCAATGTCGGTTATTGTTTCAAGAGCCCTCCCAGATGTAAGAGATGGATTAAAACCAGTTCACCGCCGCGTACTGTTTGGGATGTCGGGACTAGGGCTAACGCCCGGTAAATCGTACAAAAAATCGGCCCGTATTGTGGGTGAGGTTTTGGGTAAGTACCACCCACATGGTGACTCATCGGTATACGATGCCATGGTCAGGATGGCGCAAGTATGGTCGCTTCGATACCCACTGGTTGAGGGGCAAGGTAACTTTGGATCAATTGATGGCGACAGCCCCGCAGCGATGCGTTATACTGAAGCGCGCCTACAAAAAATATCGGAAGACGTGCTGGCCGATCTGGATAAGAATACGGTTGACTTTAGGCTAAACTTCGACGACTCCCTTGAGGAGCCAACCGTAATGCCGACGCGCATTCCCCTTCTATTGGTAAATGGTACCTCAGGTATTGCCGTAGGTATGGCAACCAATATGCCTCCGCATAACCTATCGGAGGTGGTTGATGCTACCTGCGCCTATATTGACAACAAGGATATTGACATTGAGGAGCTCATTAAGTATCTGCACGGCCCTGATTTCCCCACAGGAGGTATTATATACGGAATCCAAGGCATTAAGGATGCCTACCGCACAGGTAAAGGCAGGGTTGTAATTCGTTCAGCCACAGAGATTGAGCAAACCGAATCGGGCCGAGCAAAAATTATTGTTACCGAAACCCCCTATATGGTGAATAAGGCGGATATGATCAAGAAAATCGCCGACCTTATCAACGAGAAAAAGATTGATGGCATCAGCTACATCAACGACGAATCGGACAGGAATGGTACAAGGGTGGTGATCATCCTTAAAAGGGAGGCCGTTACCAATGTGGTGTTGAACAACCTGTTCAAGCAATCGCAGTTACAATCCTCTTTCTCAATAAATAATATTGCGCTAGTAGATGGTAGGCCTAAGCTCCTTAACCTACTGGATCTTATCAGGCTATTCGTTAATCATCGCCACGATGTAATAATTCGTCGTACACATTACGAACTCGATCAGGCGCAGAAACGAGCCCATATCCTCGAAGGGTTGCTTATTGCCATTGATAATATTGATGAGGTAATTGCAATAATCCGGGCTGCTCAAACCCCCGAAGAGGCTCGTGAGAAGTTGATGGAACGCTTTGAACTATCCGATATACAAGCCCGTGCTATTATCGATATGCGTTTAAGAAGCCTAACTGGGCTTGAACGTGAGAAGGTAAAAGAGGAGCATGCTGAGCTAATGAAGATGATTGAGTACTACAATCAGGTTCTCCAGGACGAAACCCTCCAAATGAAGATTATTAAGGATGAGCTCCTTGAGGTGAAGGCCAAGTATGGCGATGCCCGTAGAACCCAAATAGTGCCCGATGCCGAGGAGTTTAACCCTGAGGATTTTTATGCCGACGAGGATGTGGTGATCACCATTTCGCATCTTGGATACATTAAGCGCACCCCCCTTACAGAGTACAGATTACAGGCAAGGGGAGGGGTAGGCACCAAGGGAGTAGCTGCTCGGGATGAGGATTTTATTGAGCATCTGTTTGTTGCCTCAATGCACAACACCATGCTTTTCTTTACCGAGAATGGGAAATGCTTCTGGCTCAAGGTGTATGAGATTCCCGAAGGGGCCAAATCGTCAAAAGGAAGAGCTATCCAAAACCTCATTAATATTGAACCAGAGGATAAGGTTAAGGCTTACATCAACGTAAAAACTTTAAATGATCCCGAGTATGTGAGAAAAAAATTCATCATTTTGGGAACAAAGAAGGGCATAATCAAGAAAACATCGCTTGAGGCTTATAGCCGCCCACGCCAAAATGGGGTAATTGCCATCACCGTAAAGGATGGTGATCAGCTGCTGGAGGCATGCTTAACCGATGGCAACTGCCATATGATGCTGGCAGCAAAGAACGGCAAGGCCATTAAGTTCCCCGAGAACCTTGTTAGGGCCATTGGACGAACCGGAGGCGGAGTGCGAGGTATTTCCATAACGCCCGATGATGAGGTGATTGGCATGGTTTGTGTGAAGAGTGATGAAAAGGTTGATATTCTGGTGGTTTCAGAAAAAGGTTATGGGAAACGCTCAAATTTTGAAGATTATCGAATTACGAATAGAGGTGGAAAAGGAGTAAAAACCATCAATATCACCGAAAAAACTGGTAAGCTAATTGCTGTTAAGGCTGTTTCCGACAACAACGACCTAATGATAATAAATAAGAGTGGGATAACCATTAGGCTTGCAGTATCGGGAGTAAGGGTGGCTGGCAGAGCAACCCAAGGAGTTAAGCTAATAAATTTAAGGAATGGTGATACCATTGCTGCAGTAACCAAGGTGGATGCGGCTTCCGAAGAAGGGCAAGCGCAAGAGTTTACCGAAACACATGAAGAGAATGATAACTAAATGATTTTTAGTTAGAATAGAAAGATAAATTGATTATTAATCATAAACCAAAAACATGATGAAACGAATAATTTTATTTTTATCAGCTGTATTAGTGGCAAGCGGCTTGCTAGCCCAGACCTCTAAACAAGTAAATTTTAGCTCTTTAGAGAGAAAAGTGGAGAAAAGCAACAGTAACCTTGAGCACAAAAAACGTAGCACAAGTTACAAGACCTGGCTTTCGCATGGTGAACTAATGTTCGATGTGTATGACGCTATGACCCTAAGTGCAACCACCGGGATGACCATGAGTGAATTCAACATCATCGTGGGAACACCCAATGAAGAAACGGAGAAGGAGATTGATGGCCAAATGGTTACTGAGTACAAAATGGACAGGGTAAATTTTTACTTCATAAATGGCGTATTGGAGTACTGGACTTTCACCGATGAACTGGTTGCGAACCCTTTGAGGGTTGCATACAACAGCTTCCTGAAAGCAAAAGAGCTTGACGATAAGGGACGGGCAGATAAGAACCTTTCCGAAAACCTGAACAGGCTTAAGTACATGTACATTACTGAAGGAACAAGCAACTACACCAAAAAAAATTACTTGGAATCAGCAGAGCACTTCGAGACTGCCATTGAGATTGGTGAACACCCACTTGTTAACTATGTTGATACCGTTGTAATTTACTATGCTGGTTTATCAGCTCAGGTAGGAGGCGATAACGAAAAGGCTATTAAGCTGTACAAAAAAGCTCTCGAGTACAACTATGGTACCGATGGTAACATATATTACAATATTTTTGAAGCTTACTCGCAGCTGGGTAAAGCCGAGAAGGGTGTTGAATACCTAAAAGAGGGATTTGTTAAATATCCAAAGAATCAAGCTGTTCTGTACGGGTTGATTAACTATTACATAGCACAAGGTGATGACCCACAGCTAGTGCTAGAGTACATACATCAAGCTATGGAAACAGACCCCAATGAGCCTTCACTCCATTTTGCTGAGGGTACATTGTATGATAAGCTTGACAATACAGACAAGGCTATGTCTGCCTATATTAAGGCCATTGAGCTTAACCCTGAATTTTTTGATGCACAGTACAACCTTGCAGCCCTATACTTTAACCAAGGTGTAAAGATGCTAGAGGAAGCCAATCAGGTTCCCGCAAGAGAGGTTGATAAGTACGATGAGATAATGGCTAAAGCGAATGCAGAGTTTAAAAAGAGTATTAAGCCCATGGAAAAAGCTTATGAGCTTAACCCAAGCAGTCCAGAGGTTGTTGAGACTCTAAGGAATTTGTACTTCCGTTTCCGTAACGAGAATGAAGCTTATCAGAAGAAATACGAAGAGATGAATGAAATTTACAATGAAATGAAGGAGTAGGATAATGCTCCAAAGCACTCATAAAAAAGCCAGCACAATTTTGCTGGCTTTTTTATCATTTATTTTTATTTAGCCATAGAGGAGTGAGCTGTGATTATTCTATTTAACATAATATGGATTATAAGACATTTAATTGTATTCCAAAAATATCGAATAAATAATAAGGAAAGATTTGTGTAATAGCTTTTATAATAATTGAAAATACTTATTTTTGGCAAGCAAAATGAGCAACAAAATTCTTGAAATAATATTCTGGTTTCAATATTTAATGTATTATTGTAACATAAACTTTTCAACTATCTATGAACAAAAAGAAACTGGTAATCAGCTACAAGAACCTTAGCCCTGAGCTTATAGCCCTGGTTAAAAAGAAATATCCTCACGGGTACCACGATCACGTAATCAAAGTAACAAAGCCAAACAACGATTTTTTTTACGCCATTACGCTCGATACTGACGAAGCCAGCTACCTAATTAAGGTAAATGTTAAGATTGACACCAAGCCAAAGGATGATGACGATGAGAAAGGGTTCTTTAGTGACTCTGACAGCATTGGAACGGATGAAGACTCATTCCCCGATGAAGTTGAAGATGAGCAGGATGAGGATTATTCTGACGATGACTAATCGATATATTCAAGCCTCGGCCTACCTTTTCTGAAACCTACAACCCTACATTTTAGTCGGGTTTTATATTTAATTACGGTTTCTAGCTGTTCTGTAAGCTTAATACCACAAAGATTACCCGAAATATCTATCAGCGTAACTATATCATTTTCAATCTCAGTAGTACTTGGAGTCTTTTTTTGAGATGCCAAGTCAAACTCATAAATCTCACCAATCTTGTAAAATGGATTTTCAGGTTCCACCCGCAGCTCACCAAGCCCAGTGTATCCGTAAATCTCACAGTTTAATTCATCACCAACTCCAAAGCCATAGTTCTTGTAGTGTTTCACCTTCAGCGTTGATCTGTAACCATCCTTACTCCTTAATACGTACACTTCATCGCCCTCGGGATTCTTTTCGCATTTAGTTATGTTAAATAGCTTGGGTTGTCCTATTAGCTTCTTTAGTGGTTCTGGTGATTGTTCACCTTTACAGTAAAGTTCAGGCACTCCCTTTCTCACCCGCTCTACGGTTAACACAACAGGGCTGCCTAGTGGCTTTCCGCACGCACAAAGCACCTTAATGGTATTGTCAAATATATCTTTAACACGCAGAACCCTACCTTGACCATCAGCAGAGGTTTCCTCTCCGACTAGCTCAAATTCATATTCATTCCCCTCTCTATACAAGGGGTGTAAAGGCTCTAGGTATACTTTTCCAGTACAGCTAACCTTATCCACTTTGCAGTGGATGGAGGTCCCGGGCTCAATGCCATAGCGGGCGTATAGCTTCTCAGGAATTAGAAGTCGCCTACCCGATTGATGTCTCAACAGGAAAAACTCTCCTTCTTCCGGCATGGTGATTTTTTTTAGAACCTGAAACGAATATGTGCCACCTTCTTCTAACTTCATATACAACTATTTAAGTGAAGCTACTTTAACAATTCATTGCAGATTTTTTTTGCTAATCCTGGGCCCTCGTATATAAATCCTGTGTAAAGTTGAACAAGACTGGCCCCAGCCTCAATCTTCTCAAGTGCATCCTTTGCCGACATAATCCCCCCCACCCCAATGATTGGCATTTGACCTTGAGTTTTATCATGGATATACCTAATAACCTCAGTGGATCGATCTCTAATGGGTGCACCACTCAATCCACCATTACCAATCTGATTAACAATATCTTCATTTGTCTTAAGCCCCACCCTGCTAGTTGTTGTGTTGGTTGCTACAAAACCATCCATTTGAAGCTCCACGGCAATGCTTATATTGCTATCCAGCTGATCTTTATTCAGGTCGGGAGAGACCTTTAGTAGCACTGGCTTATACTCAGCCTGCTGCTTACGATAATCCGAAATTGCCGATAGTATAGCCCTTAAGCTATCTGCATCCTGTAAAGCATTTAGATCCTTTACGTTAGGACAACTCACGTTAACTACAAAATAGTCAACATAGGGATAAAGCTCGATGAAACACTTCAGGTAATCACTTTCCGCTTCTTCATTGGGTGTAAGGGTATTTTTGCCAATGTTTCCCCCAATTATAACCTTTTTGCTTACCCTTTTGGCAAGCCTGCTACGAGCCTCAGCAACTCCCTTATTGTTAAACCCCATACGATTGATTAGAGCCTTATCCTTTTTGAGCCGAAAGGAACGAGGCTTGGGGTTACCAGGTTGTGGTTTGGGTGTAACCGTTCCAATTTCGATAAAGGCAAATCCAAATGCATCAAAATAATTATAAAGTTCGGCATTTTTATCGAACCCTGCGGCTAGACCAATTGGGTTCTTAAAATGTAAACCAAAAACCTTACGGGTTAGGTTAGGATGCGATTTGGTATATACTTTCTGAACAATGAATTTAACTCCGGGTATTTTGAAAAATACTTTTATCAAACTCACAATTATGGTGTGAACTGCTTCGGGAGATATTAGGAACAGAATGGGGCGGATAACGAACTTGTACATAAATTTTTTTCGCAAAACTAATGCATTGCGTACTACGAAGCAAAACTTAATTGCAAAATTAACTATTGAGGGGAGTATTCAGTAAACGTCTTATCGTTGTAAAATACAATAACACGTTCAACTCGTTTTTCAAATATTGAATTCTCAGAGGGTTTAACTTGTTGCTCTTTCCTCGTGTCGATATTATGTTGAGGTGAAGTAGATGGGGAACTAGTTTCCTTAGAGGTGTCGGGATCGGCAAAAAGCGCTGTTTGCACTACCTTCCGGTACATATCCCCAGTACCCAAAATTAACCAGTCGGGGTTGAGCTTTGGAAATTTACTCATAATGCTCTGGATCATATCAAATGATGGTTTGTTCCTTCCCGACAGTATGTGAGATATGGAACTACGCTGTACACCAATAATTTCGGCGAAACGTGTGGGTGCTATGCCCTCCTTTGTTAGAATTCTCTGTAAACGTTCTTTCATAACTTACATATTTATACAAATGTAGCAACTCAATGTGACATATGCAAACAACATTAGTTTACGTATGGCAATTCAAGATAGTTACATATGTAACCACTATTAACTTGGAGTTGATAATCGAATATGAGAGAGCACGTTGGGTAATGTACACAAATACCACAACAAGCTTAATGGCTATATACTAACTAAATACCGCATGAGGTCATTGCTTTGCCCCTAAGCTTAATCTAATTAGTTAGCAGCGAATCAGGATAGCCTATGCTATACGAAGAAATATGTATACTGTGCAGTCCAATCATATGCTAATTTATGGCTGAGAATAAACGCTATTGCTCTTCTTACGATGTATATGTTACGCTATGGTTTAGCTCATGCTGTACTGCAAACTCTCACAGCATAAAGCCTTAAAACGTCTCAAATCGGCTTTTATAGCGTTGAATAGATCAAATGTAACTATGCTGAACCCACATACAATAAACTGTAAAAGCCCCAAGGTGCCCTGCATGCCTAAGTAAACTCCTTTGGGGTACTACAATCCTTATAGGTAGTGGACTAAGTATTATTATAATTGAAGTAAAAACTATATTACCACTTATCAAAATACTGGTAATTAAAGCATTATACCAATAAATGGATGCAATACACCCCAAAATCGCCCTTTACGTGCAGCTAAAATTACATATTCACTTTATATAAATACATTAAATCACTGGTATGTAGTTACATAAAATATATACATACAACTATTTGATATATCAATAATGTCGGGTTGTGTTGCGCAAACTGTTAGTGCGAAGGATGTTTACATATGTTATTCCGTGGTGAATTTGTTAGAATATGAAACTAAAGATGTAACTTTAATGTATACATTTGTATGCTAGAGTATTGCTTTGTTGTGATTTAGTTACAGGTAGGTAAGGGTATTGCTAGGAATTATTATCCTGTTTAACATAACTAAACGGAAATGTGAAGAGGAATTTTAGTAGTAAAAGTCAGCAGATCTGTAAGCCGGGTTCTGTGAGCATAGCTAGGCTATGCTTTCTACCATTTATCTAGGCATCGTGTTGCCACAATGCTCGTGCGACCTACCCCTCGTAACTCTCAAAAGAGATCAGAGCGAGCAGCTCTGTAGCAAGGTTACCCTTGCAATTACGATGTACATGGTCTTGCACCCCATTAGGCGTACGGCTTCCACTGTCACCAATAGAACCGGTGGGCTCTTACCCCACCTTTTCACCCTTATCGCGCTAGCAACTAACGAGACGGTTATTTTCTGTTACGCTACTATACCCTCACGGGTATCTTCCCGTTAGGAAGAATGGTGCTCTGCGGTGCCCGGACTTTCCTCATCACCGGAGTGACGCGGTAGAACGATCTGCTGACTAATTATATAAGACGATACGAACGAAAACTTGTTGCAAAAATATTCTATTTACCGGCCTTGAGGTAAACCATGGTTGCCCCGTAGCCATACTCTTTAAAGGAGGCATCTTGATACCGCAGCTTAGGATAGCTTTTGTCAAGCTCCTTGCGCAATTCATGCTTAAGCTTCCCATTACCTACACCGTGAATAAAAACCATTTTGCTTGCCTTTGATTTAATACCACCCTCAAGAGCAACTTTAAATCGAGCAAGTTGCATTTCGATTATTTGCCCAGCCGTAAAATCATTGGGATTATCCACAAGCTCCTGGATATGCAGGTCAATCTCCTCCACTTCAACATCTACTTTTTTTGCTTTGGGCTTTGGATTATTTGAATCTTTTTGTTTAATAACACGTTCTATATTACTATTGGTCAATGTTTTTAGTAGTTCTTCCTTTTGCGAGTCGACAATCGAATAGATGATTGCACGAACCTCGAAGAATTCATTCTCGGCGAAGCTTCCTGCTCGGAAAAACTTGGTCGGATTGATACGTAAATCGTAGTATTCTGGTTGCTGTGGAGTAAATTCAATGTTTTTAAAAAATATACATTGTATGTTTAGGGTGACGTCGGCATTGAGGGTCTCCCTGGCAAACACCTTCACCATCTCTTTTGAATCGGGATATAGAAACCCAGCCCTAAGAGGTTTTACTACGCTTCCCTCCCAACGCGATATGCTGTAAAATGCTCTGTATGAGCTATCGTTAATAATATATAGCTCCTGATCGGAATCAACTGCCTTACTCTGATTGACAGGAACAAATGCAAGGTGTAAACCCAGCATATCCCCATCCGTGTCCTTATCGTCATCTAAAAAATCAATTGAACCCATATCCTCATAGGCCAAATTGGATTGTTCTATGGCTACGTTTGAACCGCCAGCCTGCTTATCAACAGGAACAACAGCGTTTTCGCTACTATCCGAAGTATTTGAATATCTCGACTCGGCTGACTGATTCACAACAATAACATCGCTCATCAAAGCGGGCACTTCAAAACCGTCGCCATCAAGCACATAAACCGTGTTTTTTACTATTCGGATAACCTTGCCCCCGCCAACATCGTTAAGGAATCTCACCTTATCACCAACTTTGCACTTCATCTCAAATCAATTAAATTGTATTACTTTTGCCCGCAAAGTTAGTCATTTTTTTAAGTAGAATTCAATTGAGCGCTCCCTATAAGAATATAGCTATTTCAGAATACGATTACCCCCTCGACGACAATAGGATTGCAAAGCATCCACTTAAGCATCGAGATGCGTCTAAATTGTTGGTGTATAAAAATAAAGAGGTAATCAAATCAACCTTCACTTCAATAGTTGATGAGATTTCTACTGGCGACCTGATGGTTTTTAATAACACCAAAGTTGTTCAGGCAAGGCTAAGGTTTACCAAGGAAACTGGAGCAAACATCGAAATATTTCTGTTGTACCCCGTTGTCCCTAACGACTACCAGCTATCGTTTATGCAAACCCATACAAACCAATGGAATTGCATCGTTGGCAACATCAAGCGTTGGAAGGGGGAAGTGCTTAAGCTTTCCATTGGGGAGTTAGGAATAACTTTACTGGCCCAGATGGTTAGAAGAACCGAAGATGGAGCCTTGGTCGAGTTTACTTGGGATAACAAGGATATTACTTTTGCTCAGGTTGTAGAGCATGTTGGGGAGGTTCCAATTCCACCCTACCTGAATCGAAATCCGGAGGTCGATGATAAGATGCGTTACCAAACGGTATATGCCAAACCCGAGGGGTCGGTGGCTGCTCCAACAGCAGGTCTTCACTTTACCGAGAATGTGCTTTCACAATTAAAAGTGAAAGGCGTACTCCTAACGGAAACCACCCTACATGTTGGTGCCGGAACATTCAAACCGGTTAAAAGCCCCACTATCGAGGATCACGAAATGCATACGGAACGCATTTACATCACTATCGGTTTAATTGATGCCATACTGAACAGAAAGAAAGATGTTATTGCTGTTGGGACAACCACCCTTCGAACCCTTGAAAGCATATACTGGCTAGGAGTAAAGGTTTTGGAGAATAAGATCGAAGAAAACATGTATAAGGTTGACCAATGGGATCCGTATACACTGAAGCAGGAAATTGGCCTAAATGAAGCCCTAAATGCCCTTAAAAATCAAATTTCTGACCACATGCAAGGCTTCCTGAGTGCAAGCACACAGCTGCTAATTGTTCCAGGCTATAAGTTTAAAGTTGTAAATCGTTTGGTAACAAACTTCCATCAACCACGAAGTACGCTCCTACTCCTTGTGGCTGCCTTTATTGGCGATGATTGGAAAGAAGTTTACAAATTCGCTCTGGAGAACGATTTCAGGTTCTTAAGCTATGGAGATAGTTCAATACTAACCCGTGCAGGGCAATAAATTACGTTAATAGCACAATTCATCATTCAAACTCAACATAATGGCAACACCTAGCTCTAGCGCTTTCTTACCCACATCAAAAAAAGAGATGGATGCATTGGGATGGACTCAGGCAGATATCATCCTTTTTACTGGCGACGCCTATATCGATCACCCCTCCTTTGGCGCCGCCGTTGTTGGGCGGGTTTTGGAGAGCGCAGGGTATAAGGTAGCCATTGTTCCCCAGCCAAATTGGCGCGATGATTTAAGAGATTTTCGGAAGTTGGGAGTGCCACGCCTTTTCTTTGCAGTTACCTCGGGCAATATGGATTCCATGGTAAACCATTATACAGCCAATAAGCGCCTCCGTAGTGATGATGCTTATACCGCTGGTGGACAATCGGGCTTTAGGCCCGATTATGCAGTACAGGTATACTCGCAGATCATCAAGAAAATATACCCCGAAATTCCGTTAGTAATTGGTGGAGTTGAGGCCTCGTTAAGACGCCTTACGTACTACGATTACTGGGCCGATAAGCTGATGCCCAGCATCCTATGCGATAGCAAGGCCGATATGTTAATTTATGGGATGGGCGAAAAGCCCATAATGCAACTTGCACAAAGGCTAAACAAGGGAGAACTAATTGGAAGCATTACCGATTTGCCTCAAACTGTGTTCTTAACCAGCAACACATATCCTGATGATAGCAAAAGCATTACGCTACATAGCTACAACGATTGCTTAAAGAACCCCTCAAAGTTGGGCGACAATTTTAGGATTATTGAGGAGGAATCAAACAAGATGATTCCGTGCAGACTAATTGAGCCTTATGGCGAGAGCAGTATAGTTGTAAACCCACCTTATCCTATCGCCACACCTAACGAAATGGATGCTTGGTGGGATTTACCATACGTTAGAGCACCCCATGCCAGGTATAAAGGGAAAAAAATTCCCGCTTGGGAAATGATTAAGTTCTCTGTGAATATTCACCGCGGATGCTTCGGAGGATGTAGCTTCTGCACCATATCGGCTCATCAGGGTAAGTTTGTGTCGAGCCGTTCGGAGAAATCAATACTGAAAGAGGTTGATAGGATAACGAAAGATCCAGAGTTTAAAGGCTACCTCAGCGATTTGGGTGGCCCATCGGCCAATATGTATATGATGCAAGGCAAGAACCTTAGCATCTGTGCAAAGTGCAAGAAACCATCATGTATCTACCCATCGATTTGTAGCAATCTCAACACCAATCACGAACCCCTATTGAAGCTATACCAAAAGGTGAGAAGCATCCCCAAGGTTAAAAAGGCTTTTATTGGAAGTGGCATAAGGTACGATCTTTTTGCCGACTGGAGTAACCCCGTGAATAGGCAGTATTTTGATGATGTGGTGCGCTTTCACGTATCGGGCAGGCTAAAGGTTGCACCCGAGCATACCGAGGATACCGTTCTTAAGTACATGCGAAAACCATCCTTTAAGCTCTTTGAAGAGCTTAAAGTAAAGTTCGACACTATCAACAGAAAGTTCTCACTAAATCAACAGCTTATACCCTATTTCATATCGAGCCATCCCGGGTGCACCCTGGAGCATATGAATAGCTTGGCCAAAAGGATGGAGAAGATGCGAATCCACCCAGAGCAGGTACAAGACTTTACGCCTACCCCTATGACCCTTGCGTCAACCATATTCTACACTGGAATAGACCCCTACACAGGTAAACCTGTCTTTGTTGAGCGAAGCAAGGAGGGTAAGCTAAAGCAGCGAGAAAACTTTTTTTGGTACAAAAAGTCTCCTGCAAAAAGGTTTGAATCGGGAAAAAGAGGCAATATACCCTACAGGAAAAGAAAAGCGTAAAAATAATGGGGATGACAATTTGGTCATCCCCATTATTTTAAGAAGCAGAATTACTGCTGCTTACGCGGTAATTTCTCAGGATAGTTGGCTGTTTGGTAAACCAGGGTGGCCACCACCACAGCCGCCTGCTTTAAATCAGCAAGCTGAATACGGTCGAAGGTGTCCATATTCGTATGGTAACCTCTGCCGTAATCAATCCTATCTTGAATAAGTGCGAAGCCCGGAATACCAATCCTGTTGAATGCCATGTGATCGGAACTGCCCGGATTTAGGGTTGATATGGCCTTTGCACCTAGGTCATGAACCGGTTTTAAAAACTCCTCGAAAATTGGTTTTAGGGCAAGGTTGTCATGTAGGAAAATGCCACGCACCCAACCCGTTCCGTAGTCGAAGTTGTAGTAAGCCGATAGCTTGTCGTACTCTGGGCCTTTGGTTTCCGTTTCGGGATCGTAAATATTTGCCTTTACCCAATTGCGTGATCCATGCAGGCCCTGCTCCTCTGCACCCCACAGGGCAATGCGAACGGTTCTGTCGAGCTTAACTCCTGATTGTTTAAGTATACGCATAACCTCCATCATAACGATAACTCCAGAGCCATTATCGTTACCTCCTGTGCCTGCATGCCATGAGTCGATATGGGCACCAATCATTACAACCTCATCCTTTAGCTTGCTGTGCGTTCCCTTAATCTCTCCTATCACATTATAGCCCATTTTGTCGTTGGTTACTAGGCTGTTCTGGATATCGAGTTCCACCTCTACCGAAGTTTCTCTGTCGATTAGCCTAACCATTCTGCCGTAATGCTCGTGGGTCATATCAATTACGGGCATTCCTAGCTGGGTTAAATTACGTCCGTTCCGAGCACCTCCACTACGTACAACACCATAAGAGCCCGAGTTGATGATAAGCGCAATGGCACCCTCCGATTGACAGAACTCAATGATATCGTTGTTGCTAAGCCCCCTCTGGGCACTCTCCCTTTGTCGATCAAGAATGAATGGGTCCATATCGGCCCTAAGCTGCAATATCTCATTCTGTCTAATTAGGTCCTCATCGGTAAATCGGGAGGCTAAAGGTTCAAACGACACCTCGAGATCCTTCTCGTAGGGAGTTATTACTACTTTGCCCAGTAACTTCCCCTTGTATTCTTCCAGATCGTCGGTTGATTTAGCAGTTACCATTAGCACCTCGGCTTTAACCAAGCCATTTGTACTTCCTGTCCATGCCTGAGGAACTGCTATAAGAGGTTGGTAGTAAGGCTTGGTTTGGGCAATGTAGAATTTTTCCATTTGCCAGCCATTACCAAAAACACCCCACGGCTCTACCCTAGCATTTTCGATACCCATGGCTTGCAAACGATCTTTTGCCCACTCAACGGAGTTTAAAAAACCTTGTGTCCCGCTAAGGCGAGGGCCTATTCCATCGGTAAGCTCAATGGCCATCTCCCGGAGCTCGGACTTAGAAAAAGCCTGATCCCTAATCAATTGGAAATCGTGGTACTTTTCGCTTTGTGCGAGAGAACTAAGCGAAGTAGCTAATACCGCAAGGGTAATAGCTAGCAAACACCTTACCTTACTATAAATCATAATGTATAAATTTAGTTTTTATATGAATAGGAGTAGCATTAAGTTTATAAGTTGAGACAATAATTAAAGGCAACAGTTTAATGGCCAAAATTCTCAATAATTATATTTTGCGATAATGGAAATATTGGTGTATTTTCACGTTTTAAAGGTTCAAAATAGGCCATCGGCTACCTAAAATCGTGGTTATGAAAATTCGAATGAAGATTCGCAGCAAGTTGATGATCTCTGTTTTACTTGTTACTTCAATTACCTATGCATTATCTATTGGTTATCTAATTTTTAAGCTACAAGATATTTCGCTAAGAGAAGCATTTACCCAGGCCGATTTAAGCGCAAGCGAAAGTGCAAGCTTGGTTCGAACCAACTTAAATCATGATATGGATATCTCTAGGGCAATAGCTCATGCAATGCATAACTTTAGAGAGATCCCGGAGCCTGTTCGACTCACCATTTTCAAAGAAGTAATCCATGGCATTGCCTACAATAACCTAGACATACTTTCGGTTTGGGGTAGTTGGGAACTAAATGCATTGGATAGCACGTATACCAAGCCCTATGGTCGCCATAGGATAACCTACTACCGCGAGAATGGTGAGCTAAAATTCCAAGAGGCTACGATGAATCTTGATGGTGATGATATTGGCAGTAGTTACCATAGCATTAAGCTGTCGAAGCAAGAAACCATGATCGATCCCTATTGGTTTAGCTATACCGAAGATAGCGAGCCGCTACTTGAAGCTAGCACTGCGGTTCCTTTGCTTGAAGATGGAGTGTTTCGCGGGCTTTTTGGTATGGATATCGTTTTGCATAGCTACCAAACCCTTACCACGTCAATTCGTCCTTTTGAGGGGAGTTACTCCATTATGCTCTCCAACAACGGCACCATTGTAGGGCATCCAAACATTGAACTATTAGGCGAATCTTTTGCTAAACACTTCAGCGAAATAGATAAACTTAATGACTTATCTAACAGTGTATTAAGTGGAGTTAACTTTTCGTTTAACATGGTAGACTCCCTTACCGGAGAAGAGTATTACGCTACCTTTGCCCCAATACCAATTGGGCAATCGAATACCCCATGGTCTTTCGGTATTGTTGTTCCTGTTAGCACTTTGCTAAATGAGGCCTCAAGTATAACCCGCAACTCGCTATGGTTAAGCGTATTTGGACTGGTACTGCTAGCTGCAATAGTTTGGTTTTTTGCCTATAGCATAACCCGTCCCCTTGTAAAAGCTAAGAATGTGCTCGGAGAGCTAGCAATGGGTAATATTGATGAGCAAAAAAAGATCAGCTTACAAACAGGTGACGAGATTGAAGATATAAGCATATCAATTAATACCCTAATAGATGGGCTATCAAAAACTGCTCATTTTGCGAGAGAAATTGGCAAGGGAAACCTTAAAGAGACCTACACTAAGCTAAGTGAAGGAGATATACTGGGGGATTCGTTGCTTGGAATGAGGAAAAGCCTTATTCACGCTAAGGAGCAAGAGGATGTTCGTAAAGTTGAGGATGAGAAAATTAATTGGGCTACCAAGGGAATGGCTCATTTTGCAGAGATACTCCGTCGGAATAACGATGATATGGAGGAGTTCTCCTTCCAAATTGTTAGGAACCTTGTAAAGTATGTTGGAGCCAATTTGGGAGGGCTGTTCCTGCTTAACGACGACAACCCAAAAGACCCTCACTTTCATCAAGTAGCCTCGTATGCATACGAGCGGAGAAAGTATGATGAGCAGCGTATTGAGCTTGGAGAGGGGCTAATAGGAAGATGCGCTCAGGAAAAAGAAACAATATTTATGACCGAACTTCCTGCCGATTATATTAAAATTGCCTCGGGACTAGGTTACGAAAACCCAACATGCTTACTCCTTGTTCCCCTTAAAATAAACGAGATGGTTTATGGTGTGATTGAACTAGCCGGCCTGGAGGTTTTTGATAAGCATATTATAAACTTTGTAGAAAAGGTTGGCGAGAGCATTGCAGCAACCATTTCAACCGTTAAAATCAACCTTAAAACGGTTAGGCTGCTTGAGGAGTCGCGTGTTAAATCGGAGGAGCTAGCCTCACAGGAGGAAGAAATGCGCCAAAACATGGAGGAGTTGCAGGCTACCCAGGAAGAATCGGCTAGAAAGAGTGCTGAAACGGATAGCCTTATTAACGCGCTTAACGTATCGAGCTTTGTGATAGAATACGACCCCAAAGGAGTGGTTATAAGCGTAAACGACGAATACCTTAAGCTTACAAAACAGTCTGCGGATCAACTTGTCGGCACGCATCACTCAGATAATCTTCTGCTTGATGATGAACAGTTGAAAAAGTATAATCAGTTCTGGGCCGATCTAAACAACGGGATAATAAAGAAGGAAACTAGTCAGCTCCAGCTGGGCGATAAGATCTACACATTTATCGAAACCTACTCACCTATTTATGATGAGAATCGAAATGTGGTAAAAATCCTTAAAATTGCACATAATATCACCGATTTCATTGCTGAAGATAAGGTAAAATAAACAACTGCATTACAAATATTTATACAATAAAAAAAGGGGCATAAGCCCCTTTTTTTATTAAACAAATTTACTACCTAAAGCTAATGCCAATACCTCCAGAGTATAGGGCGTACTCACCAAGGGTGTAGTCGGCATGAATGGAAATTACTCCTAAACGAACTCGAGCGCCAATATTGGCACTGAAGGAATTTTTTGGGAAATCGAAAAGTAATGGATCGGTATGTACATCCGATGCTCCGAATGGAGCAACGCCAACGGCATAGTTCCCTTCGAGCCCCAAGCTGGTTATGGCGTGGCTATATCCTAATCCTGCATAAACTGAAATGAATGGAATGGTTTTACCAACCAATATCCGGCCAGTAAATCCTGATGCTCTTAAAAATAACTTCTGATCTGCAAAATCGGCTTGAGTATACCCGGCAGGCATCTCCGAAGGGATGTAGCTTATGCCATACTCGTAATTCAAGCTGGTGTAACCAACCATTAACGAAAGATCGATGGGCACATGCTTTAGGCCGGGAATAAAATCTTTAAACTGATTTTTAGCACCTATTCCCCAAAGGTTAACCCTACCATACTTACCCAAATCCACAGGGGGCAAAAACCTAACCGTCACCTCTGTGCTGAATGGCAGCCCAACACCCGCCTGCACAAAGGGGACTGGCACCAAGGGCAGCCCTGCGCCTTGAGGTAAATCAAACTCAACATTCTCACCCTCAACCTCAAACATTACGGTTGGGCCTGTAGTGGCCTCACCTGCAATGGAAGGAGCCATATTATTCTGTGGATCTTTAAGCTGCAAGGTTTGAAGGCCAAGAGTTGAAACATCAAAGGTTCGAGCACTAACGGGGGCCACAGCAGCCGAAGTGGTTAGGGTAAGATTAAAGCCTAACACCTTATGAGGTCGTGCTGCCTGGTACCATCCACCATTTAGGGCGGTACCAAACATATTGCCAAAAGGCTCTAGGTATGCGGTTCCTAACTTCTCCGCATCATCAAGGCCTCCTTGCAAAATTTTTGCAATCTGATCCTGAGCAAACGACGCTGGGATAAGTGCAAGCACTAAGACCAATGACACAATAAGCTTTCTAATCGAGTTTGTTTTCATAGCGATCAAGGTTTGGTTAATGTACAGAATTGTTAACAACAGCTAAAACAAAAACTATGCAACTTTAGCTTAGTAATATACTTTAAATTGTGGTTCGAACTCCATTTAGCGGCAAAATTACTTTCACCATTTTGGAAGATGAAGCCGTAAACATTAATACATTTGCACAAACTAAACATGATGAGTAATATTCCTTTGGCAGAGCGGCTAAGACCAAAATCGTTAGACGATTACATTGGCCAATCGCATTTGGTGGGAAAAGGGAACATTATCCGTAGGATGATAGAGTCGGGCAACATATCCTCATTCATCCTTTGGGGTCCACCAGGTGTGGGAAAAACTACATTGGCGAGGATTCTGGCCAATGAGCTAAAGAGGCCATTTCACACCCTGAGTGCCGTAAACTCTGGTGTAAAAGATGTTAGAGAGGTAATTGAGAAAGCGCGATCCCAACGTTTTTTCAACCACCCCTCACCTATTCTTTTTATAGATGAAATCCATCGGTTTAGCAAATCCCAGCAAGATTCTCTTTTGGGTGCAGTAGAGGAAGGCGTTGTTACCCTTATTGGCGCCACAACGGAAAACCCATCGTTTGAGGTTATCCCCCCCCTCCTTTCCCGCTGCCAGGTTTATGTCCTAAAATCGTTGGAGAAAGAAGAGCTGGAAATGCTACTTACCAGAGCACTTACCACTGATTTTGAGTATAAGGAGCTTAACGTAAAGGTTCAAGAAACCGACGCACTATTTCGGTACTCCGGTGGCGATGCTCGAAAACTGCTAAACATACTTGAGATAGTTGTAAACTCTCAGGAATCGCCCGATATACAAATCAACAACAGCACTGTTACCGAGAAGCTGCAGGAAAATATTGCACGATACGATAAAGGAGGTGAGCAACACTACGACATTATCTCCGCATTCATTAAATCGATAAGAGGCAGTGACCCCAACGCAGCTGTATACTGGCTAGCCAGAATGATAGAAGGAGGTGAAGACCCCAAATTCATTGCACGACGTTTACTCATTCTAGCATCGGAAGATATTGGCCTAGCCAATCCAAACGCTCTCCTCCTGGCTACCAGCTGTTTTCAGGCAGTTAGTATGGTGGGATGGCCCGAATCTAGAATTATCCTTTCCGAAACTGCCATATACCTGGCCACAAGCCCCAAAAGCAACTCAGCCTACATGGCGATAAACGATGCTCAAGCACTTGTGAAAGAAACCGGGGATCTCCCGGTGCCCCTGCACATTAGGAATGCCCCTACTAAGTTGATGAAGGAGCTAGGCTATGGAAACAACTACAAGTACGCCCATAGCTATGAGGGCAACTTTATTGAACAGGAATTTATGCCCGAGGATGTTTCGGGGAAAACCCTTTATACTCCGCAGGACAACGCTAAAGAGAAAGAGATAGATTTACGACTGAAGAACCTATGGGGCAATAAGTATAAATAAGAGTTTTAAGTAAAAATCCTAAACATTTAGTGTTGAATCCACTATCGTTCACAAAAAAAATAAACTCCAGCCACAGCTCGTTTTTTCTAGCGGCAGGGCCATGCGTTGTGGAGAGCGAATGATAAACCCGCATCGTAGCAGAAAGGGTAAAGGAGCTAAACGACAAGCACTCTATACCCTTCATTTTTTAGGCATCATATCGCTAGGCCAACCAATCGAGAGTAAACTCTTTTGCATGAATTGGTGATGAAGCTACGCTTGAGGTTTTAGGAAAAATGAAGCAATATTTTAGTGTGCCGGTTGTGTCCGACATACACTCCACAAGAGGCTGGGCTGGCAAAACCCTACGTTGATACGTTGCTAATACCCGCTTTCCTTAGCCGCCAAACCGATTTGCTGCAAGCAGCAACCGAAACAGGACTTGCCGTAAACATTAGGAGAAGGGTTCCTTTTCATCATCCGAATCGATGCAATTTGCTACTCAAAAGGTGGTTGAAAAGGGGAATTCACATGTTGTACTAAATTTGGATATCAGGATTTGGTTGTTGATTTCAGGGGAAGACCTATTATGAAATCTTTTGGTTTTCCTGTGGTTATTGATTTTACCCCCAGCTAAAGCTGCCATTGCCGTTGGTGCCGATGGTATCTTTATTGAAACGCTTACTGATCCCCTGCGTACACGCTCTGATGGCAGTAAAATGCTTACCTGTCCTTACTTGAACCGCTTGTAATGAGCCTGATATAGATTAGGAGCGCAATTACTTTACATTAAGCTTGTTGTGCTGTAGGTGTAGGTCAATCTTTTCGAGAAGCAGATGGGAGTTTATGGGTTTAGAGATGTAATCGTTGCAACCGGCCTCAATGCACTTGATATTATCGTTGGGCATAGCGTAGGCCGTTTGGGCAATAATTTTTATGGAAGGATTTAACTTTTTAACAATGGCAGTAGCTTCATAGCCATCCATTAGGGGCATCTGTATGTCCATAAGGATCAAATCAACATTCGAATTCTCACGACAATACGACACCACCTCCTCGCCATTTCGGGCCCAAACAACCTCGGCATTCGTTTTTTCTAACATCGCCCTTAGGAACTTGTAGTTTGTTTCAGCATCCTCGGCAATCATAATCTTTTTCCCCTGCCAATTATAGTCCTTATCCGCTGGGGTAAACACTTTCACAGCATTTTCTCGCTCCTGCACACTGGTGTAGGGTAAAGTGAAATAGAATGTTGAGCCCTTACCGACCTCCGACTCTACCCAAATTTCCCCACCTAAAAGTTCAACAATATGCTTGCTTATAAACAGGCCTATGCCTGTGCCGCCATATTTACGGGTTGATCCCTCTTCAATCTGTCTGAAACGTTCGAAAATAATGGCAACCTTTTCCTTAGGTATACCTATGCCGGTATCGCGAACAAAGAATTGAATCTGGTTCTTATCCCTTTCATTCACGTACCCAAATTCCACAGCTCCCTTATCTGTAAACTTTATGGCGTTTCCAATTAGGTTCGACATTACCTGCCGGAGCCTTTGCTCATCGGTAAAGAAAACACTATTCTCGTCGTCGTTAAGGTTCAGCAGGCGTAGGGTAAGATGTTCCTTCTCTTGCTTAAACTTGGCCTCATTAAAAAAGGTGTACAAATCGAAGATTAAGTCGTCGATGTTAACATCGGTTTTATTTAAGGCAAGCTGTCCCGCCTCAATCTTCGATATATCCATTATATCATCGATAAGGTTTACCAGCATAGCCCCATTATGGTATACAATGTCCAGGTACCTACGCTGCATCTCCTTATCTATATCATCATCCTGTAAAAGCTGAGCGAAACCCAGAATTCCATTCATGGGTGTTCTAATCTCATGGCTCATGTTCGCTAAAAAGTTCGACTTGAGCATGTCGGCCTCCTCGGCAATTCGTTTGGCTTCGTTCAGATCTTTTCGAGCTTTCTCCAGCTCAACCTGATTCATTGCGTTTACCTTAAATAGGTGGTTGTACTCGGCTTGGCTGTTCGTCAGGTTTTTTTTGAGGTGCTGTATTTGATCTACTAAAACATCCTTACCTGCTTCAAGAAGGTTAACCTTCTCCGTAAGCTTTTTGGTCTTAATGCTCTTGATAATTAACATCACCACTACCACCATTAGCAATATAAGCAAAGCGATTGAAAACAGGTATGATGGTGAGAACAGGGAATTATTGGAGGCTACCAAAAGGGTAAAGGACATCGATGACAATCGCCTTGGTGTATTTAAAGGGCCAACTAGCAACACGTTGGGTTGAGCGTGGCTTGTTAATAGACGTTCTATTTGAATTGAATTATGCATCTATGCCCAGAATAATTCTTTTATCTTAAAACAGTTAGGTTTTATCAAAGATAACAAATAATACAATAAAACAAAGTGCGAAGCAAAAATTTGCCTCCTCTTGGTGGTATCCTTAAGATATAAAAAAAGGGTTGATAGTTTAATCAACCCCCTTAATAAACATTTTGTTCTAAAAAAATATTCCCAAGCTAAATATCCACTGTGGATTACGCTGATCTAGGCTAAATCCCTGATTCCCAATTGTTAGCTCATCACCCAGCTTACTCAGATTGCCCTCGTACTTAATGTCGAATGTGGCAAATTTGAAGATATCGAGCCCAACACCAACCTGATAGCCAAAAACAGCATTCTTTATGGAGTTGTCAACGGTAGAATTCTCGCCAACAAAATCGCTCATTTTTTCCTGTAATCCATCCTTCTCGCTAAGGGTAAAGGTTGCCACTGGGCCTAAAAACATTTTTGCTGGCCCAAACTTGTAACCTACCATTACCGGTATATCTAACCTGTTGAATTTTTGCTCAACAGCTGTTTGGTATGCGTTGGCTGGGCTGGTGATATCATTAATAATAATATTGCCCTTAGCTTGCGTAAAGAGCAATTCGGGCTGGATAAAAACGCCCATAAGCTGTATGCGGCCAAAAACACCAACGTGAAGCCCCATTTCTGAATCGCCTTGCTCCAGAACAAAATTCTTAACTCCATCATCTTCAGTGGTTACGTTACTAAGCGTGGTTTGGTCAATCTTCATGGTGGATGAGTTAAGGCCACCCTTAACGCCAAAGCGAAAAAATTGTGCATTAGCAACACCTACAATCATAAATGCTGCGATAAATAGAAGCGTTAATCGTTTCATAATTTGCTGTTTAAGTTGAACAATATTTGAATTAAATTAGTAAACCATTATTCTTGCCTGTGTGCTTATTCAAACATCGTGCCTAAGCACACCAATGCAGGTTAAAACAATGGGCTAAATATGCGAGCCAACGATTCCTTAAAATTTTGCTTGGTCGATCGCTGTGCCCATTTCTTAGGATTAACCTGCCTGCTCTTACGTATATCTTTATGAAACTGTTTCTCTAAGCTCTGAGTTAATTCTTGATCGTATATCATAGCTAGGACTTCGAAATTATCCTCAAAACTTCTAATGTCCATATTAGCAGAGCCCACCGAGGCAAAATTGCTATCGATCATCAAAATTTTAGAGTGATTAAACCCATTCTGGAAGAGGTATACCTTAATTCCGGCAGCGAGCAACTCGGACACATACGACATGGAGCTCCAGTACACCACCGTAGAATCGGACTTGCCCGGAAGAACAATTCGTACATCAACCCCACTTAGCGCAGCTGTTTTGAGAGCAGTTAGAATACTCTCATTAGGTACGAAGTATGGGGTTGATATGTAAATATGTTTACGAGCTCGCGTGATGGCCGCAAAAAAAGCCTGCATAATTGATGCCCAGTCGGAATCGGGTCCACTGGCTGTAATCTGCAGCGAGAGCTGCGTGGTAATGCTATGCTCTGCGAAACACTCATCCTTGCTAAACTCTATCTTATTGCTAACAAAATACCAATCTATCAGAAAGATTATCTGGAGCACGCTAACAGCATCGCCCTCAATTCGGAGAACAGTGTCGTACCAGGTCCCCAAAAAATCGTCGCCTTTAAGATACCTGTCGGCAATGTTCATCCCGCCCATAAAGGCTATTTTACCATCAATAACAATAATTTTGCGATGATTCCGGTAATTCACCTTGCTGGTTAAAAACGGAAACTTCACCTCCATGAATGGGTAAACCTCCGCGCCAGCGTCGACAAGCTCTTTCACAAATCGTTTGGGTAGATGCCAGCTGCCCACATCGTCGTATATAAGCCTTACCTTAACTCCTGCCTTAGCTTTATCGATTAGCTTGCCCTTTATCCTATTGCCTATATCATCATCGGCAATAATGTAGAACTCTAGGTGAATAGATTTCTCCGCCCTATCGATATTATCGAGAATTGATCGGAATGATTTACGCCCTGTTTGAAAAATCTCAACATGGTTATACCGGGTTAGCAACGCCTTGCTATTGTTTAGCAACAGGGTTATAATACCCAGGTTATCGGCAATGCTAGGAACGCCTATGAACTTGCTAGTATGGATATCAACCAGCTGGCTTTGGCTAATCAGCTCTATTTGCTGAAGGTCCTTAATAGCTTTCCTGTTGAATATTTTTTCCTTTCGATGATTCTGCCCGAAAAAGATGTAAAAAATTAGTCCAACAATTGGGAGTAGGATAAGAATAAGTACCCATGTACTGGTTTTGGCCGGATCTCGTTTTTCATGGATTACCATTACCGCAGTGGAGATAACGGTAAACAGATAGATTAACAGTATGATAAGCGGAAGGTTGGAGAGAAATATGTTATTCCATAAATTGTACAGCATAACCAAAAAATGTAAGATATGCTAAAGGTATTAACATTTTTTTAATTTACTGAGATAACCTGCTAGCTGATTTTGAAATGGATGTAAAGATCCCGAGCTGTCCCTATCGGTTAAAACGGTTCAGATTTGTGACAACTTCTAGGTTCTCAGGCTTTGTTAGGTTGGCTATCTTATCGAGGCTAATATCACCCTGAAAGCTGACGCAGAACAGGTTCTGGGCATTTGAAACCATTACCACCATTTCGTTAACTTCAACCGAATCCGTAGAAAGGATTTTCACCATTATCTGCTCTCTAGCATTGCTTATTGAGGCTAAGTCCTGGAACTGAATTAGATCAAGCCTGTTACTGATATCATCGAAGTAACTTTGCTCCTTCCCCACTAGATTATTAGGTATAATTAAAAAATTTAGATGCTTAATATCCTCGAGCAAGAGTTTTAGCTCAGCGTTACCTGCTTTTGATTCGTCGAGGAATATTGAAACCATCCCTGGAGGCACCGAGAACGCTTTGCCCACACCCTTGTCGCGATAGCTGATATAGATATCCTTAGAAGTTTTATCGGTTTGCTCCTCCTTGGTGTTACATCCAACAGCTAGCAGCAGAACTGATAGTATTGAAAAATAAAATAATCGGTATGCCATATGCTGTTGAGCTGTGCTATTTAGCTTCTAAAGCCTTGTCCATAAAGCCCATGGTATCCACAATATAGCGGGTGTGAGTACCCGAACCAATTTCACCCTCCTCATCGAATGCTTTTACTTCGAAAACCAACTTTTTCCCCTCGATTTGGGTTAAAACTGCTTTGCTTTCCACCTTCATCCCAATGGGCGTTGCTTTTACATGCTTTATATCCACCCTAACGCCCACGGTTGTTTGACCCTGGGGCAAATGGGGTAAAACGGCATTCATAGCAGCATTCTCCATAAGGGCGATCATGGCAGGTGTAGCAAATACAGCCAGTGCACCCGATTTATAGTGAATAGCCGAATTCTCCATCCCCACAACCAGTGAGGATGTAAAGTTTAGACCAATTTTTATACCCGTATTCATAACCAATATTTTGCCATAAAGTTATGGAATTTGATTGACTGAGGAGTTCAGGATCATTTCTTTTCAATAAAAATCTTGTGAAGAAGCCTTAACGAACTGAATAGCAGCTAATTTAAAAATAAAGCTAGTTGCAAATAGCTGAACCGTTCTATTAAAAACCACTTGCGACCTTATGCCCCCTTTTTCCATATCACTTTTGGTGATATTCTGTCCATTTTATCGAATGCCGATTTGTTGCCAAGTATAATGCTAAGCATTAGGTTAATACTACAACCCGTAAAAATTGCAAGCATTATCATTATTTGGTATCGAATAGCTGTTGCGGGTGAGTTCCCTCCCAGTATCTGGCCTGTCATCATCCCGGGCAAAGAAATAAGCCCCATGACTGATATGTTGGCTATCATAGGGTTAAGGGCTTTACGTATGGCCTGCACAATGAAAGGGTTAATGGCTGTTTTTTTACTCTTGCCGTTGATAAGCAAAAAGTAGTAGAGGTTTTGGTTGTTAACCAGCCCTTCGAAATATGCATTCAATCCTATAATGTTATGGTTCATGGCATTACCGAGAATCATTCCGGATATTGGGATAAAATACTGCGATTCGAAAACGTAGGGTAACCTAATAATGAAACCCAGAAAGAATGCATCTACCACCACAATGCTAGTAATACCAGAGATTATAAGAGGCACAGCTAGAACTTTGGGATTTAAATTACTTCGCTTTAGCGTTGTGAAAACGCCCACGAGGATCATGATGATCACCCATGCCGAATTTAGCAATGCATTGTTTTGCTCGAAAATAAACTCAAGGTATACAGCCACTGCCAGCAGCTGAATAACCATACGAGTAACTGCAATTAGCGTGGAGCGCGTTAACCCCACCCTGTAGTACCAAAACCCAGCCAAGGGTAGCAGTAATATGATGAAGCTAAGGGCAAGATTCATCCATGTAATATCTTGTGCTGCGCTCATAGTTCAATAATTTTATGGCATTTGCTATTCCATTGCGCACTGTGCGATGTAGATACAACGGTAAGGTCCTCTCTGCTCCAAATTAGATCCATAAGGATTTTTGTTGATTTCTCATCGAGAGCCGAGGTGGGCTCATCGAGGAGCAGTATGGGTCTGTTAAGGCTTAGTATTAATGAAATTAGCATCCGTTGCTTTTCACCCCCGCTCAAATCGGCAAACGATTGGTAAAGCGCGCTCCTATCCAAATTAAGGTCATTAAGGAGGGCAATTACAGGGTTTTCATCTATCGAGAGTAGCTCAGCAAGCTCCTTACCATTAGCTGCCATCAGCTCAACTCCTTGTGGTAGATAGGCAATTTGCTTGCGAATACTCCTTGCCGAATGCGAATCGAAAATTTCTCCATCAAAAGAGATGGTCCCCATATCGGGCGGTACTATGCCTGCGACAATACGTAAAAGCGTAGTTTTTCCTCGTCCCGATACGCCTGAAATTGAAACTTTGTGACCCTTTTCAACAGCAAAGTTCACATTATTAAGCACCAACTTGTTGCCATATTGTTTCCCAAGCCCCTCTGCTAGTATTTTACACATATACTAAAACGTATGATTAAATTACAGCCTAACTGGTCGCCCACCCTCATCCACTGGCGCAAGACAAAACGAACCATGTATTACCAACTCCTTCGATTCCCCAACAACCACAAATCCTTTCACATCAACATCTACTTTAACCCTACCTTCGGATACTATGGCAGCTGTGAACTCAACAACCTCGTTTTGACGTACAGGCTTTAAAAACTTTACCGAATCAACCTTTACCGTCACAAAATCTTTTTGGTATGCCTGCAATACGGCAATAAAGGCCAGCTCGTCCATCCACTTAAGGGCTTGCCCTCCAAACAATGTTTTGTGGTGATTCGTGTACTTAGGAAAGATTACACGGGTCATTGTTGCTACCATATCTTTTGGGGGCAAATTTAGGTCATATAATGGATTAATAAAAAAACGCCGTGAAGATATATCGTCTTCACGGCGCATTCATAAAAATTTACTTTGATACCCTAGAGTATTGTCTTGTCGATAAACTTTGAGTTCATAAGCCTGGCCACCGCCATGTACGATGGGGAAAATCTAATCTTATCACCCACCTTATACCTGCATTTTTTGTTCTTGTCAACAGGGCCAAGGTCGTAAACGCTCATATCGGAAGTTGTGCCCGCAAAGCGAATCTCCGGATCCTTTGGGGTTAATTCATTCACATCCACATCCAGAATTCCAAAATCTAGAATTGCACGGTAACTATGATCCCATTCGAAATCCTCGGAGGTGTGACCAATATTGCCCTCTGTTAGTATCCCATCGGGGCTGGTCTCCTTAAGCTCTAGCTCGATAACGTTCCCCAGATACTCAAAGGCATCAGTTGATAAACCGAGAAACTGAGTACCATCGAAAGGGGATGTACCTAGGAATGGGGTTTCGCCAATGCGTAAATGGTTAATATTTTTGGGCATAGCCGATTTTCCCACCAGGGGAAGGGTTATGGAGCTACCCCCTGATATTAAGGGTAGGTTCGTGTTAAACTTAGCATCTATAAGCTGCTTGTAAAGCGACATCTGCAGCAGCTTATCGTATGTAGGCTGAATACCATACATACAGCCAAGGTTAGTGCCAATACCCTCAATATCAATATTCTTCAGATCGAAAACCCTTTTGTAGAAATCGATAACCTTTTCGCGGAGGATACCTTCGCGCAGCTCACCCAGCTCAATCATGATGATCACGCGGTGACGCTTACCCTGACGACCAGCCTCGGCATTTAGCGCCTCAATGGTACGATACGATGAGTTAAGCGAAATATCGGCATAGCTAACAATGGCCTCAATGGTATCCATAGCCGGGGGCTTAACGTACATGGTAACAATCTCGGGGTTTATCTCCTTAATAATCTGAAGCCCTGAGATTCGGGAGTCGCCCACGCTATGTAGATTTTTCACTATGGGGTGGAATAGCAATTTCTCAAGAAACTCACGATGACCCGAAAGTACCTTTACCACCAAACTCCACGTAACGCTATGCTTGTCGAGAAAATTATTTAGCTTCTCAACATTTTGAATAATTTCATCTGACTTAACAATCAGTTCTGCCATAGTTTACTTCTTTTTAAGGTAACGCATTTCTGCATACTTTGTGGTGAAACCAATGCGCTCGTACAGCCTCTTGGCAGGGTTATCGTACTCTACGTGTAGCTTCACATCACCTTCGGCACGGTTAATAGCCTCTTCAACAAGCTGCTTACCAATGCCTTTCCCTCTTTGGCTAGCGTCAACGGCAATGTAAACCAAAATGTTTTCGGGGATAAACCCTTCCATACCCGTTTTATTCATCACCACTATGCCCACCAGCTGGCCATCGTAGTGTCCTGTAAGAACAAATCCTCCCTTACCACTATCCTTTGCAAAGGCGTAGTCGAGGCATTTGCCTATCGACACCTTATCGTCGCGAAAACGATCGAGGTGCGTATGTAAAAAGTTAATAATCTCGTCTCGTGAAATGTTTGTCAGTTCGTTCTCGTTGTTAATCTGCTTTACTTCTAGCATAATTATAATTTTGGTTAGACAATAGCTGCTTTTCTCTATAGTATGGAAAACTATTAAAGGTGATGTTAAAGCAGCGGAGATATGTATTTTTGCAAATATAGTAATTTTTGACGAAGAACCAAAGCGTTAGCAATGAGGACTATACGATGAGACAACGCAATTGCACCCTTAGGTAAAGAGCTTTAGCCCATTAGCTAGCCAGAATTTTAAGCCCAAAAAGTTGAGTTTTCATTACTTTTGATAGATTGAAAAGAACCGAACACCCATTGACGATGAAGGCTGCTTCAATCCATAATATTAAGACAGAACTAAAGGCATTACCTCAGCCAGTGCTTGTTGATATTTGCATTAGGCTGGCTAAATACAAGCATGAGAATAAGGAACTGCTATCGTACCTTTTGTTTGAGGCTCAGGATGAGCAAGCCTACATTGCTCAGGCCAAAGCCCTTGTGGAGGAGGATTTCAAATCGCTCAATAAAAGTCGACAATTCCTTGCAAAGAAAACGGTTCGCAAGGCCTTGCGTACAACCACTAAGCATATTAAGTACTCGGGCAGTAAGCAAACCGAGTTGGAATTGCTTATCCATTTTTGCAAGCAGCTCCGCAAAACCGGGCTTGCGTTACGAGCCAACACGGTGATTGGAAATATATATCTAAAGCAATACCTAAAGGCAAAGAAAGTTTTGATGTCGCTGCATGAGGATCTGCAGTTCGATTACATAGATGAAGTTAAGCTATTAGAAAAATAGATGAAAATGAAGGTTACTTCTCCCTTTTGCTTTTCCTAAGCATATAAAGGTATAGATTCTCCACTTTTTCGCGAGCCCAGGGAGTTTTCCTGAGAAAGTTTAGGCTTGATTTGATGGATGGATTTGACTTAAAGCAATTAATCTGTATTTCATCATAAAGATCTTCCCATCCATAGTAGTTAACCAGCTGGGCTAAAATAGACTCTAGAGTTAGCCCATGCAGCGGATTATTCTTTTGACCTTGAGCCATTGTAATAGTAAAGAGTTAAAATCTTGTTTTCTTGGGTTTGTTTGGATTTTTGGCTTTTTGGAGCTTCTCGTACTTCTCTTTCCTGTTCTTGGGGCCGCCAAGGTTTACCTTTTTGTTCTTCTCCTTCTTCTCGTGCTTTTGAGCTTTGGGTTTGGGCACTTTTCGGGTGATTTTGGAGAGATAATCCTTATCGCCCAAATTCACTGGTTTCTCCTCATCTATGAGTAGGTTCGATATTTCAAGATTTACTGGGAGTGGCAGTATTTTGATGTGTTTCCCCATCAATTGCTCAACTCCAAATTGGTACTCCTGCTCCCACTCGGCTATAAACGAGATAGCCTCGCCATCCTTATTGGCCCTACCGGTTCGTCCTATTCGGTGCAGGTAATCGCCTGATGCTTCGGGCATATCGAAATTCACTACGTGAGTTACATCGGTGATATCCATACCTCGCGCCACAATATCGGTGGCAATAAGGATGCGGTGGGTTCCATCCTGGAACTGTCTAAGGGCAGTAAGCCTCGTGTTATGGGCCTTGTTGGAGTGTATAACGCTAATCTGCTCGGGGAAATTCTCTCCTATCTTCTCAAACAGCCTATCGGCGGTTTTCTTCGATTTAACAAACACCATCACCTTGCTTAAGTCGGCATTCTCATTGAGTAGCAGCTCAAGCAGGTTGGCCTTGGTGTTAAAGTTTGGAACGAGATAACCAATTTGCTTAATCCTCTCAATGGGCGTTCCGTGGGGATTTACTACTATTCGTTGGGGATCAATCAGACTATTGGCAATAAACTCATCAACATTGGGGGTGATGGTTGCCGAAAACATCAGCGTTTGCCTTTTCTCGGGTAGCAGATCAAGCACACTGGCCAGCTGCGGACGAAGCCCAAGGCTTAACATCTCATCCACCTCATCTATTACCAGCTTTTTAATCGATTTTAAGCGCAGGACACCCGTAAAGGTTAAGTCGATTAGCCGACCTGGAGTGGCCACCAGAATATCGAGCCCATCGTAAACCAGCTGCTTCTGAGTATTTATATTGGTATCGCCGTAAACCCCAGCCGAACGAATATCGTAGTACTTGGTTAGCTTCTTAATCTCCTCCACTATTTGCACCACCAGCACCCTTGTTGGGGCGAGAATCAGCACTCGGGGCTCACGTTGCTTCGAGTACGTCAGCGTATTTAGTATAGGTAATAAGTAGGCAAATGTTTTTCCTGTTCCGGTTTGGGCTATGCCAATGGCATTTTTACCCGACATAATCACGGGAAACGCCTTATGCTGTATTGGTGTGGGATTGATATACTCCAAATCGGCTAGCGCCTGCAGGAATGGTTTTTTAATGTTTAGCTCTTCGAAGGTCACGGTGTTGTCAGTTATCGGTAATCAGTAATCAGTTATCGGTAATCGGCCTGTCTCGTAAACCGACGCTTTTTGGAGGTTGACGAGATAATCAGTAATCGGTTTGTAGTTGAAAAGTCGAAAGTCAAAAACCTGAAAGTCAATAGGAAAGCGGATAGCTCTAACTTTAGTCACTCTATTAACTCTATTAACCTGTCTCCTGACAGGCAGGCACTATTAACTTTTCAAACTTTCTTTCTACCTCTTTTTCTTCTTTTTATTGTTCTTTTTTAGCTTCTTGTTCGCCTCAAACTCCTCCTGATCCTTAATAAGCGATTGCCAATCGTGGGAAGCATCCTCTGAGAAGTCGATGGTAGCCTGATACTCGCTGTTGCTAATGGAGAGAACGGAGATGGGATTATGTAAATACTTCTCAATCTCCTTTAGAATAGGCAGCTCCTCGGTGCTGCAGAACGAAAGCGCTTTTCCTCGTTGGTTTCCACGTCCGGTCCGGCCTACCCTGTGCACGTAGTTTTCCGCTACATCAGGCAAATCGTAGTTTATAACAAACTCTACATTTGGAATATCGATACCTCTTGCGCTCACATCGGTCGCGATAAGAACCCTATTCTTTCCACTTTTGAAGTTATCCATCACCTCGGTTCGTTCCCTTTGATCCTTGCTGCTGTGGATAGTTTGACTGGCAATACCAACCCGTTCCAACGCCTTAAGAACTCGCTCGGCGCGTACCTTGGTGCGAACAAACACCAATATCTTACTCTCAGGATTCTCGTTGATAAAATGCTCAAGAAAAAACCGCTTGTCGTCCATCTCGATAAAAGCAACGGAATGGTCGATATTTTTAGAAACGGGATCCTTGGGCGATATATGAATACGCACAGCGTGTTGCACCAAGCCGTAAGCTAAATCCTTAATCCTATCGTTGATAGTTGCCGAGAAGAACAACGTTTGCCTGTACCGTGGAATGCGGCGAATAAGCTGCTCCATATCGTTAATAAAGCCCAGCTCCAGCATATGGTCGGCCTCGTCAATAATCAGTATCTCAACCGCTTTAAACGATAGAAAACCCTGACTGGCCAAATCGAACATTCGGCCAGGAGTGGCCACCAGCACATCTACCCCACTCTTTAGAACACCAATTTGAGGGTCCTGCTTTACGCCACCATATACGCCAACTATATTAAGCCCAATACCCTTATTTAATGATCTGTAAACATCGGCAACCTGAATGGCAAGCTCGTGCGTTGGAACCATCACCAGACAACGGGTTTCGTATTCACCAATTGGTACTCGTTTTGAGCAAAGCATCTGAATGGTGGGAATGGCAAAGGCTGCGGTTTTACCCGTACCGGTTTGAGCAATGGCCAGCACATCCTCGCCCTTTAGCGTGGGTGGAATGGCTTTAAACTGAATATCGGTAGGTCTTTTAAAACCAAGGTCGGCAAGGTTCTGCTTTAGCGCAGGTACAAAATTGTACTGTTCAAACTTCATATAAAAATTGAATTGGGGAATTGGTATAAAATGTTTAACCCTTACTTCCCCCAGTTGTGTTATTACTTTTTACTTTGTTCTTCTAACAAGCCTTTCAAAAAGTTCATCGGTTGTGATAAATTTATCCACCCTTTTTTACTTAACCCTTTTTGTAATTACTTATCTCCACTCCATAATCTCCCCTTGATGTGTTCGGTTAACGCGACGAATTCAGTATCATCAATATCCACATCTTTTGTTAGTGTTTCCGCAATATCATAAGACTCTAGGGATAAGTTTAAGGTTGATAAACCTGATTTTATTAGTTATTAGAGTAACAATACGATCTAATTCGTAATCCGAATAGTTGGAGATATTCTTAATCTTCGTCTTGTGATTTTGTATTTCAATAGAGAGTTGTTCCGTTGAGTAGAAATTTAGCCTACTTTTTGGTTGAAGAAGTATTCTGGCAATTTTGCTGTTAGTGTTAAGAATTGCGCTAAAAGCAATATTTGTATCAACAACTATTCTCATCAGTCAAGTTGCTGTTTAGTATTGTCCCAACGACCCTTTTTAATAGATTTAACTAAATCATCAACTTCTTTTTGTGATGTTTTTGAATTCTTTGTTAACTCTTTATATTCAAACAAATCGGTTAGATCCTGTAGGTCATCCAAATTCATACTTTTCGGAAACCTAAAGATTATCTCGTTGGGTGTTCGTTCAATAATCATAGTCTTTTTCTTTGAATGTACGAATTTAGCAACAAATAGATTTTATCAACCAAGATTCGAATTTCTGCTTTTCACTGCAAAGATAGTAAAATGTTTTATCTCTAAAGTGATTAGCTGCAATGCAAAAGTCCGGATACGACTGATAGCCGAATCCGGACTTATATATTTTAAGGTAAATACCTTACTTCTTCAAACCGCTTCTTTCCAAAAGCGCATCTACCGATGGCTCGTGGCCACGAAAGCGAACGTAAAGGGTCATGGGGTGCTCGCTCCCACCCTTCGAGAGAATATTGTCGCGAAGCGATTGGGCGGTTGCCTTGTCGAAAATCCCCTTCTCTTGGAAAAGCGAGTAGGCATCGGCATCGAGCACCTCGGCCCACTTGTAGCTGTAGTATCCTGCTGCATATCCACCGCCAAAGATATGGCTAAATGCTGGGCTAAAGGCAGTCCCCTCCACGTGAGGTAGCACGTTGGCACGGGACATATGCTTGTTCTCAAAGGCAATTACATCGCCAGTAAATGGCTTGTCGATACCATGCCAAGCCATATCAACCAGCCCAAAGCTAAGCTGACGGATGGACAGATTTCCTGCCAGAAAATTGCGGCTATCGATAATGGCCTGTACCATCTCCAGTGGAATGGGCTCGCCGGTTTGGTAGTGAACGGCAAACATATCCAAGTACTCTTTCTCAACAGCCCAGTTCTCCATTACCTGCGAGGGTAGCTCCACAAAATCGCGGTAAACCGAAGTTCCCGAAAGGTTTGGATAGGTTGTGTTGGCAAAAATGCCGTGCAGCGCGTGTCCAAACTCATGTAGGAATGTGGTAAACTCATTAAAGGTTAGCAACGATGGTGTATCCTTGGTGGGCTTGGTGAAATTGGTAACAATTGATATGAATGGCCTTACATTTTCACCATCCTTTACTAGCTGGTTGCGGTAGCTAGTCATCCAAGCTCCACCGCTTTTCCCCTCGCGAGGAAAGAAGTCGAGGTAAAGCAGCGACAGGAATGAGCCGTCGGCATCGAGCACCTCAAAAACCTTTACATCGGGGTGATAAACGGGAATATTCTTTACTGCCTTAAACGAAACGCCAAAAAGCTTGTTGGCAAGCATAAACACACCGTCCTGCACCTTCTCGAGTTGGAAGTATGGCTTAAGCTCCTCCTCGTTGAAGTTGAATAGCTTGTTCTTCAGCTTCTCGGTGTAGAATGCCCAGTCCCACTTTTCGATGCTATGGTCTACGCCCATCTCCTTAGCCAGCGCCTGAACCTGCTTTAGCTCATCGTTGGCAGCGGGTAGCGAAGCTGTGAGAAGCTCCTCAAGGAAACTCATCACCTTATCGGACGACTCGGCCATACGGTTTTCTAGAACGTAATCGGCATACGACTTATATCCTAACAAATTGGCCAGCTCTAGCCTTAAGTTCACAATACTCTTAATCAGCTCGGTGTTGTCGTTATCGTTACCATTAAATCCACGTTTGCAATACTCTCTGTAAATCTTTTCGCGAAGGTCGCGACGCTCCGAATACTTAATAAAAGGTGCGTACATGGGCATATGCAAAGTGATTACCCAACCCTCTAGATTTTTTTGCTGAGCCGCTTGTGCAGCAGCATCCACAAGGCTTTTGGGCAAACCAGCTAATTCCTCTTCTTTGGTAAGATGAAGGAAGTAAGCGTTGGTTTCGGCCAGCACGTTCTCCTCGAATTGCAGTGACAGCTCCGAAAGCTGACGGGTAATCTCGCGATACTTCTGCTTATCGTCCTCGCTTAGGTTAGCACCACTGCGTACAAAACCCTTGTAGGTTTTATCGAGTAGGGTTAGCTGCTCTGCTGTACACGAATCTTTATCAACCGAACTATATACCTGTTTCACCCTTGCGAACAGCTTCTCGTTTAGATTGATATCGTTTTGGAAATCGGTTAGCTTTGGAGCAACCTCGCGCACAACCTTTTGCAGCTCCGCATCGGTTTCGGCATAGTTAAGGTTAAAGGCAATGGTGGTGATATCGCCAAGCTTTTGACCCGCAAAAGCTAGCGCCTCGATTGTGTTGGCAAAGGTTGGTTCCTCTGTGCAGTTCAAAATTGCCTCGATATCGGCTCGAGCCTCGGCCATTGCCGAGTCGATAGCCGGAATGAAATGTTCACGTTCAATCCTGTCGAATGGAGGTGAGTTGTATGGGGTTGTGTATTCAACCAAAAGCGGATTGTGATTCGATTTTGGCTCGTTACACGAAACCATCGTAAATCCAATAATTCCTGTCATAATAATTGTGCTTGATGTTCTCATATTTCGATTTAAAAATTTCGCAAAGTAAGCAAATATTTAGCGTTCGCTCCAATGACTTTAGGCATTATCAACCGCATGGGAATCGATTTGTTTGGCTGGCTGGACTTTTTTTTGTAACTTGAGAGGGTAAAAAGTTTATAGTTTATAGGGTTTAAAGTTCATTGAGTTGGGTAGAAGTTGAAGGTGTATCTATGTACGCCCTTGCTACTATTAACAATATTTGGTGTAAAATATCAAAAAGCAATATAATATGACTGAAAATCAGAAGTTAGACCAGATCGCGATAACGGTAAAATCGCATAAATTATTGAAAAAACTATTGAAGGAGAATCCCAAGCTGGAGGAGATAATGCGCAATGCCCGAAACGAGACAGAGGCGTTGGTTGGGGTTCGCAACTGGGTTATGGCGTATTTAAAAGGGAAGCCCATAGCCTACGAGTTTTACAAGCGCACCAAACAGGGACGCGAGTGGTTCGAGCAGCTTACCTGGCAGGATTATGCAGCCATTCGTATTCTTGATTATATCGATAACGCAGGGCGCGAATATGAGGATTTAAACCTCCGTGGCGAGATTGCCATCAGCAATCCCATTAAGCTAATCTGGCTAGCCGTAAACTTTGGAACCGGTGGGGCAAAACCATACTTCTTCGAGGATATGCTTTACCTCTTTCGCCAGCTGGCCGGAACCTACGAGCGTAAACTCCCATCGAAAGAGAACCTTACCGAATGGATGGATCGGTTCCCCAGCGGACTGGATCCTCGCATTGTGAAGCTGCGCGAGGAGAACCGCAAGCGCATCATAAATATCCTTATTGATAAAATAGATAAAGGCGAGATAAAGAGCGAGCGGTACAGCTTTGAGCCTAAGATGTCGCAGGAGCAAAAGTTTTTGAAGATGCTGGAGTGGTGGGACGATCATCGTTTTCACCTGAGCTTTGCCGTGCGTTCGCCCAAGCTTCTCAACGAGCTGCTGGGTAACTCGCTGGATCCCGACACAATGAAGGTGCTTTACGAGGCCGAAAAGGCAGGTATTCCGTTCTTTGTTAACCCATACTATCTATCCTTACTACACGTTCGTGTGCCCTACTTTGCTATTGGCGCCGATTTGGCCATAAGGCACTACGTGGTGTACAGCCAGCAGCTAATTGATGAGTTTGGCCACATTGTGGCATGGGAGAAGGAGGATAGGGTGGAACCTGGGAAACCCAATGCAGCAGGCTGGATACTGCCAACCCACCATAATGTGCACCGTCGCTATCCCGAGGTGGCCATCCTTATACCTGCCACCATGGGGCGTGCATGTGGTGGGCTTTGCGCATCGTGCCAGAGGATGTACGATTTCCAGAGAGGAAACCTAAACTTTAACCTCGATAAGCTAAAACCTACCGAGAGCTGGGATAGCCAGCTTGAGAAGATAATGGAGTACTGGGAAAACGACGCCCAGCTGCGCGATATCCTTATCACCGGAGGCGATGCATTGATGAGTTCCAACACATCGATGCAGAAAATGCTTGATGCTGTATTAAATATGGCAATCCGCAAGAAGAAGCGGAATGAGACTTTGCCCGAAGGGCAAAAGCTGGCCGAGATTGTTCGCATTCGCTTGGGAACCCGCCTGCCAGCATACCTACCACAGCGCATCACCCCTGAATTGGTGCAAATCCTTGCCGATTTTAGAGCCAAGGCCATTGAGGTGGGTATTAAGCAGTTTGTAATGCAAACCCACTTCGAATCGCCTATGGAGATAACTCCCGAGGTGAAGGATGGCGTGAAAAGGTTTTTGGAGTCGGGCTGGATGTTTACCAATCAGCAGGTATTCACGGCTGCTGCCTCGCGGCGAGGCCATACGGCTAAATTACGGCAAGTGCTTAACGAGATTGGAATACTCCCCTACTACACCTTCTCGGTTAAGGGTTATATGGAGAACTACTACAACTTTGCTACCAATGCCCGTGCCGTTCAGGAACAGATTGAGGAGAAGGTTTTTGGGACCATTAGCGATGGTAATATTGAGCGAATAAAGGAGGTATCGCTCGACCCTAAGCATATGGACGATAACCTGTCGGGGATGATGATTAAGAATGGGTTACCATTCCTTGCCACCGACCGCAACGTGCTAAACCTTCCGGGCGTGGGCAAAAGCCTTACGTACAGAGTTATCGGAATTACACGATACGGTAGGCGCGTGCTTGAATTCGATCACGACCAAACCCGAAGTCATAGCCCCATTATACATAAAATGGGTAAGGTGATAATAATCGAAAGTAAATCAATTAGTGAGTACCTTCGCCAGCTAGAGGATATTGGTGAGGATATCAGTGAATACGAGAGCATTTGGGGCTACTCCATTGGCGAAACCGAACCACGGCTACCAATTTACGAGTATCCCGAGTACGAATTTGAGACGACCCAGGAGCTCACCAATCTTGAGATTGAGTAAAGAGCGTTTATCATCAAGGAAATCTAAAAAAATAGTATGAATGATTTTTTGAAGAAGTACAAAGATATGAAGGCCGAGGTTTGCGTGTCGATAATCATGAATACTCATAAAACAAAGCCTGATAGCCAGAAGGATTCCCTAACTTTAAAAAACCTTATCAAGGAGGCTGAAGAGCGATTGCTAAAAGAGCAAGATAAAAAAACCGCTACACTCCTTATGGGCAAAATTAATGAGCTAGCCAAAAGCATTGACCATAGCCATAACCTGGAGAGCCTAGTAATATTTGTAAATCAAGAAGTGGCAGATTACACCAGACTTCCTGTTGCTGTGACCGACAGGGTAATAATTGACGACAATTTCGCTACTCGCGATTTGTTTAGGGCGATGCACCAAGAGGCTGGTTACTACATTGTAGTTATAAGCCGCCAAAAGGCAAGGCTAATAGAGGCTTTTAATGATAAAGTGGTTGCAGAGCTAAAGGGGGACTTCCCAATCGACAACCATCTGTACCCCACCGACAAGGTTAAGCTATCTACTGCTAAAGGGCAAGATAATCTTACTGAGGAGTTCTTTAACAGGGTAGACAAGGCCGTGCTAAAGGCCATTGAGCAAAACCCAATGCCCATTCTACTGGCTACAGAAACCCGTAACTTTGAGCACTACAAAAAAATTGCCGACAAGCCCGAACTTATCATTGGCCATATCAACAGGAACCGTGACGACGAGGAGCCACAGCACATAATCCCCGATGCGTGGACCAATGTTAGCAAGATATTACAACAAATGAATGAGTTGAGGCTAGCAGAGGTGGACAACGCCATTTCGCAGGGTAAACTCCTAACAGATACTAATCAAATTTGGAAAGCTGCTAAAGAGGGTAGAGGACAAACCCTGTTCGTGAAAAAAGACTACTTTCAGCCGGCAAAAATTGAACAAGGAAATGTTAAACCTGTTGATGAGAAGGTGGCTGGTGTGACTGTAGATGATATAGTTGATGAAATTATTGAGGTTAACATCTCCTATGGAGGTGACACGGTGTTCTTCGATAAAGATTTAGCCACCTTAAAGAATATTGGATTAACACAACGATACTAGCATATATTGCTGATAGTTGAATTATTAACAAAAAAAATCACAAACATGAAACTGAACAAATTTGGTATGTGGGGGCTTTCGTCTCTTAATGGTATATTGATGCTTGTTTTTGGTATAATTGCCATTGCTTTTCCAAGTCTAACCGTTGCTGCAATTGCCATTTACTTTGCCATTGCCATTATGATTGGCGGATTAATATTGAGTCTGTTTGCCTATCGGCACAGGAATGTACTATTAAACTGGAAAACACGCTTGATTGAAGGATTGCTTAGCCTGGCTATGGGATTGGTTATCGTTTTCAACCCGCAATCGGCTGCTGCTTTTCTTCTGATTATTGTAGGGTTATGGGCTGTGTTCATTGGGGTGGTATTTATTGCATCATACTTCATGAAAAACACCCCCGACCTGACAAAGACCTTTGGTCTGATTGCGGGTTTGGTTTCGCTGGTGCTGGGGCTTATAATTGTACTTAATCCTTTCGAAAGTACTCGCTTTGTGGTGGTGCTAATCGGTATTTATGCCTTGGCATTTGGGGTGTTCACTATGGTGTACTCGTCAAAGTTTTTTAAGGGCCCAAACGACAACGATGAGGATATTGAGATTCTCGAATAGGCCATAAAACCATACATAACAACTAGGGCGCACCCATTTGGGTGCGCCCTAGTTGCGTAAATGTAGCACCTTAAGATTACTCCTTTTTCATTTCCTCGTTGAATTTCTCAACACTTTCGTCAAGTGCTTTTCGCAACTTCTTAACATCATCCTTAAGCTCTTCCTTTTTATCATCGGTAGCCTCTTGGTACTCTTTAACCTTATTATTTAGCTCCGTTGATTTTTGCTCAATATCCTTTAGACTTTTATCGAGGCGCTCCTTGAGCTCACCTTCAGCATTCTCAACCTTTTTTTTGTAATCGGCAATCTTATCTTCCGTTTTGCGCTTAAACGCATCAAGGTCATTCATCATCTCGTTAAACTGATCCTCGAAATAGCTTTTGGTTGTATCGTAGGCTTCCTTAGCCTCTTTCTTCACATCATCCTTGGTTGTCTTATCTTTTTCTTGCTGCCCAGCGCATGCAAATAGAAACATGGACGATAGCATAACTGCAAATAATTTAATTGTGGTTTTCATGGTCATGAATGATTTTGGTTTGTATATTTAGTTAACAACCTGCAAATTAATGATTTTTGATTACTTGTGCAAATAAATATTGCCCAAAACACTGTTGGAGGAGACTCCAATGTTCTTGCTTTCAGATGTTAATTTTGATGCTTTGTGCAATAACCAATATTATAGCAGGATACTTACTTAAAAATTTACAAACCCTAGCTTTTGATGTTAGAACTCTCACTATCTCCCCGATCTTGGATGAAATCTAACTATCGTATCTTTAAGGTATTCCCTATCGAGATGAGTATAAATCTCTGTGGTAAGTATTGACTCATGCCCAAGCATCTCCTGCACAACCCTAATATCGGCTCCACCCTCCACCAGGTGCGTAGCAAACGAGTGCCTAAACGTATGGGGACTAATGCTTTTCTTTATCCCAGCATCACGTGCAGCGTTTTTAACAATGGTAAAAATCATCTCGCGGGTCAACTTCTTACCACGCCTGTTTAGGAACAGTATGTTTTCCGATGATTTATCAATTTTCGGCAAGCTATGCCTATCGGGCATATACAGCTTTATCTCCTTTATGGCCTTTTGGCCAATGGGTACCAACCGCTCCTTGTCGCCCTTACCTAGCACCTTAACAAAGCCCTCATCGAAATACAAATCGGTGAGCCTAAGGCTTACCAGCTCCGACACTCGCAAACCGCAGCTGTATAGCGTTTCAAGTATCGCCTTGTTTCGCTGGCCCTCGGGCTTGCTCAAATCGAAGGTAGACAGCATGCTGTCTATCTCTTGAATACTAAGCACATCGGGCAGCTTACGGGTCATCTTTGGGCCAACAATTTGCTCGGTGGGGTCAATATCTATCACCTCCTCCACCATAAGGTAACGGTAAAAGCCTTTAACACCCGAAAGAATCCGCGCCTGCGATCGATGGTTGTATCCGTTGTCTTGAATAAACTCAAGGAATTGGCTCATATCATCGGCGCTAAGGTTTTCAGGCTCCTTCCCCAGATGGTCATCGGCAAAGGTACGCAGTACCTTAACGTCGCGTATGTATGCATTAACCGAATTTTCGGCCAACGATTTGTCAAGACGCAAAAACCGAACGTAATCATCAATGGCAAGTTCCCAGCTCATACCCATTCAATTTGAATGGCAAATTTAACCATTTGTTCAGTAGAAATATCAACCTCAAGAAATTTGGTGTCAACAACGGCTAATCGAATTTCTGTTTGAAGCTAATATCAAATCAACTATCTTTGCTGGGCTCTTCACATAAATAAGAAACCATATGCTTAAGAAAACCAAGATAGTTGCCACCATATCCGACAAGAAGTGCGATGTGGAATTCATCCGCGAGCTGTTTGCTGCTGGAATGAACATTGTACGACTAAATACCGCGCACCAGAACTTTGAACAAGCCAAGCTGGTTGTAGATTCAGTACGTGCCGTTTCCGATAGAATTGCAATTTTAGTGGATACCAAAGGGCCCGAAATTCGCACATCGGCATTTGGGCAAGAGGTAGTGGTGAACACAGGAGACACCATTAGGGTTTACGGTGACCCCAAAGGTTATTCAGGGAATGGGGTACTCTATGTTTCGTATGCCGATATTACACAGGAAGTACCCAAAGGAACATACCTACTTATTGACGATGGGGAGATTGAGCTACGCGTGGTGTCGAATGAGGGCGATTACTTGGAATGCCAAGCTACTAACTCAGGTATAATAAAATTTCGTAAAAGCGTAAACATCCCCAATGTCTCCATCAATCTGCCCTCGTTAACCGAAAAGGATAGGCAATTCATTGAGTTTGCCATTGAGAATAACCTCGACTTCATAGCCCATTCCTTTGTGCGCACCAAGCAGGATGTTATTGATATCAAGAACATCATTAAAAAGCACAATAGCCCCATAAAAATAATTGCAAAGATTGAGAACCAGCAGGGTGTAGATAATATCGACGAGATACTGGATTACACCTACGGTATTATGGTAGCCCGAGGCGATTTAGGGATTGAAATTCCTGCGGAAAAAATACCAACTATCCAGCGATATCTTATAAACAAATGCGTTGAGAGCAAAAAGCCTGTTATAATCGCCACGCAAATGCTGCACTCGATGATTGAGCATCCAAGGCCCACCCGTGCCGAGATTAACGATGTGGCTAGCGCCATCTACAATCGAGCCGATGCAGTAATGCTTAGCGGCGAAACCGCCTACGGCCAGTACCCCGTGGATGCTGTTAAAATTATGACGCGGGTTGCTCAAGAGGTGGAGTGTATGCTCGATGCCGATCCGGATATCCCCCTGACTCGAATTCACAACGAGGTTACAGCAACACTTGCTCGAAATGCCGTTAGAGCCTGCGGATCGCTCCCCATAAAGGCCATTGTGGTCGACACCATGACGGGTCGTACTGGTCGATACCTGTCGGCTTTCAGAGGGAAAGTGCCTGTTTACGCCATGTGCTATAACCCAACGGTCATGCGTCAGCTTGCCCTTTCGTTTGGCATCATGGCCAACTACATGGAGCTAATTGAGAGCCGCGACAGCTTCCTAAGCGATGCCATATCAACACTTATCGATAATAACAAGGTGAAAGAGGATGATATGGTGCTAGTGATTGGCGGTAGCTTTGGCCCTGGTAATGGAGCCTCGTTTATGGAGATTAGCGAGGTGAAAAATTTGATGGCAAAGCACTACTAAAGCACTAAATGGGGGGAGCGCCACGTTATCATCACTAACCAGCTAAATCAACCTATCCTCTGGATGCGTAGCTTATCCTTTATCGTAGTACTTATATCCATTGCCATATCGGCATTTTCGCAAAAGCTCCCCGAGCAGTACTACCGTGCTCATGCAGCACTGCAGGCCAACAATATTGGCCTTGCCATGCAATGGATAGACTCCGCAACCATTGCCTCACCAAGGCAACCCAGCGTTTGGCTTAAGAAAGGCGAAATATTATACCGAAATAATTTGCCCGACAGTGCTCTAGTGTACTTTGCCAAGGCCGAGGCCATAAGAAATGGGGTGGCATCTTACTGGATGGCACGATGCTACAGCCTGCTTGGCGATACCGCCAAAGCCTTTGCCGAGCTGGAAAGGCACCTCTCCTCTACCCCTAAGGAGTTTGAGTCGACCATACTGCTCGACACAGCATTTGCTCAACTTAAAGGCAGTATTCAGTGGAAAAACCTTTGGCTAAACCATTGGTACAACAATAATGAGCTACTTGCTGCTGATGTGGCGTACCATTTTTCGCGTGGCGAATGGGATTACGCCATAGATTTACTTAACGAAAGAATGCATGGGCGTAACGTTCGGCACTCATTCTACGCGCTGCGTGGCGAGGCATACTATAACATTGGTAGCTACAAGGCTGCAGAGGCCGATTTTGCGCAAGCTCTCAAGCGTAGCCGCAGGAATCATAGCTACATGGCGTGGCGTGGCAAATCCTTGGCGCAGCTAAATAAGCACCGAAAAGCTATTCGGCTGCTTAACCAGGCCATTGAGCAATCGGGTGGCGAACCGGAGTACATCAAATCACGTGCTAAGGCATTCGCCAGTAGCCAAGAATATGAGAAAGCCTTTGCTGATATAAAAGCATACCTCACATTTTATCCCGGCGATACCCAGGCGCTGTCCCTAAATCTAGAGATATCGCTAAAGGCAAATCGAAATATCGATGCGTTGCTCACGGCTAATCGGCTTATTAAAATGGAACCCGAAAGATGGCAACACTACCTTACAAGGGGGATTATCTATATGAAATCGAAAAACTGGGAGGTGGCAGAGATCGATTTAAATCGTGCCATTGAGCTAGGCGCAAGCAGTAAGGAGGCCTTTCTGAATCGAGGGAGCTGTCGATCTTATCTAGGGAATCGGTCGGGGGCATGCGCCGATTGGAAACAGGCTATAAAGCTGGGTAGCTTCGAGGCGCAGGAGCTGGTGTACAAATACTGCCCCTAACGCTAAATCAGCTCGAGCGTTTCGCTGGGGATCCAGCCCTTATTACCGTCGGCAATGCGTATTTCGACCCATTGCCCAATGGCCTTGGTGATTTGCACCTTGGTTCCCGAATGGATTATAAAAATTTCCTTCCCCGCTTCGCCAGGTGAACTCTTAACGGTTACCACCGGTTGAAAAATTATGGCCTCGTCCCTAAGCATAACCCTTTCCTTTTCCTGAACGCTAAATATTACCGAGAATACGGCAAACAAAATCGACATAATACCAAATGTAAAAGATAGCCGTTTGGTCCAAGGCCTAAAGGAGAACCAAAACACCAAGCCAAGGGTGAGCGCTACCGCAAACCAGAAAAGGCTAATCCAGGCCCAGCCGTTGGTCGACAAAATGCCCCTTACCGATCGGTACCATTTTACAAGGAAAAACACAGGTAGTGGCTCTATCCTATCAACCGTGAATGAGCGAGCATACTCCAGGTTAAACTCAATATCCTCATCGTTGGGCTTTAGCCTATGGGCCCTCTCGTAATTCAGGATGGCATAAGCAGGTTTTCCCAACTTAAAGTATGAATTTCCAAGGTTGTAGTATAGCTCCGCATTATGGTAGCCACTATCAACTAGGGTTTGGTATAGCTCAGCTGCCTCGTCGAATTTCCCCTCGATGTAGTGATTGTTGGCAACATTTAGCAACGAATCGGGAATAAACTTAGCATTTAAGCTAGAGCTACCAAAAAGTATTATAATTGAAACAATAAGGTATCGCATATTCGTTCAGGTATCAATATGATTTAGTAGCAAGAATTATTTTCCAATAATCTCCTCAAGTTTCGATATTAGGGCAATGGCATTATCGTACAGCTCCCTCATCTGCGAATGCTCGCTTTTAGGGGCATACCGTGCGTATTCGCAAACCGAAATTATTCTCAGAAACTCTTCGGCATCAGATTTATCAACCCCATTACTCAGCAATGTTTCCCTCGCGCTATCGCTCGATAGGTTTGCAACGGGAATGCTAAGCTTATCGGCAATATATCCCCATAGAGCCTTGAGCAGCTCATCATGGAAAAGTTCAGAGTTTGATTGCAACAAATGCTTTTGAGCCTCATGTAGTCGTTTTCTGGCCACCTTTTTGGCCCTCTTGGTTTTTATCAGCATGATATTGTTTAGCAATTTCCGGCGCTGATGAATATACCAGAACGCCCCCGCAAACATTATAAGTATGATTGTTAAAAGAAGGTAGAACTTAGCGCTACCAATAAGAATTGGATAGCCAGTGCTAAGCCTTATACCATCGGTTTTAATAAACCGAATATCTTGACCAATAAACCGAATATCCTCACGCCCAAAGCCCACCATCTGTGGCCCCTTCTGCTCACTCCCATCGGCAACTACATTGAGAGTAAGAGGCTTTGAGTTTAGCGTGACGTATTTTTCCTTAATGGGATCGAAGAAGGAAAACTCCAAGGTGCCCAGATCAAACCTACCAGGCCCACGAGGAATGGCAACGTACTCAAAATTTTTCGAGCCTGTTGCACCCTGCGAGGTGGTATTTATCCTATCGCTGGTTTTGGGGTCGAATACTTCAAAGCTGCTGGGGAACTCAAACCTAGGGGTTTCAATAAGCCTCAAGTTTCCGCTTCCAGCCACCCTTACCTTAAGATTTACTGCCTCGTTGGTTTTTAGCTCGGTTTTATCGAAAGCCGCCTCGAGGTTAAAGCTGCCCACCGCTCCTGTGAATGATGCTGGCGCATTTGGCGGTAAATCGCGTATTTTAAGGGTCTTCTCCTTGCTGGCCAAACGAACCCTAACGTTTTGATATGATCCAAAGAACTCGTCGAAAATTGACTGGGGACGCCCTCCTTGCTGCTGCGCCACAACTACCAATTCGAACGGCTCAATTTTAATATCACCTGTACGCTGAGGGAAGAGAAGGTATTTTTTAAGTACACCCATATTATAAATACGGCCCTCCACATTTACTCTCTCGAATCGAATATTATTTGGGGTTTCAACATCCTGGCTCCAGAACCCATCGAACGATGGAAACTTGATATCCTCAAAACCTGCAATATTCGACCTTGTATAAATTTTTAGCGTAGCAAGAATGGGTTGACCTCTGTAGGCCGTTTGCCTATCGAACTCAATATCTACAAAGATATTATCGGCTGGTTGATCTGGCTGGGCTTGGGGTTGGGTAGAAGTGCCGGGCTGAGTTCTCGACGGCTGCGATGGCTTGCTACCCTGCACCACCTCAATCTCAATGGGTTCGGTTTTGTAATCCCTTTTCGATACAGTAGCTGTTGCTGGATCAATTCTAAATTTCCCTGCTTCGGTGGCCTCAAGAATATAGGTGTATGTATACTCGTAGGTTTGAGTCATTTGCCCATTGATAATTTGTATGCTACTGCTAGATGAGGTGCTTGGCCCGGCAAGGATATAGAAATTATCGAAGGCGGGTGGGTTCAGCTCCTGCGGACGGGCATTCAGCTTAAACACCACCCTAAACTGTTCGCCCACGGCCACCACGTTAGGTGCCGACACGGTGAACTCTACATCCTGCGCAAATATATTTACGCACGATGCCAGAAGTAGTAGAGCAAAGGTTATTCGTTTTAAATACATATCGATGTAGTATTACCAATTCTTTTCAACCTGCACTTTAGCCTTTTTGGCTTTCTCTTCCTGTACACGCTCCTGCACCTGCTGCTCGTTGTTCTGAATTGCTTCGAGCATTCGACGGGCATCTTCGGGCGAAATTTGTTGCTCTCGCTCCTGCTGGTTCTGATCCTGTTGATCCTGATTTTGATCCTGCTGCTGGTCGTCCTGATTCTGGTCCTGCTGCTGGTCATCGTCAGAGTTTTCGTCTTGATTCTGATCTTGATCCTGCTCCTGCTGTTGCAGTTGTAGCATACGCTGGGCCTGAGCAAGGTTGTACTTGGTCTCCATGTCGTGGGGGTTTTGCCTCAATGAGTTTTTGAAGGCTTCCACGCTCTCCTCGTACATCTCCTGACTAAAGTAGCTATTCCCTAAATTATGGTAAACGCTTGCTAATTCGTTGTCATTTGCCGAAGAGCTAGCTTTGGCCATATCGGCATAAAGATTAGCCGACTCCTCGAACTTGTCCTGCTTATACAAAGCACCACCAAGGTTGAAGTTACCCTTGAAAGATGCAGGATTATGCTCCAAAGCCGAACGATAGAATATCTCGGAATCGAGGTATTCGCCCTTCTTGAACTCCTTATTTCCCTTCCGAACAGCCTTACGCTCCGATTGGGCATAGCCCACTGGGGCAAAAAGCAGCATTGTGAGAGAAAGTACAATTACGGTGCGTATCATCGTTACAATTATTATCTGATTTAAACTCTAGTGCTAATTCAAATTATCTCTATCACCAAAAAGGTTTAGCCTTTGAATGACTCTGTTTCTTCGTTCAAGTATAAAAAAATCGATAACCAGCAGCAGGAGGGCCAAACCAAACAGATATTGAAACTGATCGTCGTACTCTGAGAACACCTTCTCTTTGAGCTCTGTTCTCTCCATCCTGTTGATTTCCTCGAAAAGTGGCAGCAACCCTATTTGAGAGTTAGTAGCACGAATATATTTACCCCCAGTTGACAAAGCAATTTTCGATAGGGTTTCCTCATCGAGGCGGGTTACCACCACGTTACCCTCCTTATCGCGCAAAAAATCACGACTATTTGGGCTTGCAGGTATGGGCGCTCCTTGTGGAGAACCAATGCCGATGGTGTGCACAACGATTCCTCGGTCAGCAACACGCTGGGCGGCCTCAAGGGGATCATCTTCATGGTTTTCGCCATCGGAAATTACTATTATAACCTTGCTGGTCTCCTCGCTTGGGCTAAACGAACTGGCTGCCAAGTTAATGGCAGAACCTATGGCCGTTCCCTGCTTGGGCACAATACCCGGCGAGATGGACGAAAGGAACATCTTTGCTGATGTGTAGTCGTTGGTAACAGGGAGCTGCACATAGGCATCACCCGCAAAAACAATGAGGCCAATCCTATCATTGGTAAGCTGGTCAACCAGCCTCGATATGGCTTGCTTTGCCCTTTCGAGCCTATTGGGTTGGATATCCTGTGCCATCATGCTATTCGACACATCGAGCGCGATCATGAGCTCAATGCCCTTGCGCTTGGCTTCGGTTAGCTTAGAGCCAAACTGCGGACGAGCAACACCAAATACTATGGCCGTGTAGGCCAACATGTAGATGATGAATTTAATCCATCCCCTACGGGGAGAAACGCCGGGCATTAGCTGGCGAATTAGCTCCATATTCCCAAACTCCGATAGTTTCTTCCTCCTGATGAAAGATGAAAGCAGGTAAAGACCAAACAAAGCAGGTATTACCAGCAGAAGGTAGAGATATTCGGGGTTAGCAAATCTAAACATCTTATTATCTAGTATTGTGTTTTAAAATCAACAAAACAAATTTCGATGCACTGCTATGGTACGCTCCTTAGTACCGTTGTGCGCAATACTATATCGAGCGTAAGCATAAGCAGAGCCAACAGGGCAAAGCGCAGGAACTCCTCACTTTTCCTTGTGGTTTCAATCACTTCAATCTTAGTTTTCTCCAATTCATCTATCTGTTCATACACGCGAACCAGCCCTTTCCCATCGGTTGCTCTAAAGTACTGACCACCGGTGATGTCGGCAATTTGCTTAAGCACATCCTCGTCAATCTCAACCTTCATATCCTGCATACGGGTTCCAAATGGGGTTTGTACCGGATAAGGTGCTGTTCCGTGGGTTCCTACGCCAACGGTATATACTCGTATGCCAAATGTACTGGCAATATCGGCTGCTGTTAGGGGTGCTATCTCACCCTTATTGTTAACTCCATCGGTGAGCAGGATAACCACTTTACTCAAAGCATCGCTCTCCTTGAGCCGAGCAACCGCATTGGCCAGACCAACTCCAATTGCTGTTCCATCTTCAATTAGGCCCAGCTCAATACTGTTTATCTGATTGGAAACGGTTCGTAAGTCGGAGGTTAAGGGACAAAGGGTAAAACTCTCGCCGGCAAATATCACTACCCCGATCCTATCATTCTGCCTACCCGAAACAAACTGAATTGCTATATCCTTAGCTGCCTCGAGCCTATCGGGCTTAAAATCTTGCGCCAGCATGCTGCTCGATATATCAAGCGCAATCAGAATGTCAATACCCTCGGTCTCGACATTCTGAGTTACGTTAAATGATTGGGGGCGAGCAAGCACTAGCACAACCATTGCTATGGCCACCATTCGCAGGGCAAAAGGTAAATGGCGCAAATATACCCTAAGCGATGTGGGTACTCCTCCAAAGGGCATTAACGATGACATTTGCAGGCTTGGCCTGGAATCTTTCTGCTTCCAAATGTACCAAGCAACGAATGCTGGGATAAGCAGAAGCAGAAAAAACATTTTGGGGTGAACAAAGGTTATTCCGCTCATTTGGTACTGTTTTTTGCAGGTTCAACTGGTAGCTCATCAACCTCTGCAGCTTTGGTTCCTTCTGCCTTGGGATCACCCTCGTTAACCTCTTCCTCCACAATTTTGGTATCGTTCACAAAGGTGAATCCAAACTCTAAGCTTGCCAGGTTCTCCGAGGCGTCGGGGGTAAACTTGGCAAACTTGGTCAAATCGGCTAGCGCGAGGGTATCTTGCAACTTTTCGAGCAATCGTGCCTCGAGCTGCTTGGTTTTTTTCAAACTTCGTATTGTTTCGTAGGTGGTTTGCTCCATGGCTGGTACTGCGAAGCGTCCCTCGATGTACGTTCTAATAATATCGGTTAGGTGCGATTGGAATTCCTTTGGGTTTTCGGTATTCCAAAGTTTATGTAACTTCATGTGCTCCAGCTTGCGCAACGCAACAACATGGGGTGGTTCTGCTGGCTTCAGATTAAAAAATACGGGCTCACCCTTCTTTCGCTTGATGATAATGTATACCAATAGCGCTATTAATGCAGCAAGCAAAAGCGCACCTCCAACCCAAGGGGCAACCTCAGCAAATGTAAGGGGTTCGGCCAAGGGATGCTTTATATCGTAAATTGTTGCCACGGTGCTGTCGGGGGGTAACGTGTTTACCAAAAACCAAATGGGCGAGGTTTGAGCTGTATCATGCATCGCACCATCGGTAAATGGCAAGCGAAAGGGTGGAATGCGATAGTACCCCTCATCGAAGGATGTAATCCTCATACGGTATATAAAATCCTTCTCTCCCGATTTTTTGGTAATGGTATCGATTGTAGGCTGTCCCAAAACCTCTATGCCAGCTATCAACGTATCGGCAAATAGAGGGAATTGCACCATATAGCTTTGGGGAACAGAGGCTTCGATAATCAAATCTACCTGATCGCCAATTAGGATGCTATCGGCTGTAACCGACGATTTAAAGCTATATGTTGGATTTTGAGCCAACACAGAATTCCCTTGGGCTAGGCTAAGCACAAGGGTTATGAAAACAATATATTTAACGAATCGAATCATTAATCTTAGTTTGATTTATGCACGTTGCTTAAATAGTTTGATTAAGGGCTTTACGTAATCCTCATTGGTTGCAATGGATACCGAGTCTACCTTACACCTTGAGAAGGTTTGCTTAAGCGACCCTTCGGTATCGCGCCACCACTTAGCGTAAGCATTGCGAACTATGCTACTCGAGGTATCGACCCACGCATACTGTCCACTCTCAGCATCCTTCATTTTCACCAGGCCAATGGGGGGTAGTTCGACCTCACGGGGGTCGTACACCCTTACGCCTACCACATCGTGCTTGTTTCCCGCAATGGTGAGCGCATTCAAAAAGTTTGGTTCCACCGTATTGGCCTTAAAATCCATGAAATCGCTCAGGACAAAGGCAGTGCAACGCTTCTTTATGGCGTTGGTTAAATACCTAAGCGCCTCGGAGAGATCAGTCCCCTGACTGGTTGGGGTGAAATTTATAAGCTCACGAATAATGTGTAGGATATGGGTACGTCCCTTTTGGGGTGGTATAAACTTTTCCACCTTATCGCTAAACATCAATACGCCAATCTTATCGTTGTTCTGAATTGCCGAGAAGGCAAGCACTGCAGAGATCTCGGTAACCAAGTTCTTTTTAAGCATATTGGTTGTACCGAACATTCGCGAGCCGCTTACATCGATGAGTAGCATCACGGTAAGCTCGCGCTCCTCCTCAAAAACCTTTACGAACGGCTGATTAAAACGAGCGGTAACATTCCAGTCGATATTACGGATATCATCGCCGTACTGGTACTCGCGCACCTCGCTAAAGGCCATTCCTCGCCCTTTAAAGGCGCTATGGTACTGACCAGCAAATATCTGGCGCGACAGTCCCCGTGTCTTAATCTCAATCTTGCGTACGCGTTTTAGTAATTCTGATGCTTCCACGGCTATGATTCAATTTTTCTCAATTACTCTTGGCTTTGTATGGTCGAGTCACAACTGTAACAAACCAATCGCCCTTTACCAGCTCAACCTCATACTTAACACCCTCCTGTTCATCAATCCATTTGAGCTTATTTGGTTTGCCATACTTGGCGCTTAGCTCATCCTGTAACCGGTTAAAGTGCCAAGTGTTGTACATTCTCGATACCGATGTACAATATCCATCGGCATTTAGCATAAATATCAGGGTTTGCTCCTCGAATATATTCTCGAACTTAATAAAGCTTCTGTTGTTATTAAAAATCTCGTTACTAAACCCAAAACCCGGTAGTTCTTCGCTTACCCTCGTCCTAATCTCATCCTTATGCAGTCCTATGTAATTCTGTCCAAAAGCAGAATATAAGATTAGCATGCAAAGCGTGAAAAGAACGATAGGTTTAGCCTTTACCATTTAGGGAACCTCTATGGTGTTAAGTATTTCTGTGATGATATCCTCGCTGGTAATGTTCTCGGCTTCGGCCTCGTAGGTAAGGCCAATTCGGTGCCGCAGCACATCGTGGCAAACTGAGCGTACGTCCTCAGGTATTACGTAGCCTCTACGCTTAATAAATGCGTAGGCTTTTGCCGCAAGCGACAGGTTGATACTTGCCCTAGGCGAACCACCGTAGGCAATCATATTCTCAAAACGCTCCAGCTTATACTCCTTTGGGAATCGAGTGGCAAACACAATATCCACAATGTACTTTTCAATCTTCTCGTCCATATACACCTCGCGAACCACATTGCGAGCTTTGATAATATCCTCGGGCTTTACCACCTTACTTGCCTTAGGGAATGATGATGTAACATTCTGACGAATAATTAGCTTCTCCTCCTCTATCTTGGGGTAGGTTATCTTTACCTTAAGCATAAAACGGTCTACCTGAGCCTCGGGTAGCGGGTAGGTTCCCTCCTGCTCAATTGGGTTTTGCGTTGCCATTACAAGAAATGGTGAAGGCAGCTTAAAGGTTTCCTCGCCAATGGTAACCTGACGCTCCTGCATGGCCTCGAGCAGTGCACTTTGCACCTTTGCTGGGGCTCGGTTTATCTCGTCGGCAAGGACAAAGTTTGTAAATATTGGGCCCTTCTTCACATTGAAGGACTCCTGTTTTTGGCTATACACCATGGTACCAATTAGGTCGGCGGGTAGCAAGTCGGGGGTAAACTGTATACGCGAAAAGCCAGCATCGATTGAACTTGCCAATGTATTAATAGCAAGTGTTTTCGCGAGCCCCGGCACACCCTCAAGCAGGATGTGTCCATCGGCTAAAAGCCCAATTAGCAGGGACTCAACAAGGTGCTTCTGACCTACTATCACCTTGTCCATCTCCATATTGATAATATCAACAAAAGAGCTCTCGATTCTAATGCGCTCGTTTAGCTCTTTAATATTCACCGTTGAAATGTCGCTCATCTGTATAAATTTTAAGAGATTTTATATTTGTTAATATTTTGCTATTTTCGCACACAAATATGCAGAATTAATGGGCGTTACAGCGTTAAAAAGCGTTAAAAAAAGTAAAGGTTTGTTATATTGTTAAAACTTCATAAATATGACTCTGTAAGGTTTACGCAATAGTGCGCACAAGCATAGAAGACGAATCGGAAAAGATAATATGATTATCGGTTTAGAGACCAAAGCGCCCAACCGACAGGGCAAACCGCGAAGTGATTGATGAAGTCAAAGCTTCGTACTTTGAGGATTGAAGCAATCTCTATTGAGTTGAATAACAAATGATTGCTTCGTTGAAAAAAAACGCTCCCTGCCTGCCTGCCGCCTGCCTGCCGGCAAAGGCAGGGCAAAGGCAGGGCAAAGGCAGGGCAAAGGCAGGCTCGCAATGGCGTTACAGGTTTAATTTAGCCTTTAGATATATTTACGGATAATCATTTTTCTTTATTGCTCATTTTTTGCCCCTCTGTTAAGAACTTATTCCGACATCCTTTCTCATACAATTTGTTGACAACCTTTTCTGCTCATAACCTTTCTCCTGTTCCTCCTCGCTATAAGCACTGTCCGCATGGAGGGCCTGCCCTTCGTCTTTTTCTGTCAGCAGGCACTCAATAACTTGTGTGTCATGTACAGATGCGCTGGTAACCTCAAATGCTTCTATCAGCTTTGTCTTGGTATCCGATTCAATATGGTTCTTGTACCCATACTACGTGGCACTGTTTTTCTTTGTCCATCGGGCATCCACATCTTTCTGACGCTTCTTGCTGGGCTCCTTGCCCCATTCTTCTGGTGCTGTGCTGGTTTCTTTGATACGCTTGTTTTCCTCTCGGGTATTGCGGTGGCGTGGAGCCTCCCCAAAGCTAGCATCAACCATCTTCCCCTCATGGGCAAAAACACCAGCTGGTCATCGGAAAGGTTATACAAACTTTTTACTATCAGGGCCTTAAACATCATCAATGGGCTAAAGGGTGGTCGCCCTCCTTTCGAAATATTCTTGTTGTCACGAGTAAAAACCTCATTTAATGGCGATTCAAATACTATACAGTTGATAAACTCATCAAGCTTTTGCAATGGGTCGCTCTGTTTAGGGAGTTTTTACAACAAAAAATAATCGTCAAAAAGGCCAAGCGGATTGATGTTCTGAATGATTGGTTGTTATTTGCCTACAATTAAGCAATTTATCCAACTGTACAAGCATTATGTTATTAACAATCAAGGAAATATATTTACAAGGGTTTTTAGATATGCCCTTAATGATAAAAAGTACTCGCCTATGGATTTAATCCTTTTTCTAAAGGAAATACGGAAAGTGAAATTAAATGACAAATGGCACAATGCTGAAATAACTGCTAAAACAGGGGAAACTGCTCAACAAAATAGGGGTGCATATTACGTAAAAGGTGAAAAGTTACAGATTAAAAACTCAAGGCTAATAGGGTAAACCAAGCGGTTAGCAGCCTATCGGGCAGGCTGCAGTTGCGCTTGCCAAGCATAATAATTGCGGCAAATAGCCCCTGCGAAAAACCTACCCAAGCAATTGCTTCCATTTATTTATGTTGATATTAAAGATCGTTATACGATTTGCGAATGGCCAGCCCAATGGCCTTTGCCAGCAGTGGTGGAACCGCATTGCCCAGCTGCACCAGCTGTTTGTTTTTTGGCCCCTCAAAGATAAAATCGTCGGGGAACGACTGCAAGCGGGCCATTTCGCGCGCCGTGAGAACCCTAGGCAGCGTAGGATGCACATTTACCCCGCCATGGTTTTCCTTGATAGTGCATGAAGGCTCGTCCCATGCACATTTTTTCCAAGCATCGGAGTAGCCCTTGTACAGGCTTTTGCCAGCCTCCAGCGCA
>Ga0265295_1000788_pt1 | contig 60473 bp, 50 predicted proteins | sample Munlansysbiofilm_FD_192503 | JGI IMG/M metagenome (GOLD analysis project Ga0265295, IMG submission 192503) | Leachate microbial communities from a municipal landfill in Southern Ontario, Canada - Methane capture system biofilm | ecosystem: Engineered > Solid waste > Landfill > Unclassified ... | reverse complement strand
GAATCCCTGAGAAGCAAAAGCTCTTCTTCAAGAGACTTACTATTTAAGTCAATTCTGTATCCCAGGACATGAACACTTTCAGAAATATTAAATTCTTTTGGTGCAGAAGTACTAATTTCAACACCAGTAAGAATTTCAGGTATTTCTTCCCCAATAATTTTAATAGCCTGCCTTGAACCTTCAAGCGTATCATGATCTGTTATGGAAATAGCCTCAAGTTTCATATTTGAAGCCATTTCCACAATTTTTTCAGGAGAATTTACACCATCTGATGCAGTGGTATGTATATGTAAATCTATCATTTAATTCATATGCCAAGAGCTCTTTCACGGGCCTCAGCTTTGGTTTTGCAGTCAATGCATTCAGTTGTAACGGGTCTAGCTTTTAATCTCTCAATTGAAATTTCTTCACCGCAGCCCTCACAAATGCCAAAAGTACCTTCTTCTATTCTTGCAAGTGCTTTTTTAATTTTTTTAATCAGCTTATGCTCTCTGTCACGAATTCTTAATGTAAAATTTCTGTCTGTTTCATGGGAAGCTCTGTCTGTAGGATCTGGAAAATTCTCCTTTGATTCTGTCATTCCGCTTACAGTGTTATCTCCATGGGCAAGAAGTTCTTTTAACTGCTCTGTCAAAATTTCTTTAAAATACTGAACATCTTTTTCTTTCATGGGATTATACCTTTCATCTAGGTTCAGTCTATCAGATATAAGTTAAAACGGTTTTGTAACAAATCAAGTGAAAATTGTAAAGATAAAATAACAATGTTAACTTATATTGAATAAACCTTATAAGCCCCTGCAAACGCAAATAGCATCAGACTCTTGGCTTTGTCTAATGCTTAAAACTTAAATTTATAATAAATAAATGGAAAATCAGCGATAAAAGGCAAGTCACTTTTCTATTATTTTAGGACTAAATTCATCTTTTTTTTTATCATCAAGATTAAAAAGATTTCTGACCAAAAGAAGATAGGACTGAACATCCCTGTGTGAGCCTGGATTTTTAAGAAAATTTATTGGGTCATGCAAAAGCCGTGAGCAAATTGAATCAACCATTTTGTCAACAGATTCACTTCCAAAAGATTTTTCCAGATGATTATCCTTCATTGTCCTGAAAATTTCATATTCAACTGCATCCTGAACTTTTTTTCTAAGCTCAACTATTGTTGGAACAATTTGAAGGCTTTTTTTCCAGATTAAAAATTTTTTTGACATTTCATCAACTATTTCTTCTGCAAGAGCTGCTTCTTTTTTTCTTTCTTCCATATTTACTTCTACGACATCTTGCAAATCATCAACATCATAGAGATAAATATTGTCTATTTTATTTAGATCTGGATCAATATCCCTTGGAACAGCAATATCAATAAAAAAAAGAGGTCTGTTTTTTCTGTTTTTCATTACAGGCCGCATTTCTTTTCCTGAAATTATATAATCAGGTGCTCCTGTAGAAGATATAATTATATCAACCCATTGAAAAGCTGAAATCAGTTCTTCAAATCTTATTGCAGAACCGGAAAATCTTTTAGCAAGGTCAAGGCCTTTTTCAAATGTCCTGTTGGCAACAAAAACATGAGAAACATTATTTTGAACAAGATGCTCTACTGCAAGCTCTGCCATTTCTCCTGCACCAATAAGAAGGACTTTTTTATTTGAAAGATTTCCAAATATTTTTTTGGCAAGTTCAATTGCTGCATAACTTATGGAAACAGCATGGCCGCCAATTCCGGTTTCTGTCCTGACACGCTTTGCAGCCTGAAACGCCCTGTGAAAAAGTCTGTTTAAAATGACTTTAGAACTTCCTGCCGAGGTAGCACATTTATAAGCATTTTTTACCTGTCCAAGAATCTGAGGCTCTCCAAGAATCATTGAGTCCAGGCTTGAAGCAACTCTAAATATATGTTTTACCGCATCAAGTCCTGTTAATTTATAAAAACAGGAAATAAAATCAGACATTGGAATATTTTTAACAATGGCAAGAATTTCAAAAATTTTTTTTAAGCCTTCTTCAGGACAATCCGAAACAAAAACAGCTTCAACTCTATTGCAGGTAGAAAATAAAAAAGCCTCATTAAAGGCCTTTTTTTCCTTCATCAGTTCAAGTGCATTTTTAATTTCATCTTGATTTAATGACAATTTTTCTCTTATTTCCACAGGTGCTGTTCTGTGATTCATACCTGCAACTACAATTTCCTGCTGGTTTAAAACACTCATAAAACTTAACCTCTAATTATTAATTTACCCAGAAAATATTCACCATGGGTTGTATCCATAAATATATTTATTCCTATAAAGGAAAAAACAACTATAAAAAAACCAATTATTGCCATAACAGCAGCTTTTTTACCTCTCCATCTTGAAGTAAGCCTTCCATGGATTAAAGCAGCATACAACAACCAAACCAAAAAAGACCAGACTTCTTTTGCATCCATCATAAGAAAACTGCCAAAAGTCTGTTTGGAGGCAACAACGCCTATTCCAAGACCAATTGTAAGAAAAAAAAAGCCCCAGGTTATACAAAAATTACCCGAAGATTCAAGTAGTTCAAGAGATGGAAGTCTTTTAAATATTATTCCGTGTTTTTTAAGCTTAATATTTTGTTCTTGGACAACATAAAAAAGCCCTATTACACAAGCGGTAAAAAAAGCAGCATTTGCAAAAAAAGTAAAAAAAACATGAAGGGCTGTCATAAAAATATTAAAATCTTCTTGGCCTAAATATTGAGTTTTATCAAAAAAAAGTGCTGCTCCTGTCAAAAATACACAAAAAAAAGACACTGCAGCTCCGACCAGATCTATTTTAAATTTGATAAAAAGAAGAAGGAAAAAAAATGAGACTGAAAATGCAGAAATTATCAATACATTTCTCACTCCAAAAGCAGATATATATCCAGAATCAAAGCTTGCGAGTACAAGTTCAAGACCAATCAGCAAAAATCCGAAACAAAGAGAAAAAAAGCCCGATTTTCTGTAAAAGCTTTTGTTTTTAACTTGAAAAATCACATAAAAACAACAGGATAAAATAAAAAGTACTAAGCCACCAAAAATCATAAATCGCTCTCTCTTGATAAAAATAAGAAACTATTTTTTTCCACATCAAAAAAATAATCATTTTTTTCTTCAAGTAATTTATCCATAAGACCTTCAGCCAAATCCCTGCTGTCTAAAATTTGTCTTAATTCAGTTTCTATTCCTTCAATATCTTTATTTTTGATGGAACTCAACAAATTACCAAAAACCATTTCCCTAAATATATCTCTGTTTTCAGGATTACCTCTTCTTTTCTCTAAAATTGCATTTCTTATTTCTCCAAGAAAATAAAGAAAAATTTCATATTCATCGCCAAATTCCTTTTCAAGGTCCTTTCTAAGTTTTCTTGACAAAGCAGGGCTTTTTCCGCCTGTTGAAACAGCAAGCATTAAGTCCCCTCTTTTAATGCACGACGGTACAATAAATCCTGATTTTTCAGGGTTGTCTACAATATTACAAAGAATTCCCCTGGTTTCACAAAATTCGGAAATAATGAAGTTAAGCTCCCTGTCATCTGTTGCTGCAAAGACAAGGAATACATCTAAAGCATCTTTTTCTTCAAATGTCTTTAAATTTAAAACAAGATTTTCATTGGATCTTATGGTTTCAAAACCTTCATGAAACAGCGGAGCTACTACTTTTACAAAAGCTTTTGCGTCAAGAAGTCTTTTTGTTTTTCTCAAGGCAACACTTCCTCCCCCGACCACAAGAATTTTTTTTCTGCAAAGATTTAAATATATTGGATAATATTCCATTTACAATTTTATCTCCATAAGATCTTTTGCAAGTTTTATATTCCCTTTAAATATTTTATCAGCATTAATTAAAAAATCATCTTTTTCGCATTGAGGATAAAAATGAGTTAAAATCAATTCTTTAACATTCCCCTTCAAACCAATTCCAGCTGCAAGAACCGGAGTAAGATGGCCTTCTACCTTTAAATTGTCAGGCATGGCTGACTCAATAACTAAAAGGTCGCAATTATTTATAAAAATTTCAAATCCAGGAGTTAAATCCATATCTCCGGAATAGACAAATATTTTATTTTTCTTGTCCAATATTTTTAATGCCAGAGATTCAGGCCTGTGATTTACATGGAATGTTTCAATATCTATATCATAAAACTCAATTTTTGGGCTATTAATTTTTTCAAATTCCAAAATTTCAATTTTACCATCAAGATCAATCCAATGTCCGTAAACAATTTTTAATTTTTCATAAAAATCATTTAATCCAGGCCCTCCCATAAGGAAAAATTTTTCCTTTAAATTAGAATAATTGCCATATTTTAATGAAAAAAGAATGGGAACAAGTTCTGAGCTGTGGTCTATATGAAAATGTGAAAGAAAAATTCCATCAAGGGTCTCAATTTTAAAGCCTTTTTCAAGAAGCCTTCTAGTACAGCCTGTACCAGCATCAACTAAAAGGTTTATTTTTTCTGTTTCAACAAGAATGGACGAAGCAGCCCTTTTTAGTGAAAAAACACAGCTCCCTGAACCAAGAATTGTTATTTTCAAGATTTACTGCCTTTTCTTCCTGTGCGAAGCTCTATATGGTTTCTTATCCACAGTCCAAGTTTTCTCTGATTTCTGGGAGATACATGTTTTTCTATTGAAATAAAATCAATTTCTGCTCTTGCCATTCCTCTGTGACCTCCGGCAGAGCCATATTCTCCAAAACTTGCCTCTGCAACTTTTCCTGCATTTTTTCTTATACCGTCGTTTCTTAAAATAATTATTACTTTTTCTTCACAATTACCTGAAACTATTGTCCAGTTTATTTTATCAACTCTCATGAAAAAATCTGCAATCTGTACTAAAACGTCTGGAGTCGGTACATCTCCTAAATGAACGTAAAGCCTGTTTCCTTTTATTACTTTTGCATGAAAGGCTTTTTCGTAATACTGAAGAAAATCAAGTGGAACTTCAGCCTGATCAATGCGTCTTTCAAGATGAATATTTGCAAATTTAAAAAGATATTGAAAGGCTCTGATATCCTCTGGAAGAGTCTGTCTTTGAAAATTGGAGGTATCTGTTTTAATTCCGTAATATAAACCTGTTGCAAGCTTAACAGAAGGCTTTATTCCTGCTGCCTTTAAATATTCGGTCAAAATTGTTGCTGTTGCTCCATATGCTGCTCTTATGTCTGTAAATTTTGCCTTAAATCCGGTGTCCGGATGGTGGTCAATTAAAACATCAGGCTTAAATTCCTTAAATAATTCGCTATGCTCAGGCTGTGAATCTACCATTACAACTTTTGTAAACTTTGATTTATCAAGTTCAGTTATATGGATCATTTTTATTCCAAGAAGCCTTATCATTGAAAGATTGTCAGGCCGTTTCACTTTATTTATGCTGCAGATTAAAACGCCTGCAACCTTTCTCCATAAAAGTCTTTTTACTGCCATAGCACAAGACATGGCATCTGGATCAGCATTAATCAAGATCAAGACCTGATCTTCACCCGAAAAAACTGAAAAAAACTTTTTTATCCTTTCTGAATTGGAAAGAGCCATAAATACTCCTTTTAGACCTTTTAACCCGATTTTTCAAAAACAAGGTCTATTGTGTGCAAAACTTTATTTTTTTTTATAGATCTTTTAAGCTGCAAAATGCATGCAGGACATCCTGTTATAATAATTTCTCCATTTTCAAGCATAAGATCTTCAAACTTTTCATCAAGAATTTTTTTGGAAATAAATGGATGATCTATACTAAATGTTCCTCCAAACCCGCAGCAGGAATTAAGCTTAGAATCTTTTTCAGGCTTAAAGTTAAAACATTTTTCCAAAACATATTCAGCATCTTTTTCAGCACCAAGTGATTTTATATGACAAGGAAGATGCCATTTCATTTTTTGTTCTGAATCTAATTTAAACTCCATATCATTTTCCTTAAGAATTTTTGCTGCAAACTCATGGAAATCATATATTTCAAAATTTTTATTCATATCTACTCCAAAACTTAAAAACTCAGGCCATATTTTTTTTAGAGTTGATATACAGGTAGGACAGCCTGAAACAATTATATTTGAGCCTGAATTCAAAAATTTTTCATACAGTTTCTCGCCTGCCTTTAAAAACCCGCTTTTATCTCCTGATGACAAAAAAGGCAGGCCGCAGCACTCCTGTGAAACAACAACAGGATCAAAACCTGATCGATTAAAAAAACTCAAAGCTTTTTTCGTTGTATCATCAAAAGCTCTGTCAAAAAGACATCCTGTAAAAAAAATAAGTTTTTTTTCATTTATTTTTTTTACAGGCTTATTTTCAGCTAAATTTGAATTTTGTTTTAGAAATTTAAAAAGAAAAGGGAATCTGACAAAAATTCTTATTAAAAATCTTTTAATAAAAGATTTTTTATCAAACTCAATCATTGCAATTCTTGCTTTTATAAAAACTGATAAAGTATTAATCCCAGCAGGACAGGCTTCCATGCATCTACCGCACAAAAGACAAAATCTTAAATCTTCTTCAATCAAAGAGGGATCAAAAAAAAATTCATTTTTTAAGCCTTCTAAAAGGCAGAGTTTTCCCCTTGCTGTATGCTGCTCAAATCCGGTCTGTCTAAAAACAGGGCATACAGACTGACATTTTCCACATTTTCTGCATGAACTGCCAGCATTAAAAATTTCATCAAATGCCAATAGATTTTGTTTTATTTTGTTTTTTTTAAAAAAATTTATCTTCATTAAATTTATGGTGCTAATCTGTAAAAGGTTTATTGTTCTTTAAAATATTAATAATAAATTTTATTTTTTCATCAAATAAATCTTTTTTCACTGAAAATGCTCCAGCACCTTTATGGCCGCCTCCATTGTGTTTTGAAAGAAGCTTACCAACATTAACATTACAGGTTTTATTAAAAATTGAATGGCCAACGCTTACAATAATTTTTTGGGGATCATCATCTGCATAACGGATTTTAACACTCACATTAGTTTCAGGAAACATTGAATAAATTAAAAATCTATTGCCAGACGGTGCCTTTGTCCCAAAAGACCTTAAATCTAAAATTGAAACATTTTCATCTATTGAAGTATTTTCATTTAAAATTTTTTTCCATTTTATATTTTCTTCAATTACTTTATTGCATCTTTTTTCAACATCAGGGTCTTTCATTATTTTATCAATTGGTTCACTTCTTAAAAGTTCAATCAATTTTTTCCAGTAAGGTGCATCTTCAAACTGCCTGTTTTTGATTGTCATGGAAAGTAAAACATAAGGATATTTTTCAGGAAAGTTAACTTCATCAATTGTAAGATCAGCTGAATCAATTTTATCTGTATTTATGATTAGCTCTTTAAACCTGTCTTTAAATATATCTGAATAATAATTATAGATAACTCCTGCAGCTGAGGGAGCAATTTCATGTTTCCCTTTAAACTCTTTTACGGCTGTATTTGAAATATGGTGGTCAAACCACATAAAACAATTTTCATGGTATGGAAGATTTGCAAGAATATCGCCTTTTTTTATATTGCATTCATTATTTTGAATCTGGTTTGGTTCTACCCAGTATATATCCTCTTTTATGTCCAGGGCTTCATATAACAAAACAGCACACACAATTCCGTCAAGGTCGGGTCTTGTTACAATTCTCATTTTAACTCCTTAATATGTATTCCAAAATTTTTTAATTTATATTATTTTTTATTATCAAACAAGATTATATTATTTTTGTATTTATTGAATTTTATAATTTTATTGTTAAGTTCTGTATTAAAAAATTTTTTAATAAACTTAATATGCTAAACTAAAAAAGAGAAAAAAATGAAAAAAATTATACGGGATCCCAAACTGTGCGAACCTGGCAAGGACTCTTTGGAACATTACAAGCAAAAACTTCATGAAGTTACAGAAAAAATAATTGATTCATGCTTTGATAAAAATTCATTTACTCATATAAATAATGAACCTATCCCTTCAAGGGGAGAAATTGTAAGTATAATAAATGAATTTATAAAAATTTTATTTCCCGGATATTTTTCAAAGCAAAAAGTTGAACAATACAATCTTAAATATAAAATTGGATTAAGTGTTTCAAATCTTTATCCAAGACTTGCTGAACAAATTATTAAAAGCTTTCGCCATGAATGTTTCAGATATGACAAACCATGCGAAGTCTGCATTAATCAGGGATATGAAGCTGCTCTAAAGCTGTTTGAAAAAATACCTGAACTTAGAAAAATACTTGCAACAGATGTAAAAGCAACTCTTGACGGAGACCCTGCTGCAAAAAACTATGATGAAATAATTTTTTCATATCCCGGAATTTTTGCAATAACAGTTTACAGAATAGCTCATGAGCTTTTTAAAATGGAAATCCCTCTTATTCCAAGAATTATGACTGAATATGCCCACAGTGCAACTGGAATAGATATTCATCCCGGAGCAAACATAGATGAAAGATTTGCCATTGACCACGGAACAGGTGTTGTAATAGGCGAAACAACAGATATTGGTAAAAATGTAAGACTTTACCAGGGTGTAACCCTTGGTGCTCTTTCCCTTCCAAAGGATGCCGGTGAAAAATTCAAGGGAATAAAACGTCACCCTACTCTTGAAGATGATGTTATTGTTTATTCAGGCACAACAATTTTAGGCGGCAATACAATTATTGGAAAGCGTGCTGTTATAGGCGGAAACGTGTGGCTTACAAAATCTGTTCCTCCAGACACAATGGTTTTGCTTGAAGAGCCAAAACTCAATTACAGACAAAAAAATCAGAGCTGATTTTATGACTAATTTTGAAAAAAAAATAAATCTTAATTTTGCCGCAAAAGAGGTTTTCAAATTCCATGAAAACCCCGGAGCTCTTAAAAGACTTTCACCTCCATGGCAAAAAATTTCAGTAAAGTTTCATAAAGGCGGAATAAAAAAAGATGCAAAAGTAAAAATGCACCTTTATGACCCTTTTAAAATAACCTGGAAAGCAATACATACCAAATATCAGGAAAACAATTATTTTGAAGACATCCAGACCTTTGGACCATTTTTAAAATGGAAGCACAAACATATTTTTACAGAAAATGAAAAAGGTTTGTGCGAAATGACTGACAAAATAGAATTTAAACTTTTTTTTCATTTTTTGACATTTCCTTTATTTAAAAATCTTTTATTAAAAAAACTTAATTCAATTTTTAAATTCAGACATAAAATTTTACAAAGAGACCTTGAAATAAACTCAAAATTTAAAGACAAAAAAACAATTCTTATATCAGGCTCAGGCGGAGCCCTTGGAAATCTTTTAATACCAAGGCTTACAACAGCAGGCCATGTGGTAAAAAAACTTGTAAGAAGACTTCCTGAAAATGAAAATGAATTCTACTGGAATCCCAATAAAAAAATTATAGACAAAAAAGCTTTTTTAGATACTGACGTTGTAATAAATCTTTCCGGAGAACCCATTGGAGAAGGTTTTTGGACAAAAAAGAAAAAAGAAAAAATTATTTCAAGCAGAAAAAATACAGCCTCACTTCTTGCAAAAACAATAAACAGCCTTGAAAATCCCCCTGAACTTTTTATTTCATCTTCTGCAACAGGTTTTTACGGAAACAGGGGAAATGAAAGATTAAATGAGGACTCCAAAAAAGGAAATCTCTTTATTTCAGGTGTATGTAAAATTTGGGAAAACTCTGCACTTCTTTGTACTAACAAAAAAACAAGGGTGGTTATTTTAAGAACCGGAATTGTACTTACGCCTGAAGGCGGAGCTCTTCCAATTCTTTTAAAAGGTTTTTATACAGGAACTGCCGCAGTTCCGGGAAATGGCAGTCAGTATGTAAGCTGGATTTCCCATGAAGACTGGATTAATGGAGTTTACAATATTATTTTCAACAAAAATATTAAAGGGTATGTAAATCTTTGTTCAAATAATCCTGTAAAATTTAATGAACTTATGACTGATATTTCAAATTGTGTTAAGCTTCCGGTCTATTTTAAAATCCCGTCTTTTATAATAAAACTTTTTATGGGACAAAAAGGATATGAAACTGTATTATGCGGTGCAAAGGTTTTTCCAGATAAACTTATTGCAAATAAATTTAAATTTTTTCATAGCACCCCAAAACAGGCTCTTGATGAAATGCTTGGTAAGGAAGTTATAAAATGACTTTTTCAAATAAAATTTTTCTTTCAATTCTCATGTGGACAGCTCTTGTGTTTGGATTTACAGACCATGTAATTCCCCATATAGACGGAGTTCATTTTGACCGTCTTCATATTTTTTTATTTAATTTATGTGCAGGCGGAACAATTATTTATTCATATACATTAAACCAATCCATTTTTTCCAAAAAAAGCCTTATTTTTATTATTGTTTCCCTTGTTTTTGCTTTTGCGGCATTTTTAGAGTTTTATATAATTTCAATAATTTGTGCTTTTTTTCTTTCAATTCTTGCTGAGCTTGCAAGAACAAAAAAATTTGGATTTTTTCCAATAATGTTTTTTGACCCTAAAATGATTGTGCATAAAAAATTTCACAATGCATCAATGCTCTGCCTTTCACTTGGTCTTGCCATTTCAGGACTTGTGATGATTAACAATGAATATCTTCACCTTGTGCAAATGAAAAAACTTGAGCTTAACACTTTTTTTCTTGGATTTTCATTTCCCTTGTCCCTAATAACAATGAGCGTAATGTTCAAACTTACAGGCGACAACAGAATTTATCTTACAAGAGTTTTAAAAAACATAGGATTCTGGTCTGTAAACCTTGGCGTAATTATTTTCTTTATTTTTATACTTTTTGAACTAATGGCAGCTCAGCTTGCAATTTCTATAATTTTATTTTTTTCTGTTATTTTAATTTTTTATGTATTTTACAAAGACAAATTCAGCAAACAGCAAAGAACTTTTCTTTTATCTGGAATGTGTTTTCTGCTTTTTACCGGAATAAGCGGAATAGCGTATATTGTCCTGGAAATGACTCCGTATTATACAAAGGAAACTGGAGAAATTATCCTTAGAATGCATTCTTTTACTTCTGTTTACGGATGGAATTTAAGCGGTCTTGCAGTTATTACAAGATTTGAGGATTTCCCAATTGAACTTCATTCAAAAAAATTTATTTTACTCCACTGGCTCACAGCTTTAATTTTTGCTCCCCTTGGTTCTATTTCAGGTGTTTCTGCACTTCTTGCTGTTATTTGCTATGGTGTTATTATTAAATGGATTTTTTTCAGTAATTCAAAAAAACAGGAACTTGTATAAAATTTGCTAATCAGCTCAACGAAAACGGTTTTTTTGTCCATTTCATCTTCCTTGAGCTGAAAATAAAATCCTTGTTTTTGCTCACTCACTTGTTTGCATTAAAAACCATATCAAATCCATCTTCAATAAAAACCTCATTTTGAATTTGAAGCCTTAATGCAATCTGCCATATTAAATTCTTTTTTTCATATATTTCATCAATATTTGCAAAACTTACTCTTCCACCCTGAACCATATAGGTTTCAATATTATTGGTTTTTAAAAAATCCTTAGTTTCAAGAGCCTGTCTTAATGCCTTATGATAAATAGAAAAAAGTTTTTTTAGATAAAAAACAAAATTAAAATCCTTTACTTTCCAGCCTGATAAAATATTAATAAAAAAATTAAATTCTTTATTGGAAAATAAAAAAGGGAGCATGGATTTTTCAAGATAATCATTTAAAATATTAATTTTTTCATCTTTAATATTTTTGGCATTTTTCCAGATAACAGAGCTTATTTCTTGTTTTTCCAAATCATTAAATTTATTAATTGTATTTAAAATTTTTTCATCTGTTTTTTCAAAAAGATTTAGTTTTTCAAAAAAAAATAAAAACATCTTTTTATCGATACTTAAATAATCTATAAGTTCTTTGTAACAAATTTTTTGCCTGCATGTTTTTTTAAAAATTAAATCCAAATCAAAGGTTTTATTTTCCTGTTGAATTTCAAGCCAGATTAATGAAAATCTTTTTCTCATTTCAAAATCCGGAGTAAAAATAAAAAAACCAAGCTCATAAAAAAAATCATTATCTGAATCTGAAAAAATTTTTTTTATATCGTAAAAATTCAAATCAATTCCAATATTTTTGGCAAATTCAAAAAAATTTTTTTCAATAATAAAACCTTTATCAAGCTCTTTTATTATCTTTTCATTGATATCCAAATATTACTCCTGTAAGAAAATTACTTATTACATAACTTTACAAAATTTAGATTTAAAACTAATCTCTCATATTAAATTTAAGATGTGAATATTTATTATTTTAAAAATTAAGGTTAAAAATTTGAATAATTCAATCTTTAACAATCCTTTTTTGATTTCAAGGGTAGACAATCCTTTTCAGACCCACCCGGATATTAAAACAATTCATGAAAATGAATTTAAAGTTCTTTGTTTAGCAATAAGCGAAATTAAAAATGACCCAAACTCACAAAGCAGAGCAATTACAATTACAGGTGCTCCAGGCTGCGGTAAAACCCATCTTGCCATGAGACTTGCCAATGAAATTTTATTGTCAAACAGGCTTTTATTTATCAGGCAGCCAAACAATAAAGACTCTGTTTATCTTCATATTTATACTCGAATTTTAGAATCAATGGTTGAACGTGTTCCCAAAACTCCATATTCACAGCTTGCCTATCTTCTAGGTAAAAGTTTTTCTGCAATTATTATTAATCAGATAAAAAACAAAGAAAATTTAAGCCAGAAAGATAAAAATATTCTTGAAATTCTTCAGGCTGATCCCATGAATATTTACAAAAAAATTGGTGGAGAAGGAACTGAAACAAGAAGAAAAAACTGGAAATATATTGAAAATATAACGCTTCAATGGTGGGAATCAAAGTATGGACTTGGCGGACATTCAAAAGACATTTTAAAAGGATTTATAAAATACTGTTCATATACAGACCCAAAAAGAAAACATTTGATATACAGATGGCTTAATTTTTTAGATATTTCAGAACAAGAAGCTTTGTTTGCAGGACTTTTACCCCACAAAGAAAATGATATGCACGAAGAATTTGCTCTTGATGCAATGATTGTAATTTCAAGGCTTTCACTTGCAGACGAGCCTCTTGTAATAATTTTTGACCAGCTTGAAGGATTAAAATACAACGAAGAACTGCTTTTTAAATTTTTTGAATCTGTAAAAGAACTTTTCACCCACCTTCCAAACTCTCTTTTTATATTCAACCTTTTTTCAGACAGATGGGAAAAATGGCAAAAAATTCTTGATCCTTCAATAACAGACAGACTTTCACAGTCTGTTATTCATTTAAAAGCACCTGATTTAAATAAAAAAATTCAAATTCTTGAACTAAGAGCACAGGAATCAGGATTTTCTCTTGATAATTTTTTTACAGAAGATGAGTTAAGAGTAATAACAAATAATTATTCAATAAGAAGCATGCTTGTTTCTGCTTCAAACCATTTCAGGCATAAGACAGGAAGCCTCCCTTTAACAGACACATACGAATCCTTTGAAGAAAAAATTGAAAATCAGATTAAAGAACTTAAACAGGAAATAAGCCAGCTGAAAAAATACCTTAATATAAGTGTTCCAACATTTCGTGAGGTAATAGAATCTGAAACCATTGATTTTTTTATTGAAGAAAAAAGACAGGAATTTTTAAAGGAAAAAGCTGAAAAAAGGCTTTGTTCAGAAACAGATGATGCTGGAAAAATTCTTGTGATTATAAATCTGTTTAAAGGCAAAATCATTACAGGAACAGGAAGACTTAGAGCAGGAACAAAAAAACTTCCAGAACATGTTTTGATTAAAGGCACAAAAAATGACATAACAGCAGGTTTTTTACATATGTCTGGGAACAGTCTTACAGGAAGGCTTAAAAACCTTTACAGTCTTTGTGTTAACAATCCTTTGACAGATTTTTATATTTACAGGGATTTTTCATCACTTCCGGTTAAGTCAAAAATTGCAAAGCAAACACTTATAAAACTAAAAGAGCTTAATAATTTCAAATTTAAAATTATTTCTGAAAAAGAAAGGCTTGAATTTGAAATTATTTATCAATTAATAATTGCAATTCAAAATAAAGATATTGATGGAGACCCTTTACTGGCTCTTAAAATTACAAGGAAAAAATTTCCTTCATTATTTTTGTACCAGGTTTTAGAATCGGCAGACATTATAATTTAGGTAAAAATATGAATATTTATAAAAATTTATTTGAAGCTTTTAAAGATATTGCAAAAAATCAAAAAATTGAAAAAATTATTTATGGTTCAGCATATACAGCAGTAAAACTTAGTGATTCATCCATTGGCATTTCATATACAATGGGAAATCCTTCATCAAAACAAATCAATTCTTATTCTAAAATTTCAGCACCTGACTTGCTGTCATTTATAACTAAAGAAAATTCATTTGATAAAACCATATCTTTAGCTCTTATAAATGCTCTTAATTTTAAAGAATGCCAGAAAATGCCTGAAGATAATAAAAATAGCGGATTTTTAAATGAAATGAATTTTAGTGAAAGTACAAAAGTTTCAATGGCCGGATTTATAAAACCTCTTGCATTAAAGATTAAGGAAAAAACTAAAAATATTGATGTTTTAGATTATGGGAAAAATATAGGGTCAGAAAAAGATTTTTTCAAAAACCTCAAATGTGCAGATTATCTTATTCTTACTTCTACTTCTCTTTTAAATTCAAGCTTTCAGAAATTAATAGATGAAACAGGGGAAAATACCAAAATTTTTCTTACTGGCCCAACTACTCCAATGTCAAAAAAAGCTTTCAAGAATACTAAAGTTAATTTTCTTGCAGGTTCTCATCTTATTTCTAAATATGAAAAAGAATTACTAGAAAATGTTTTTCTTGGATACGGAACCCCTGTTTTAAAAAAATATTTAAGGAAAATATATCTAAAAATATTTTGAAAAAATTACAGTGAAAACAAAAACACAGGTTGTCTTTATATGAAAATCCTCCACACTTCAGACTGGCATTTAGGTAAAAATCTTTACGGAAGAAAAAGATACGATGAATTTAAAAGTTTTCTTGACTGGCTGCTTGATATTATCGAGCTTGAAAAAACAGATGCAGTCTTAATTGCAGGAGATGTTTTTGACACATCAACTCCCTCAAACAAAGCCCAGGAACTTTACTACAATTTTATCAGCAAAGCTTCAGGACTTTGCAAAGGTATTGTTATAACGGCAGGAAATCACGACTCTCCTACTTTTTTAAATGCCCCGAAATCTCTTTTAAAGGCATTAAGCATTCATGTTACAGGTTCAATTACAGAAAACCCTGAAGATGAAATTGTTGTTTTGGAAGACAATAAAATCCCTTTTGCAATAATCTGTGCAGTTCCTTACTTAAGGGACAGGGACATAAGAACAGTTGAAACAGGAGAAACAGCTGATGACAAGAATTTAAAGCTTATTTCCGGAATAAAGGACCATTATGAAAAAATATGTTTTCTTGCAAAGGAAAAGCAGAATCAGCTTAAAACCAAAGGTTTTGACAATATCCCGATTATTTGCATGGGTCATCTTTTTGCGGCAGGAGGCACAACTATAGAAGGAGACGGAGTAAGAGAACTTTATGTTGGAAGCCTTGCAAGAACAGGCACAGATATTTTCCCTGATTTTGTCGATTATACAGCACTTGGACACCTTCATATTCCACAGAAAGTTTCCGGAAAAGAGAATGTAAGATACTGCGGTTCACCAATTCCAATGGGTTTTGGAGAAGCTAAGCATGATAAAAAAATAATTATTGCAGAATTTAAAGATAAAACTCCAAAAATAAATGAAATTTTAATTCCTTGTTTTCAGGAGCTTGTAAAAATTAAAGGCTCAATTGATGAAATATCTGAAAAAATTGAAGAATTAAAAGCAAAAAAAAGCAGTGCATGGCTTGAAATTGAATATACAGGTTCAGAAGTTTCAGGGAATTTAAGACAAAGTATTGAAGAAAAAATTGAAAATACGGATATGGAAATAAGAAGAATTAAAAATAAAAAAATAATTGAAAGCCTTAAAAGCTCTGCAAAGCATGAACAGACTCTTGATGACCTTGACGTTAATCAGGTTTTTGAAAAATGCCTTGAAGCATTTGAAGTTAATCTAGAAGATAAAAATGATTTAATTTCTGCATACAACCATATTTTAAGTGAAATTTTTACAGAAGATAAAAACGCTGAATAGACTATAATTTATGAAAATACTGAAATTAAGATTTGAAAACTTAAATTCCCTTTACGGAAAATGGGAAATTGACTTTACTGCCCCTGAATTTGAATCAAACTCAATTTTTGCACTCACAGGCCCAACAGGTGCAGGAAAATCCACAATTCTTGACGCAATCTGCCTTTCACTTTACGCAGCAACTCCAAGACTTGGAAAAATTACAAAATCAGCAAATGAAATAATGTCAAGAAACACAGGAGAATGTTTTGCAGAAACAACCTTTGAGTCTTCAAAGGGAAAATTCACCTGTTATTTTTATCAGCACAGAGCAAGAAAAAAACCTGACGGAAATCTTATGGATTCAAAACATGAAATTTCAGATGCGAAAACAGGAAAAATTCTTGAATCAAAAAAAAGAGATGTTGCAGCTGTAATTGAAGAAAAAACAGGGATGGACTTTGACAGATTCACCCGCTCTATTCTTCTTGCACAGGGAGGGTTTGACACTTTTTTAAAGGCTGATGCAGAACAAAAATCAAAAATTTTAGAACAGATTACAGGAACTGAAATTTATACAGAAATTTCAAAAAAAGTTCATGAAAAACAAAGGGAAGAACAAGCCAGATTAAATGATATTAAAAACATAATTTCACGGATTCATATTTTAACAAAAGAAGAGGAAGAAGAGATATCAAAAAAGATTGAATCAAATCTTGATAATGAAAAAAAAGAAAAAACTCTTCTTGATGATACAATAAAAAATCTTAACTGGCTTAAAACAATAAAAAATCTTGAAAATGAAATTGAATCGGCATGTCAGGATCTTAAAAACCTTGAAAAGCAGCTTGAAGTTTTTGAGCCAGAAAGAAAAAAAATTGAAGATGCAAAAAAAGCATTAAACCTTCAGGCAAAATATGAAAATTTAAAATCCGAAAGAAAAAATCAGTTAAAAGACAGTAAAAAATCTGAACAGTTAAAAAGCCGGATTCCTATAAAAAAAGATATTCTTGATAAAAAAGAAAAGGAAATTTTAAACTTAAAAAAATTAAGTGAAGAATTTAAAAAAGAGCTAAAAGAAAAAAAGCCTTTTTTCCAGAAAATAAGGCTGATGGATCAAAACCTCAAAGACCTTGAAAGTGCAGTAAATAACAGTAAAAAAGATTATGAAAAAGCACATTTTAAGTTAAATGAAGCAAAAGAGCTTTTCAAAAATAAAGACCTTGAAATCAAAAAAAATCAAAATTCCTTAAAAAATATAATTGAATTTTTAGAAAAAACAGAAATTGACGAGTCTTTATCCGGGCTTATCGGAACAATTAATGAAAAAATTGAAAACCTGTCTTATTTTGAAAAAAAATATAAGGACTGCATTGATTTAATAAATTCCAACAGAAAAAAACTTTCAGACAAAAATAAAAATCTCTTAAAAGAAACTGAACATAAAAATAATTTAAAAAAAGACTTAAAAAAAATAAGAACTGAAACAGATGATAAAAATAACACCCTGAAAAAGCTTTTAAACGGAAGACTTTTAAGGGAATTCAGAGATAAAAAGGACTTTTATTTAAAGGAATTATATTATCAGAAAAAAATCATAAGCCTTGAAGATGAGAGAAAAAAGCTTGAAAACGGAAAGCCCTGCCCTTTGTGCGGTTCTTTGAGCCATCCCTATTGTGAAGGAAATATATTTGAAATAAATGAAACCGAAAAAAGAATAAAGGAAACTGATAATTTAATTAAAAATGCAGAATATTTGGAAACTCAGATAAAAGAATCAGAAAAAAAAGAACAAAAAATAATTGAAAATTTAAACCTTGCTGAAAAAAATGAGGCTGTTTATTCAAATGAAATAACAAATCTTAACAACTTAATTAAATCACTTGAAAATGAGTTTGAAGAATTAAATAAGAATATAACCTCCCTTAAAAACAATCTTTTTAATGAATTAAAACCCTTTGAAATAAATGACCTTTCAAATCCAGAAAAAATAAAATCAGAGCTTGATAAAAGACTTGAAAAAAGAACAGATGCAAAAAAAACAAAGGAAAATCTTGAAGCAGACCTTAATAAATCAATTCAGGATATCAAGCATATTGAAGGACTTATTGAAACAGGAAGTTCTAATCTCAGGGAAAAAAAAGACAGCCTTGAAAAACTAAAAAATGAGTATCTGGAAAAAGAGGAAACAAGAAATAAAATATTTGGAACAAAAAATCCTGACATTGAAGAAGAAAAACTTGAGGCAAAAAATTTGAAAGCTGCTTCAAATGAGCAAAATGAAAAAGAAAATTATTCAATGGAAAAACAAAGCCTTGAGTCAATAAAGGAAAATATTGATTCCCTTGAAACAGAAATTAAAAAAAGGGAAAAAATTCTTATTGATCTGGAAGAAAAATTTAAACTTGAACTTAAAAATTCAGGTTTTTTTAATGAAGAAAATTTCATTGAAAAATGCCTTGTAATAAAAGAGCTTGAAGCACTTGAAAAAAAGGCCAAAAGCCTTGACAGTCAAAAAATTTCAATTGATGCAACAATTAACGACAGAACAAAAAGACTTGATAAAGAACTTGAAAAAAAACTTACAGACCTGCCCTTTGAAGAGCTTGAAAACAAAAAAAATGAATTTGAAGAAAATTTAAAAATTATTCAGGCAGATACAGCTGAGAAAAATCACAGATTAAAGGAAAATAATTCTTCAAAGGAAAAATCAGAAGAGCTTCTAAAAAATCTTGAGCTGCAAAAAACTGAATGCTCAAAATGGGACAGACTTCACTTTCTTATTGGTTCTGCAGACGGCAAAAAATACAGAAATTTTGCACAGGGTCTTACATTTGAACTTATGGTAAGCCATGCAAATATCCAGCTTGAAAAAATGTCTGACAGATATCTTTTAACAAGAGATAAAAATGAGCCTCTGGATCTGAATGTTATAGATAATTATCAGGCCGGAGAAATAAGATCGACCAAAAATCTTTCAGGCGGAGAAAGCTTTATTGTAAGCCTTTCCCTTGCACTTGGACTTTCAAAAATGGCAAGCAGAAAAGTAAGGGTTGATTCACTTTTTCTTGATGAGGGATTTGGAACTTTAGATGACGACGCCCTTGATACAGCTCTTGAAACACTTGCATCCTTAAAGGAAGAGGGAAAAATAATCGGAGTTATTTCCCATGTATCTGCATTAAAGGACAGAATCCCGGCACAGATTCAGGTAAATCCTGTTTCAGGTGGAAAAAGCAAAATTTTGGGTCCTGGATGTACAAAAATTATTGAGTAAAAAAATCAATGCCCTGATACTTTGGAAAAAAGGTTTATAACAACAACTCCGGATATAATAAGCAAGAGACCTAAAAAAGCAGGAAAATCGAGATTTTGTCCATATATAAGCCATGATGCCAATGTTATTAAAACAATTCCAAGACCTGCCCAGACGGCATAAGCAATGCCCATAGGAATAAATTTAAGGGTTAGTGATAAAAAATAAAATGAAAGGCTATAGCCTATTACAACTACTAAAGATGGAATTATTTTAGAAAAACCATTGCTTGATTTTAGAGCAGAAGTAGCAAAGACCTCACAAAATATTGCAATTATAAGAAAAATCCAGTATTTCAATCTTAATACTCCATTTTATAAAAAGTTTAAAAATCTTTATCATGAATTAATTTTTATTTATAAATCATTTTTTTTTACAAAAAAACATTAACCCATTTAGTTGTCAATCAGTTTAATTTATCTTTATTTTTATATAGTTAAAATTCCTGCTTACAAATTTTTAAAATTTATTTTTTTACTTACACACAAAAAAAAGAGGGAAAAATGAAAAAAATCTTTAAAACAGCTTTGTGCTTTTTGGCTGCATCATCAGTATTTATTTCCAGTTCATTTGCTTTAAAGGCAAATGCAGATGATGAAACCAGTCAGATTTTAAACACCAGATGTACTGCCTGCCACGGTATAAAAAAAATATCCAAGGCAAATCATGACAAAGAAGGATGGGAAAAAACAATTGTAAGAATGATGACCAAAAAAAAATTTGGTAAAAACCTTAATAAAGAACAAGTTGAAAAACTGGCTGAATATCTTGTAAATTCAAAATAAAGCAAAAATTAAGGCAAATCTTAAATCAGGTTTGCCTTAAAAAATTTTATTTAAAAGCATATCACGAAATTCTCCAGCACTTTCTGAGACAGACAAAATAATTTCCTCGTATTTGTCAAATTCTAAAACCCGAAAGTTTTCAAGCCTTGGCTTAATATATATATCAGGCGGATTTCTTCGTATTTTTTCACAGACAATAGAATTTTGCATTATTTGAAAAGTATTTAAAACAGTTCCAACAATACCAGGAAAATTTTTATCATTTTTTGGAGTTTTTTCACCAGACACATCAATTGCTGCAAGGATTTCACAATCATGTCTTATAACATCAAATGGAAGAGGATTTACAACGCTTCCGTCAATAAAAACTCTTTTTCCGATTTCAACAGGCGAAAAAATTCCAGGCATTGATATAGAAGACCTTATGGCCGGAATAAGTGCACCTTTGGAAAAAACAATGGGTTTTCTTTCCCAGAAATCAGCAGCAACTATTTTTAAGGGGATTTTTAAATCCTCAAAATATTTTACACTCAAATTTTCCTCAAGATATTTTTCAACTCCCTTGCCGCTGAAAATTCCTGACTGCCTGAATCCGAACAAATCCATAAATTTTAAAAGTCCAAGAAACTTAAGTCCTTTTATTTTTTCATGTATTTCCTCCCCAGACATTCCAGAAGCATAAAAAGCTCCTGCAACTGCTCCAATACTTGTTCCAGAAATTATTGAAGGAACTATTTCAAGCTCATCTAAAATTTTAAGGAATGCAATATGTGAAAGCCCTTTTGCACCTCCTCCTCCAAGGGAAAGGCCGAGTGTTTTCAATAGACCTCCTATAATATGGGTGAAAAAAGACTGGAAAATCTTACAATAAGGCGAAAAATCCAGCTGTTTCTTTTTCTGTCTGGATAAATAACAAGTTCAGACATAAGAATATCTTTTTCAAGCATTGATCCGACTTTTTGTGCAAATGGCTTATCCCTTATAATAAGACCCATTTCAAAATTAAGGTAAAATGATCTGTTATCAAGGTTGGCACTTCCTATGCCTGCCCATTCATCGTCAAAAACAATAACTTTTTGGTGCATAAATCCTGGAGTGTACCTGTAAATTTTTATTCCCGGGATAAAAAGTCCTGGAAGATATGAAAAAGATGCAAAATAAACTATTTTTTTATCCGGAATTCCAGGCAGAATTATTTTTACATCAACACCCCTTAGAGCTGCAAGCTGAAGTGCTTCAACTATTGAATGGTCTGGAACAAAATAAGGACTTGCAATCCACACTTTTTTTTTAGCTGAATTAATTGAATTTAAAAAAAATAAAAGACAGGTATCAAGTTTATGACTTGGATCTGTAGAAAGAGGAAGAGTATTAATATCACCTTTATCAGATTTGATTGCTTTTATTGGAAGCTCAAGAACCTTTCTTGAAGCCCAGAACCAGTCAGATACAAAAGTAAGCTGAATCCCTAAAACTGAAGGACCTTCAACATAAACATGTGTATCACGCCAGTACCCGTATTTTTTTGTTTTAAAAACATATTCATCGCCGATATTATGGCCTCCTACAAAGGCAGACTTACCGTCAATAACAACGACTTTTCTGTGATTTCTAAAATTTAGCTGAAATCTGTTTCTTTTTCCTCTGGTGGTAAAAAAAGGCCTGATGTCAACACCTGAATTTTTAAGCTCTTCAATATAATTTTTATCAAGATTTCTTGAGCCTATTTCATCATACAAAAAATATACTGAAACACCTTTTTTGGCTTTTTCAATAAGTTTATCTTTTATTTTTTGTCCTGTTGAATCATTTCTTACAATAAAAAACTCCATAAGAATATAAGACTCTGCCTTTTCAATAGACGAAAATATTTCAGCATAAGTTTTTTCGCCGTTAACAAGAAGTTTTACATAATTTCCACTGGTAAAAGGCATTCCTGAAAGATATGAAAAAACTTTTGCTGAATTATCTTGTGTTTCAGATTCTTTTGAATCAAAAGAATATTTATTCATTTCATGTAGGGTTTTACCTGCAAGATTGCTTGAAAGCATGTTGCCTGCTCTAAGAGCTTCAACATAGCCATTGAACTTATTCCTTCCAAAAATCCAGTATAAAGGTATTCCAAGCCAGGGGAAAGTAACAAGAAGCATTGCCCAGGCAATAGCTCCCTGGGATGTTCTTGTATAAAGAACTGCATGAAATGCAGTAAGTATTCCTGTTATTTCAACCAGAGCAAAAATTAAAGCATAAACGCCTGCAAGAAATGACAATATAAAACCTCATATTTTTAATTATAAAATACAAATTTTAATTTTTTACTTAGTCAATGGCCGAAAACTAAAATGTTGTTTAAGTTCAAGCAAAAATTTAACCTTTATAATATTTAAAAATTAAATCTCACGCCAAATCGACAAAAAATTTTCATTTTCGGCCAATCAGTACTTAAACAAAAAAAATACTTTTAGCTTAAGAATTAACTTTAATAAAAAAAATTATAAAAAGGTATTTTAAATTTTATTTTAGATTATTTTAAAGGAAAGATTTTAATGGGGTGAGTGAAGGGATTCGAACCCTCGACAACCAGGACCACAACCTAGGGCTCTGCCAACTGAGCTACACCCACCATAAAAAACAAAAACTTTTTACCAGTTAGTTTTGTATTTTGCAAGCATTTTTTATTTATGATTATAATTAAAAACATTTTTTACAAAGTTTAAACCTAAAAATTATCAATATTGACCCGTCAGCCTTAATATATTAATAAGGTAACTTATTTTAAAATATGTATATAAATCTATCAATTTAGGTTAATAAATAATCCAAACTTATAAATTAAAATATTATATTTGACCTTGAACTGAAATTTTTGTTTAAGAATTTATCAGGATAAAAAAAATATCATTAATATTAACACCCAACAATTATTCATATAGGTGTAAAAATAGTGAAAGAATTGATACTAGGCACTGCCGGACATATTGACCACGGAAAGACAAGCCTTGTAAAGGCACTTACAGGAACAAACACTGACAGGCTTAAAGAAGAACAAAAAAGAGGAATTACAATTGAGCTTGGATTTGCATCACTTGATCTTCCAGAACAAGTTCACCTTGGCATTGTAGATGTTCCAGGCCATGAAAAATTTGTTAAAAACATGGTCGCCGGAGCTTCAGGAATTGATCTTGTTGCAATGATAATAGCAGCAGATGAAGGCGTAATGCCTCAAACAAGAGAACACATGGATATCTGCTCTCTTCTTGGAATAAAATATGGTCTTACGGTTGTAACCAAGGCTGATCTTGTTGATGAAGAATTAAAAGAGCTTGCAAAAGAAGATATAGAAGAATTTACAAAGGATACTTTTCTTGAAAATGCTCCGCTTGTATTTGTTTCATCCCATACAGGAGAAGGCCTTGATGACTTAAAAAAACAGCTTGAAATTCTTGCAAAAAAAATTCCTTCAAGGGAAAAGTCATGGTTTTACAGACTTCCAATAGACAGGGTTTTTACAATGAAAGGATTTGGGACTGTAATTACAGGCACTTCCCTTTCAGGCGAAATTGAAACAGGCGAAACAATTTCAATCTATCCAAAAGGAACACAGACAAAAGTAAGAGGACTTCAGACCCACAATCAGAGCGTTGAAAAGGCATTTGCAGGAATGAGAACTGCTGTAAACCTCCAGGGAATTTCAAAGGATATGATTGAAAGAGGCGAAATAATTGCAACAAAAGACTCTCTTACACCTTCATATATGATAGATGCATATTTCACATATCTTAAATCAAACAAAAAACCATTAAAAAACAGAACAAGAATAAGATTTCATTCAGGAACATCCGAAACAATGGGAAATATTATTCTTCTTGACCGTGAAAGTGCAGAACCAGGAGATACAATTCCAGTACAGTTCAGACTTGAGTCACCAGTATGCTGTGTAAAAGACGATGGTTTTGTTGCAAGGGGATATTCTCCGGTTTTTACACTTGGAGGAGGATTTGTTTTAAATCCTGTTCCAGCAAAACACAAACGATTTAATGAAGAAACAAAAGAACTTTTTGAAAATTTAAAAAATGGTTCAATTGCTGAAAAAATACTTGCAGTTGTTAAAAATTCCGGCTTTATGGGAAGCGATTTAAGGCAGCTTTCAATCTGCACCCACATTCACGGAAAAAAACTAGATCAGGAAATCTCATCACTTCTTTCAAAAAATCTAATTATTACAACTGACAAGGAAAACCCCAGATATTTCCATAAAGAAATTTTTGAAACAATATGCAGTGAAATAAAGTCAAAAATTTTAGAATTTCACCAGAAAAATCCAATGAAGGAAGGCATAAACAAAGATGAGCTTATCCACCTTTTAAAAAAGGGAATAAATGAAAAAATATTTTTAAAAGGAATAAATTCCCTTGTGAAATCAGGCGAAACTTTAATGGATAAAAATTTAATAAGGCTTTCTTCACATAAGGTTTCTGTTAAAAAAGATATTGAAGAAATAAAAAATAAAATTATAGATGAATACAAAAATTCAGGACTTACACCTCCATATTTTAAAGACATGGAAAAAAAATACAGCCTTGATAAAAATACTGCAAATGATGTTTTATCTCTTATTTTAAAAGACAATATTCTTGTAAAGGTTAAAAACGACCTGTTTTTTTATTATGAAGGGATTGAAAACCTTAAAAAAAATGTTATTAAATACTTTGAACAAAATCAGGAAATGAAAGCACCGGATTTTAAAGATATAGCAGAAGGAGTTTCAAGAAAATATCTGATTCCTCTTCTTGAATATCTTGATATGGAAAAAATAACCATTAGAATTGGTGATATCAGAAAATTAAGAAAATAAATATAAATTAAGGGGATAAAATGTTTAATAAAGATGATTTTAAATATTATGCAGCTATACGAATTGCAGCTGGAATTGTTGCACTTCTTGTTATTTTCTGGTTATTCAGCCTGGTTTTTGGTTCATCTGAAAAAAATTTAGAGGATTTCTCAAAAACTGAAAAAACAAAAGTTAATGACATAAAAACACAGCATGAAAATACTTTTCCATTACAAGATGATATTACAGAAAAAGGTTCAGATAATGCTGGATCGCCGGATGAAGAAGAAGCAGTATATGTTAAAGAAAGCCCTGAAAATATAAAAAAAGAGGTTTCCCATGAAAAAGATTCACCTGACCATGAAAAATCAGAACATGCAAATCAGCTTTACAAAATCAGAGGTGAAGCAAGACATGATGTAATTGGGTGGACTTTTGTAGAATCTACTGTTGCACCTTTGTCATATGAATTATACGAAAGATTTCTAGGGTGGAGAGTAAATGATATTTTAGTAGGAAGATTTACAGATAATATAAATAATTTTCAAAAAGGAGTTCTTGAAGTTACAAGAAGAACAGCTGTCAAACTTGCAGAAGATATTTCAAGAACCGGTTCAACCGAATCCTTTAATCAAAACCTTGAAAATGCTATGAACTGGCTCATGATCAAGCCTGAAACCTTCTGGTTTCCATCTGCTGAAAGTAAATACAAGGCAGCAATGAGCGGTATTAGAAATTATCAGGAATTGCTCATTAAAAATGAAGCAAGGTTTTACAACAGAACAGATAATCTTATTCCTCTTTTAAAAACATACAGAAACCTTTTAGGAAGCTGCGACGATAATTTAATAAAAAAATTTGAGGATAACGGCGATGAAGTAAGCTTTTTTGATGCTGATGATTATTTTTTCTATACTTTAGGCGTTGCAAAATCAATGTCTCATATTCTTAAAGCAATTGAACATGATTTTGAAATTGTTTTAAGCAGCAGAAATACAATGGACACATTAAAACATGCAATCCATTCCCTTGATGAAGCTGAAGAAATTGATCCCTTAATAATACTTAACAGTGATTTAAATGGTTTTTTTGCCAACCACCGTGCAAACCTTGCCACTAAAATAAGCCATGCAAGATTTTATATTGGAGTTCTTATAGTCACTCTTTCAACCTGATTTTAAAAAAAATTATATCCCATAAAACAAAAAAAGCCCGGAAATAACCGGGCTTTTTTATTTGATTTTTATAATTTCATTTAAAAAAATTTTATCTTCAATTCAAATATTTTCAATAAACTTAAGGCTTATATAATCTGAAAAAAGAAATCCTTTTTCACTCAAAAACAAAAAATCACCTGAAATCTCAAGTAAATTTTTTTTTAAATACTCTTGAATTAAAACATCAAATTTTTTAAAAAAATCTTCATTAAAAAATTTTTTATATCTTAGTGAATCAATCCCTTTTTTTGTTCTTAAGCCAAGAAAAATAAATTCTGTTTTTTGCTGAACAATATCTGTTTCTTCATAAAAAACACCTTTATTTTCAGAATTTAAAATATTTGAACTCCAGATATCAAAAGATGAAGGTTCGCTCCATCTTTTATTGTTTACAAAAGAATGTGCTGAAGGTCCAAACCCAAGATAAGGGTTTAAATTCCAGTATTTCTGATTATGTCTTGAAAAATATTTTTCTGAAACTGCATAATTTGATATTTCATAAAATTTATATCCGTTTGAACCAAAGAATCTTAAAACTTTCAAAAAAAAACTGGAAAGAAGTTCTTCTGAAGGCATAAAAATTTCTTTATTTTCACTCATTAAATAAAAAGGCGTGTTTTTTTCAAGTGTAAGCATATATGCTGAAATATGCTCAGGTTTGAGGGAAACCATAAATTCAAGGTCGCTGAAAAGCTCTTTTTCACTCTGCTTCGGGATTCCGTAAATCAGATCAAGACCTATATTTGAAAAACCTGTATGTCTTGCATTAAAATATGTTTCAACTGCTTTTTTTGAAGAATGAATTCTTCCAAGGAGTTTAAGATTTTTGTCTGAAAATGACTGGACTCCAATATTTAGCCTGTTTACCCCTGTTTTTAAAAGTTTTTTAAAATATACTTCATCTATTGTTCCTGGATTTAATTCAAGGGTAATTTCAGTATCATCTGAAATATTGAACTTTGAATTTATTTTATTCAAAACAGCGTCAATATATTCAGGCGGGAGAAGAGACGGAGTCCCTCCTCCAAAATATATGGAATCTGTAAGCGGCAGTTTTATCTTTGCAGAATCAATAGATTTTTCGATTAATTTTAAATAGTCTTCAAATCTTTTATCTTCAATTGAATAAAAGCTGCAGTATTTACATTTTTTTGTACAAAAAGGGACATGAACATAAATTCCTGCTTTTAAATTATCTTTTTCATTATTAATCATCAGATAAAACGCTTCATAAGTTCTGCAATTATCTGATCAGCATTCTTAGGTGTCATACCAAGTTTTGATGCAGTTTGAGCCGCACTTTCATAACCTGATCTGTTGTGCATGTCAGATATACCCCTGAAAAGTCCTGTCCTTCTTCCAACCTGATAAATCATCTTGTCGTAATCGCTAAGGCCAAGAAACATGTCAATTTTTGAAAGCATTTTGTCTTTTTCTTCAGACAGTTTTCCATTAATGTCTTCAAAAAGATTTAAAATATGATCACTTACAATATTTGAATCCATTGGGTTTAATTTTTCAATAAAAAGCCTTAATTCCTCTGCACATTCAAGGTCTGTAAGCTTTTCAAATTTATTTTGCAAAAGATCTTCAAAAAGCGGAGTATGATTTGGAATTGCAAGAGTCCTTATTCTTATAAAATCAGGGTTAATCTGATTGAGTGCATCTGCTGTTTCAAGAGCATGTTCAACTGAATATTTTCTTCCCCCAAGTCCTGGCATTACATACTCTGAAAGAGAAATCCCGCTTTTTTTAACTTTCTGGCCTGCCTTTACATGGGTTTGCTTATCAGCACCCTTTTCTATCATTTTAAGAACATTATCAGATCCAGACTCCATTCCAATATGAATCCTTGTAAGTCCTGCATCCTTAAACCTTTTTAAGTCTTCATCAGATATTTTTGCAACCGTAGCTGACCTTGCATAACTTGTAATTCTTTTTACATATGGAAATCTTTCCATAATTCTTTCAAGGATAACAACCAGGTCATCTGGTTTTACTATTAAAGAGTTTGCATCCTGAAGAAAAACCGACTCCATCCCCCCTGAAATCCAGTTAAGGGCTGAATAAAGTGCATCATAATCATTTTCTTCAAGGTTTTCTCCTGCCTTTCTTACTATGTCTCCTGTTATAACTCCACCTTGTGACAAATTTTCTATTTTTTTTACTATTTCATAAACTTTATCAATATCCTTTAAAACATGATCAAGGGGTCTTCTTGAAAATCCAGTACCTTTGTAAACAGGACAAAACCTGCACTTATTCCAGGGGCAGTTTCTTGTTACCCTTATTAAAAGAGACATTGCTTCACTTGGAGGCCTGATCGGGCCTTGTTCAAAACCTTTGTATTCCTTTGTATCTGTCATTTGAATTACCTGTATATTTCTAAATTAAAATTTGTTGTCTCACTTAAACCAGAAACAAAATTCCAGTTTTACATTAATCACTATTTACTTTGACAAAAAGTTCTTCTCTATATACAAATTGTCAAACAATTTTATTTTTAATTTTGATTAAGACTTAAATCCATGAAAAAAAATTTAAAAAAAATATTTATCACTCTTGTCTTTATTCTAATCACTTTTTCTTTGGCTGCACTGATTTTTTTTCAAAACCTTAAAAACTTTTCCAGAACTCCTGCCTCAAGTTCTGACAGCACAGAAATAATTGTTTTAATAAATAAAGGAGACACCTTCAATAAAACCCTTAACAAACTTAGAAAAAAACAACTTATTTCAAATTCTTTAAAATTTAAAATTTTTGCAAAGTTAAGCAAAAAAGAGAAAAAAATTCAATCCGGAGAATATGGTCTGAACAAAACCATGACTCCCGAACAGATTTTAAATATTTTGGTATCCGGTTCAGTAAAATTAAGAAAAATAACAATTCCTGAAGGCCATACTATTTCACAGATTTCAGATATCCTTGAAAATAAGAATATCTGCTCAAAAAAAGAATTTATCAAATATGCATTCAATAGGAATCTGCTTAAAAAATTCAATATTCCAGGCTTAAGTTTTGAAGGATATTTATTCCCTGAAACCTATTTATTTGAAAAAAACACACACCCTGAAGTAATAATAAAAAAAATGATTGAAAATTTTTTTAAAAACTACTCAAAGGAATTTTCAAAAAAAGCCAGTGAACTTGGGCTTAGCGATCATGAAATAATAACCCTTGCTTCAATAATTGAAAAGGAAACCGGGCAAAAAGAAGAAAGGACTGTTATTTCATCAGTTTTTCACAACAGGCTGAAAAAAAATATGAAACTTGAAACAGATCCAAGCGTAATTTATGGAATAAAAAACTTTGACGGAAATATTACAAGAGCAGATCTTAAAAAAGAAACTCCTTATAACACATACATTATAAAAGGACTTCCACCAGGCCCAATTGCAAATCCTGGTTTAAAATCCATAAAAGCAGCCCTTTATCCTGCAAAAACAGATTTTTTATTTTTTGTTTCAAAAAAAGATGGTACTCATTATTTCTCAAAAACATATAGTGAGCATAAGATGGCTGTAAAAAAATATCAGCTTGGGAGATAAAGTTTTGGACAAGTCATTACAATATATTGAAATGTGCGAAAAAGCAGTTGAAATCCAAAAGACATGGACTCCTTCCAAAGGCGACTGGTATGCACTTCCAAATAAAAAAATTGAAATCTGCCTGGAAGATGAAAATCCAAGGACTCTTACAAAAAACTGCCTGGAAATATCTTCTGACAACAGTAATGTTGTAAATCTGACCAAAAGAACCTGGCTTCCAAGGCAGGATCAGTTAATTGAGCTTTCAAAACTTCCAGGAATAAGATTTTCAAGAAATACTCTTATTTTCCTTGAATGGGCAAACAGAAAAGGTCCAGATGACATAACACCAAACAAGCACAGATTTGATACCCTTGAAAAAGCAAGACTTTCATATCTTATGGAATTTAAATTCAGAAAAACCTGGTATAACAACACCTGGTATTCAATGGATAACAAACCAGCATAAGGATAAAAATGAGTTTGATTTTAAAAAACTATTCAGAAGAAATACTTGCAGGACAGAAAATTATAACAGGATTTGAGGCTCATGAACTTGATCTTAAGACAAAAGAATTTTTTTTAAAAATAAAACCAGGGGGACTGATACTTTTTAAAAGAAATATAAAAAATAAAAACCAGCTTAAAAAACTTGTTTCAGATATTCTTGATTTTTTTGAAAAGAACAATATTCCAAAACCCTTTATTTCAATTGATCAGGAAGGGGGAATTGTATCAAGGCTTAAAGAACCTGATTTTAAGGAACTTCCTTCAATTGAAACAGTTTTATCCCATGAACAGTCAAAAGAACATGCTTTTGAAATGTGTGAAATCCTAAAGGAACTTCATATAAACATGAATATGGCTCCGGTTCTTGATGTTTCAGATTTGAACAAAAACAGCATAATGAAAAAAAGAACCTTCAAGGGAAGCCCGAAACAGGTTGCAGATCTTGGCAAAATCATGATCAAGGCCTATATGGAAAAAGGTATTATACCCGTTGGAAAACATTTCCCTGGAATTGGAAATACAACACTTGATTCCCATGAGGTTTTACCTGAATACAATGAAGAAATTGAATTTATTAAAAATAATGATATTTTGCCCTTTAATGAGGCAATAAGAGCAGGTATTCCATGTCTTATGTTTTCACATATTCTTTATACAAAAATAGACAATTTCTGGCCTGCAAGCCTTTCTAAAGAAATTTGCAGAAAAATATTAAGAAAAGAACTGGGCTTTGATGGAATTGCCATGACAGATGATCTTGATATGAATGCAGTTAAATCAGACTTTCAAACCTGTGCAAAACAAATGCTCAAGGCTGACCTTGATATTGCACTTATATGCAACACTTTTGATAAAACCTTTAAAGTACATTCAGTTTTCATGGAAGAAATTAAAAACCTTAATAAAGAAATTTTTATTTCTATAGAAAGAATATTTAAAATCAAAAACCGTTTTTTTGCTTGAAAAGAGCCCTTGCATAGACTTCATCATTAAAACTTCCAAGATCTCCATTCAAAAATTTATAGTAGCCTGCACAGGCAATCATGGAACCGTTGTCTCCGCAAAGGGACAGGGATGGGAGATAAAGACTGAATCCAAATTTTTCCGACTTTTCTTTTAAAGCAGATCTAAGGCCTGAATTTGCAGCAACTCCACCGCATAAAGCAAAATGATTGCAGCCGTATTTTTTCATAGCATTCATGCTTTTTTTTACAAGCACATCTACAACAGAATCCTGAAATCCTGCTGCAATATCAGAAATTTCATTTTCAATATTTTCCGGAGGGATTGCATCAATTAGACGTCTTACAGAACTTTTAAGGCCGCTGAAACTAAAATCTGGACTGTCCTTTTCAAGCCAGGCCCTTGGAAAAACATATTTTTTTTTATCCCCTTTTTTTGAGAGATCATCAATTATTTTTCCGCCGGGATAACCAAGGCCAAGCATTTTTGATACTTTGTCATATGCCTCTCCTGCTGCATCATCTCTTGTTCTTCCAATTATTTCATAATTTAAATAATCTTTTACAAGATAAAGCGAGGTGTGTCCTCCTGAAGCAAGAAGTGCAATATATGGAAAACCTGGAACTTCTTGTCCAAGAAAAACTGACATAAGATGTCCGTGAAGATGATCAACACCTGTAAATTTAAGGTTTGAGGCACATGCAAAACCTTTTGCAAAACAAAAACCTACAAGAAGAGAACCAATAAGACCTGGCCCCTGGGTTGCTGCAACTCCATAAATATCTTTTAAATCTACTGAGGCTTCTTTTAAGGCATCTGCAACCACATCTGAAACAGCCTCAAGGTGTTTTCTTGAGGCAATTTCCGGAACCACACCTCCAAAAAGTGCATGCTCTTCTATCTGTGAAGATACAACGGAAGAAAGAACTTCTCTTCCGTTCAATACAACAGAGGCAGCAGTTTCATCACATGAAGATTCAATACCAAGAACAAGCATTATTTTTTCCACTGAACCATTGGCTCGTTATTATCCCTGCTCAAAATATCTCCAATAATAAATGCTTTTTCACTTCCTGCATTCATTCTGTCAACAATATCCTGGGCATTTTTTTCATCTGCAATAACAGCCATCCCAATTCCGCAGTTAAAGGTTTTAAGCATTTCCATCTCTTCAATTTTTCCGGCTTTCTGGAGAAAATGAAAAATCGGCTGTCTTTCCCAGGAATCCTTGTCAAGAACTGCTTTACATGCATTTGGCAAAATACGTGAAATATTGTCTTCAAAGCCTCCGCCTGTGATATGTGAAAGACCGTAAACATCAATTTCCCTGATAAGGGACATAATGGTTTTTACATAAATTTTTGTAGGCCTTATCAATTCTTCACAAAGTGTGCACCCAAGTTCTTCAACATAATCATCAATTTTAAGTTTAAGATGATCAAAGCATACTTTTCTTACAAGTGAATAACCATTGCTGTGAATTCCAGAAGACGCAATTCCAATTATTTTCTGGCCGCCTCTTATTTCCGAGCCGTCAATTATTTTATTATCATCAACTATACCAACTGCAAAACCTGCAAGATCATAGTCTCCTTCATTATATAACCCGGGCATTTCTGCTGTTTCACCGCCTATAAGGGAACATTCTGCTTCAATGCAGCCGTTTGCAATTCCTTCAACTATTTTTACAGAAACATCTTCATCAAGTTTTCCGGTTGCAAGATAATCAAGAAAAAAAAGAGGCTTTGCTCCCTGCACTATAATATCGTTTACACACATGGCTACAAGATCAATGCCTATTGTGTTGTGTATACCGCTCATATGTGCAATTTTAAGTTTTGTTCCAACCCCGTCTGTAGAACTGACAAGAACAGGTTTTACCATATTTGAAAGATTAGGCGAATAAAGTCCTCCAAAGCCGCCAATATTTCCAAGCACACCGCTTCTTGGGGTTTTGGCAACAAGTCCCTTGATTTTGTCAACAAATCTGTTTGCCTTATCTATATCAACTCCTGCATCGGCATAAGTAAGCCCTTTTTCAGTCATTTTCCCTCTTTAACCTCATTAAAATTTTAGTTAGTGAAAAAATAGATTTTTTCACCTTAAAAGTCAAAAACAATTTTTGACATATAATTATTATTAGGGTAACAAATATTGGTTATTTAATGAACTTTTAACAGGTGGCTAAATGAAGAAAATCTGTCTTGGACTTTTAGGATGCGGTACAGTTGGAAAAGGGGTTGTAAAACTTCTTGAACAAAATTCATCCATACTTGAATCAAAACTCGGATGCAGTCTTTTTTTAAAGAAAATAGCTGATCTAAATATACAGGATCTCGAAAAAACAGTGCCTGAAGGTACCACCCTTACCAATGACCCTTTTGAAATTACAGATGACAATGAAATTGACATTGTTATTGAGCTTATAGGCGGAACAGACATAGCCCAGGAACTAATAACACGTGCAATAAAAAATAAAAAACACATTGTCACTGCAAACAAAAAACTTCTGGCTATAAACGGTCCACAAATTTTTGAAGAAGCAGTTAAAAATAATATTGAAATTGGTTTCGAGGCAAGTACAGGCGGAGCAATGCCTGTTATAAAAACAATGAGAGAATCCCTTTGCGGAAATAAAATACTTGAAACTGCTGGAATATTAAACGGAACATGCAATTATATTCTTTCTAAAATAACCAATGAAAATATTGGCTTTGAAACAGCTCTTTACCAGGCTCAAAAAAACGGATTTGCAGAAAAAGATCCATCATTAGATATAAATGGTGATGATACAGCACATAAACTTTCAATAATATCTTCCATTGCATATGGAACAAAAATAAATTTTTCAGATATTTATATTGAAGGCATCACCAATATTTCCAAAGAAGATATAGAAAATGCCTCAGATTTTGGATACAGAATAAAACTAATGGCAATATCAAAAAATCATGGAGATAGTTTTGAAGCAAGGGTTCATCCCACAATGATCCCCTATGATCACATTCTTGCAAAAATTGACGGTTCATTAAATGCAATAAGTATTCATGGAGATGCTTCAGGAGAAATAGTTTTAAATGGAATAGGTGCTGGAATGATGCCGACTGCAAGTGCAGTTCTTTCAGATATCTGTGATATAGCAAGAAACATCTGCTGCAATATTTCATCAAGAATTCCATCCCTTTCATTTTTGCCCAAAAATTTAAAAGAAATACCTGTTGTAAAAATTTCTGAAATATCCTGCAAATATTATATGAGGCTTACAGCTAAAGACTCGCCTGGAGTTTTATCAAAAGTATCTGGTATATTAGGAAGCTTTGGGATAAGCATAAAAAGCGTTCACCAGAAAGGTAAAGAAGCTGAAATAAACGGGGTTCCAATTGTAATGATAACACATAGGGCTAAAGAATCTGACATCCAGAAAGCAGTCAGCGGAATAGGCGATCTTGATGAAATACTTGAAAAACCTGTAATCATAAGAATTGAAGATGAATTTTAATCCAGGAGAAAAAAATGAAACTTGTATGTTCTGATCTTGAAGGTGTTTTTGTACCTGAAATTTGGATTAATGTTGCAGAAAAAACAGGAATAAAAGACTTAAGGCTTACAACAAGAGATATTTCAGACTATAATGAACTTATGACCTACAGACTGAAAATACTTGACAGAGAAGGTTTGAAGATTGAAGACATAAAAAACGTAATTGCAAAAATTGATCCCATTCCAGGAGCAAAGGAAGCAATCGAATGGATAAAGGAAAGAACCCAGTTTATTGTTCTTTCGGATACATTTGAGGAATTTGCAAAACCTCTTATGAAAAAGCTTAATTACCCTACTCTTTTATGCCACAGTCTTGAAATAGACAGCTCAGGCAAAATAACTGACTATGTTTTAAGGCAGCAGGATCAGAAAACAAAGGCTGTTAATGCATTTAAAAGTCTTAATTATGAAGTTTTTTCATTTGGGGATTCATACAATGATACAGGAATGCTCAAAGCTTCTGACTCATCTTGTTTTTTCTGTCCTCCTGAAAAAGTTGCAAATGAATTTCCTGAAATTCCGGTTGCAAACAATTATGAGGAATTAAAAAATTTCATAAACGATTTTTTAAATAAATAACAAATATGGATGATTATCCAATAAATATAAAGGACGACAATTTTATTCTAAGCCTTTATATTCAGCCCAAAGCTTCAAAAAATGAGGCTTTGGGAATATTTAACAATGCATTCAAGGTTAAAATCAAGGCACCTCCAGTTGATGGTGCTGCAAACAGGGAATGTATTAAATTTTTATCAAAATCCCTAAAAATACCAAAATCCTCTGTTTCAATCATTTCAGGAGAAACAGGCAGAAATAAAAAAATAGCAATAAATAAGCCAAAAGATCAGACACTTAAAGAATTTGAAGAAAAAATACTTAATTTTTTAAAATAAAATGTTTGACACAATTTAAAATCCCTTATATAAAGCACTCATTCCTTGATGCGGGGTGGAGCAGTCTGGTAGCTCGTCGGGCTCATAACCCGAAGGCCGGTGGTTCGAATCCGCCCCCCGCTACCAAAAAGAAATAACGGGTCAGATTATTCTGACCCTTTTTTATTTTGGGAGCTATCATGAACAATGTTTATTCAAACCGCAATTCATACAGACAGCTTATAACCAAAAAAGAATTATTTTCTTTCCAGATTTCCATTGATGAAACAGATCTCCATATTCAGGTTTCAAAAAAAGGACTTGAACAAAAAGCAAAAAAAATTGTCCTTGAAACAAGAGAAATTATAAAATCCTATATAAAAAAATATCCAGATTTCCAAAATACACTTTTACCATATCCTGAAGACAAAAATTCCCATGATATAATAAAAAATATGGTAAGAGCTTCAAAAAAAGCTGGCACAGGGCCAATGGCAGCAGTAGCCGGCGCTCTTTCCCAGGAAACAGGCCTTTATCTATTAAATTTCTGCGATGAAGTAATAATTGAAAACGGAGGAGATATTTTTTTTAAAACAAAAAATGAATTTATTTCAGGTATTTATGCAGGAGAAAATTCACCTTTTTCCAATAAAATAGGCATAAAACTTTTTTATGAATCCCCTGCCTCAATATGCACATCTTCTTCAACAGTCGGACATTCACTGAGCTTTGGAAAAGCTGATGCTGTAACTGTTACAGCAAAAGACGCATATGTTGCCGATGCCTATGCAACAGCCCTTTGCAATATGGTAAAAACCGACGATGATATCAAAAAAACCCTTGAATTTGCCAAGACCAAAAAAGAAATTGACGCAATAGTAATTATTAAAGGGGAAAAAACCGGAGCAGCAGGCAAAATTGAACTTGTAAGGATTTGAGAAAAAGGTTGATATCTGTACTCAAAACAAGTAAAAATTCTATCTTAAAGAAAAAATAAATTCAGTAAACCATTTTTTATATCTTTAACTAAAAAATTTAATTTATTGAATAAATAATTATTGATCGATTAAAAACACAAATTTTGTACAGCTGCAAATAATAACGGAGATATTATCTATGAAAAAAATTAAAATCACATCTGCATTAATTATTGTCTTATTCATTTGTGTTGGGGCATGGCAGAATCAGGATTATTTTCTTCAAAAAAATATTCTTGATTTAAATTTTTATTTTAAGCAATTTAGCCTTCCCGAAACAGCAAACGGATTGTACTGGATAATTTGTTTTACAATTGGTTTTCTTATTTCATATTTTTCAAGCCTTGCCTTTAGGTTTAAAGCCCAGAGAAAAATAAAAATGCAAAATCAGACCATAGAAAACTACAGAGAAACAGTTCAAGAACTTAAAATTGAAGTTGAAAAAATAAAGGCAAGCGGACTTGTTAATGCAAAAAACAGATATGACAACGAAAATTTACCAGATAATGAACAATTATCTGAACCAGACGAAAACAATGAAGTTAAAGAATCTTCAGATGAAGAAAAAATTGAATAGGCAATAAGTTCAAATATATTTTGACCCGGTATTTATCTAGTTTCTGAACAAAAAATTTCAATTTTCGCTCAATAACTATTTATCTAATCCGGGTTTTTTATTTTATAAGGTTTAAAAAAATGACAGCTGAAACTACTCTTACCCCAATGATGGCACAATACATGGAAATAAAAAATCAATATCCTGACTGTATTTTATTCTACAGAATGGGTGATTTTTATGAAATGTTTTTTGATGATGCTGTAAAGGCAGCACAAATGCTTGAAATTGCACTTACATCAAGAAATAAAAACTCTGCCGATCAAATCCCAATGTGTGGAATTCCAATAAAGTCAGCTGATTTTTATCTTGCAAAACTTATAGAAAAAGAACAAAAAATTGCAATTTGCGAACAAACAGAAGCTTCTTCAGAAGCTAAGGGCCTTGTAAAAAGAGAAGTTGTAAAACTTATAACACCTGGAATGATAACTGATTCAAATTTTCTTGATGAAAAAGAAAACAACTTTATCATTTCAGTTGCACTTTCACAAAAAACAGCAGGCCTTTCCCATGTAGATATATCAACAGGGGAATTTAAAGTAACCGAAACAAAAAACCTAAATATTCTTATTGATGAAATAAACAGAATAAACCCTGGCGAAATTCTTGTTTCTGAAGATGAAAATTCTGATTTTTTAAAAAGGCTTAAACATATTTTTTCCTCCAAAGTTTTCACACTTATCCCTGCCTCATACTTTGATTTTGAACTTACCAAAGAAAAAATATTAAACCAGTTTTCAATTAAAAGCATTAAAGGTCTTGGCTGCCAAAAAATGACAGCAGGAATAATGGCAGCAGGCTCAATACTTTTTTATATTCATGATACTCAGAAAAAACAGCCTAACCACCTAAAATCAATAGCAGGCTACAACCTTGAAAAACATCTTGTTCTTGATTCTGTAACAGCAATTAATCTAGAGCTTACTCAATCAATGAAAGAAAAAACAAGAAAAGGAAGCCTTTTAAACACAATTGACTACACAGTTACTGCAATGGGTTCAAGACTTTTAAAAAACTATATCCTTTACCCGTTAACAGATAAAAATGAAATTATTAAAAGGCATGAAGCAGTAGCAGAGCTTATCAGGGAAAGACTTGTAAAAGACGAGCTCAAAAGCCTTTTTAAAAATGTTTATGACATTGAAAGGCTAACCACAAAAATATCCATGGGGACAGCCACACCAAGGGATCTTTTGCTTTTAAAAAATTCAGTCGAAACAATTCCAAAGATTGGAACTCTTTTAAATAATTTTACTTCTAATCTTCTCCAAATCCCAGAAAACCCGGAAGAACTTTCTAAAATAGCAGAACTTATTGACAATGCGATATCAGAAGATGCACCTGTTTTATTAAATGAAGGTAATATTTTCAAAAAAGGCTATAATGCTAAACTAGATAAACTTATAATGCTTACAACAGAGGGAAACACCTGGCTCGCCCAATACGAGGCATCCTTAAAAAAAGAAACAGGGATTTCATCTCTTAAACTTAAATTCAATAAAATTTTTGGTTATTTTATAGATATTCCAAAATCTCAGACTCCAAAAGTTCCTGAAATTTTTATAAGAAAACAAACGCTTGTTAATTCTGAAAGATATATAACGCCAGAGCTTAAAGACTTTGAGGAAAATGTTTTTTCGGCAAAGGAAAATCGGGCAGAACTTGAATATGAACTTTTTGTTTCTCTCAGGAACTTAATTTCTGACAAAAGAAAAATCCTTCAAAATACAGCATCTTTTATAGCTAGCCTTGATGTTTTGTCTTCGTTTGCAGAACTTGCCCTGCAAAGGGGATATTGCAGACCTAAATTAAACGACAAAAATATGCTTTATATAAAAGGAGGCAGACATCCTGTAGTCGAAACTATGCTTGAAAAAGAAAGGTTTGTACCAAATGATGTTTATCTTGATAATGACGAAAGCCAGCTTCTAATAATTACAGGCCCAAATATGGCAGGCAAATCAACCGTATTAAGACAGACAGCACTTATTGTGCTGCTGGCACAGACAGGTTCATATGTGCCTGCAGAATATGCAGATATATCCATTACAGACAGAATTTTTACAAGAGTAGGTGCATCAGACAATCTTTCTGGAGGCCAATCAACCTTTATGGTTGAAATGGAGGAAGCTGCAAATATATTAAACAACGCCACAAAGGATTCTCTTGTTGTAATGGACGAAATTGGAAGGGGTACAAGTACTTTTGACGGAATAAGCATTGCATGGGCTGTAGCCGAGGAACTTCATAATTTACGGGGCAAAGGTGTAAAAACATTGTTTGCAACACATTATCATGAACTGACCGAACTTGAAAAAACTTTGCCAAAAGTTAAAAATTTTAATATCTCTGTAAGTGAGATTGACGGCAAAATCTCTTTTTTAAGAAAAATTGCAGAAGGAGGAGCAAGCAAAAGTTATGGAATTCAGGTTGCAAGTTTAGCAGGAATTCCTGTAAATGTAATAGAAAGAGCAAAAATACTTCTTAAAAGGCTTGAATCAGGTGAGCATATTCTTTCAAATGAAAAAATAAAAAAAATCAGGGAAAAAAGCTTTCAGCTCGAATTTTTTCCTTCTCCTGAAAAAAAGTTTACCCAGGCACTAGCAAGTCTTAATATTAATGAAATGACACCTGTTGAAGCACTAAACTGCCTCAATTCTCTTATAGACGAGGCTAAAAAGATTTTATAAAAATTATGAAAAAAGCCTTATACATTAATACAATTATTTTTATTATAATTTTAAATTTTTTTGCATTTCAAGAATATGCATATGCTTTAAGTGTTAAACACCAGTATTTTAAAGCAGAAGCAGAATACAGAAATTTAAAAAAAAGCAGCAGAAAAAAATACCGACAAAACTGGCAAAACTGCATATCAATGTTTGAAAAAGCTTATAAAACAGATCCAGCAGATCCATGGGCTCCTGCTGCAATGTATAATCAAGGTTTTTTATATTTTGAAATGGCTGAAATATCTTTTTTAAAAAAAGATATAAAAACAGGCATTGATATTATGGAAGATCTTATTGGAAGATATCCTGGAAGCAGATATAAATTCAATGCACTAAAAATGATCAAGGCAAATAAGAAAAAGATTTTATCTTCCAAGTATAAAGATGAACAGACTGACCCAATAAAAGATATAATTAAAGCAAAAGAGCCTTCAGTAAAAAGACCGGATCTTTCTACAAAAACTAAAGTTATTTTTTCAGAAAATTATATTCCTGAAGTTGAAAATAACAAAATATCAGAATCAGATTTAAAAAAAAATTTCTTATCAAATAAGCAGGTTTCCATAAATGACATCCGTTTTCACACCCATAACAACAGAACTAGAATAGTTGTAGACACAGAAAATGAAGTAAAATACAGCTTCAACGACTTAAATAAAGACGGAAAAAATGAAAAACCTCCAAGAATTTATATTGATTTTAAAAATGCACTGCTTTCAGAAAAAATTGACAAAAGCTATCAGATTTTAGATCCTCAAGTTGAAAACATAAGGATTGGCCAATATGACAAAGAAACAGTGAGAATAGTAGTTGACCTCAAAAGTAAAGCTAATGACTTCAAGGTTTTTTCACTTTTCAAGCCTTACAGGACTGTAATAGATGTTTGGGGAGAGTCTCCTAAAAATCATGAAAGCATAAAAAATCACCCTGCTATCTCGAAACATCTTGAAAATACTTCAATAAAAAAAGCTGATCCAGCATCGCTTGTTAAACAACTGGCACTTGGAGTTAATAAAATAGTCATTGACCCTGGACACGGAGGTAAAGATTTTGGTGCACCTGGCTATTATAAGGGTTCACACGAAAAATATGCAGTAATGGACATTTCAAAAAAGCTTGCAAAAAAAATTAAAACAGAACTTGGTTATGAAGTTATTCTTACAAGAGATAATGACAGTTATCTTACCCTGGAGCAAAGAACTGAAATTGCAAATTCAAACAGGGCCGATCTTTTTATTTCAATCCACACAAATGCTGCAAAAAATAAAAATGCAAATGGTATTGAAACATATTTTCTGAATCTTGCAACCGATGAAGACTCAATTTCAGTTGCAGCAAGGGAAAATGCCACATCAACCAAAAATATAAGTGATTTGCAGACTATTTTAAATGATCTTATGAGAGATGCAAAAATAAACGAATCCAGCAGACTTGCCAGCCATATACAAAATTCAATGGTAAACTCGTTAAAAGAAAAATATTCTTACATTAAGGATCGTGGAGTAAAACAGGCACCATTTTATGTTCTTTTAGGAGCAAGAATGCCTGCTGTTCTTATTGAAGTTTCTTTTATAAGCAACCCAAGGGAATGCAAAAGGCTTTCAAATGATGCATATAAAGACAGACTTTGCGATGGTATTTTAGACGGAATAAAAAAATATATTCAAGAAACAGGAGCAAGAGCAGTTTTTTACGAACCAGAAGAATCTGAACAAAAAGGATAAAGAGGTAAATTATGCAGCCTTTCATTTTTTACAATCCAACAAAAATTGTTTTCGGAAAAAATACAACTGAACAAATTGGAAAAGAAATTTCATCATTTGCCGGAAAAGTAATGCTTATTTATGGAAAAGAAAGCATTAAAAACAATGGAATTTATGATAAAGTTGTAAATTCCTTAAAAAAATCAGGCATTGAATTTATAGAAAAAGGAGGGGTAAAGCCAAACCCTGTTATTAGTTTTGTAAGAGAAGCTGCACAATTATTTAAAAAAGAAAACCTTGATGCTGTTCTTGCAGTTGGAGGAGGAAGTGTAATTGACACAGCAAAGGCTGTTGCAGCAGCTGCAAAAGCAGATTTTGACCCATGGGAATTTTATTTGGGTGAAAAAGTTGTAAAAGAAGCATTTCCTGTTGCTGTTGTCTTAACAATTGCTGCAACAGCATCGGAAATGAACCCTACTTCTGTTATAACAAATGAAGAAACAAAGCAGAAATACAATTGTGTTTCTCCCCTTTTATACCCAAAAGTTTCTGTTCTTGATCCTGTAAACACCTTCACTGTTCCAAAAAATCAAACTGCAAACGGTGCAATAGATACAATGATCCATGTTCTTGAAACATACCTTAATGCAGAAGACAGAAATGTAATGATTACAGATTCAATTATTGAAGCCATTATAAAAACAACAATTGATTCTGCTGAAAAAATTTTCAAGGATCCAACAGACTATGATGCAAGGGCAAACATGATGTGGGCCTCAACCCTTGCACTAAACGGACTTACTGCCTCTGGTGCCGGACCAAAAATTTTTCCAATGCATATGATTGAACATTCCTTAAGTGCAATCTATGACATTGCACATGGTGCAGGACTTGCAATTGTAGGTCCTGCCTGGATGAAATACAAGGTTCAGAAAAACAATGAAAAATTTGCTAAACTTGCAAAAAATATTTTTGATTTCAAAGGACCTGATAAAAAGGCACAGGCAAAAGCTTTGATAGCAGCATTTGAATCATGGTTTAAAAAAGCTGGAGCACCTGTAAGATTATCCGATGCTTCAATTCCTGAAAATGATATAGAAAAAATTGCTGTAAACGCTGAAGCTCTTGGAAAAAAATGGGGGCTTACTGAATATAGTAAAGAAGTTATTGAAGAAATTTTAAGGCTTGCTGTCTAGATTTAACTGAAAAAAACAAGGATATTAAAAATGACTCAAGACTGCATTTTCTGTAAAATTGCAAATAAGGAAATTAATACAGACTTTGTATTAGAAACTGAAAACATGGTTGTATTTAAAGACATTAATCCAAAGGCACCTGTTCATCTTTTAATTGTTCCAAAGGAGCATATCAGAAGCATTAATGACATAAAAAACGAAAACAAAGATTTAATTGCTGAAATGATATTTACAGCAAAACAGGCTGCAAACATAATGTCAATAAATGAAAGCGGCTATAAACTTCTTTTTAATGTTGAAAAAGGCGGAGGCCAGGAAGTTTTCCATATTCATCTCCATCTTATGGGAGGATGGTAAAAATTTAATTTTGAAAATACTTCAATATTTTGAGGATTAAATTTTGAATCTAATGCTTAAATGGACAAAAAAGACCGTTTTCGTTCAGTAAATATTTATTTTATCTTTCAATTCAAGGCCAAAATGAGCAAAAAATCAATTTTGGCCTTTTTTTATTTTATTAAAATTTTTTTATCTTTGAATTTATTTTCTGAAATTCCCTTAGAAATTGTAAGTTCCTTTCCCTTTTTTATTCCTTTTTCATAAATATCTTTTGAGACTGTACTTTTTTTTGTTTTTGAACTTAATTTAGGATAATACCAATCCAAATATGGTTTTAAATCTGGATCTGAATCAATTGCAGCAGGAAGGTTTGATTGAGAATGATAATTTGAATAATTATTTTTTTCTTCAAGTTTTGAAGAAAACCCATGAATTATTCCGGCAGCAAAATCTGATTTGTTATACCTTCCGTGCAAATTATTTGAATTAAATTCTACCCAGACTTTATCAATGTATGAATTTACATAATCATAAACATATGATGCAATCTGAACATTTGAAAATCTTCCTGAAATTTCAAGAATTTTGCCTGTTTTCCCTTTTTCTTTCACAAAACATGGAACCCAGACAGGATAAACAAAATAAAATCTTGAAAGAAGACCTGCAAGATAATAGGCTTCTTTAAAATGTCTTAAGCTTGGTTTCCCAAGAAAAACTGAAAAATAATCCTCTTTGGATATATCAATTTTGTCAAAATTATATTTTTCCATTAATTCATGGGCTTTTTTCATTGCAAGCTCTGCTTCATTTGCATTGGAGCTTGTTGAAAGTGAAAAAAGTTTTTTTATTTTGGAAACACAGGAATTTGAATTTAAAAAGCAAGTTTTGTCATTTATTAAATCAAAACTTGCTTTTGAAGAGACCCTTAGAATTTTACAGGCCTTTTGAAATGATTTTCCATGGGAAGGCTCATTTTTCTGTTTAAACACTACATCTGCATATTGATGTGCCATTTCATGCCTTAAAACATGACGGATTTTTTCCCATGATTCTTTTAATGCAAAATTTCTCTGAATGGAAATTTCATACTTTGAGTGATTCCAAAGTCCAAAAAAGGACTTGGAATCATTCAAGGAAAAAACAGGACATTTAAAATTTTTATTTTGATCAGCACAGTAAAGCCCGGCTGTCATAATCCATTCCTGCCTTAAACCTTGTAAAATAAACTTCTCAAATTCAAGGTTTTTATTCATAGGACTACATGCTGTATAGTCTAGAACCAGGAATTACTGTAAATCCCTTTTCAGTTAAAACTTCAACTGCCTTGTCAAGATTATCAAACCTGAAAATCATTACAGCATTATCTCCGCTTTGATGAACAAAGGCATACATATATTCAACATTTATATCTTCTTTTTCCAGATTTTGAAGAATTTTGTAAAGTCCGCCTGGTTCATCTGGTACCTCAACTCCAAGAACTTCAGTTTCACCAACTGTAAACCCTCTGTCCCTTAAAGTATTTTTGGCTTTTTCAACATTATCTACTAACATTCTCAATACACCGAAATCAGCAGTATCTGCTATAGAAAGAGCTCTTATGTTTATATTTGCATCTGCAAGAATTTTGGAAACTTCAGCAAGTCTTCCTATTTTGTTCTCAAGAAAAATGGACAGCTGTTCTACTTTCATAATTATCTCCCTGGTGTCTTGGTTTGAATAAAGCCTGCTTTTTAAATATTTCTTCTGTCAATTACCCTTACTGCCTTGCCTTCGCTTCTTTGAATTGATTTTGGCTCAACAAGCTTAACTTTTACTGAAACGCCAAGGGTTTCCTTGACATTATGAGATATCTTTTTCTCAAGATTTTGCAAAATCTTTACCTCATCTGAAAAAATATCTTCATTTACTTCTACCTTGACACTTAAAATATCAAGGGAATCTTTTCTGTCAACTTCAAGCTGATAATGGGGTTCAACGCCTTCAATTCCCATCAGCACAGATTCTATTTGTGAAGGAAATACATTTACCCCTCTTATTATGAGCATATCGTCTGTTCTGCCGCTGACTTTTTCCATTCTTATATGGGTTCTTCCACATTTGCAGGGCTCTGGAATAAATCTTGTTATGTCTCTTGTTCTGTATCTTATAACAGGGAAAGCCTCCTTTGTAATTGAAGTAAAAACAAGCTCGCCTGTTTCTCCAATTGGCAGAACATCTCCTGTGTCAGGATTTATTATTTCAGGTATAAAATGATCCTCAAAAATATGAAGTCCGTTTCTTACTTCAACACATTCTATTGCTACGCCAGGTCCCATTACTTCACTTAATCCATAAATATCAACAGCTTTAAGTCCTAAGTCTTCTTCAAGCTGTTCCCTCATTTTGTTTGACCAGGGTTCAGCACCAAATATGCCGGACTTGAAATCAAGAGTTCTGAAATCAACCCCCATTTCCTTTGCAACATCTGCAAGATGAAGAGTGTATGAAGGTGTGGCAGTAAGAATGGTAGGCTTGAAATCCTTCATTATTGTAATCTGTCTCTGGGTATTGCCTCCTGAAACAGGAATAACTGATGCTCCAAGTTTTTCAGCACCATAATGAACTCCAAGACCTCCGGTAAAAAGACCATATCCATAGGCATTGTGAATTATATCACCCCTTGAAGCTCCGCCGGCAGAAAGAGCTCTTGCCATCATTTCCGCCCAGGTGGAAATATCTCTTTTTGTATATCCAACAACTGTTGGTTTTCCTGTTGTTCCAGATGATGCATGTATTCTTACAACCTGATCCATTGGAACTGCAAAAAGACCGTACGGATAATTATCCCTTAAATCCTGCTTTGTAAGAAATGGAAGCCTTTTTATATCTTCAAGTTTTTTTATGTCTTCAGGAAGAACCTTGGCTTCCCTGAACTTGTTCCTGTAAAAAGGAACAGTAGCATAAACCCTTTCCACGACAGCCTGAAGTCTTTTAAGCTGAACAGCCTCTATAGCTTCCTTTGGAAGAGTTTCAAATTCCATATTATAAATCATTTTTAAACCTTTCTATGTAGGCCAGATTCTGTAATTAATCATAAATTTCAGTTTTATAACAACCACAAATAAAAAGAGCAATCAATAATAAACTGACCGGAATACACTTTTTTTCCAAGCATAAATTCTAAAATGATTTATTTTAAAAACAAAAAAAGCCGCATAATTCAAATGCGGCTTAAATTTTTCTTTTCAACTGAAAAAAGTCTTAGTTTTCAGCTAATCACTATTTATCAGCCTTTTATGCTTCCTTTAAATTCAGGCTTTCTTTTTTCTATAAATGCAGATGTTCCCTCTCTTGAATCCTCGCTGTCCATGCAAAGACAAAAAGAATCAATTTCAATTTTGCAGCCTGTTGCAAGATCAACGTCCATTCCAGAATTTACAGCATGTTTTGCAGCTCTAAGAGACACCCTTCCTTTCTGTGATATAGAAGACGCAACCTTCATTACAGAATCCATAAGTTCTGCAAGAGGAACTACCTTATTAACAATCCCGGCATCCTTTGCTTCTTCTGCAGAAAGCATTTTGCCTGTAAAAATCATTTCCTTTGCAAGATTTTTTCCAACAATTCTTGGAAGTCTTTGTGTTCCTCCAAAACCCGGTATAATTCCAAGGGTTATTTCAGGAAGTCCGAATTTAGCTGTATCTGAAGCATAAATAAAATCGCAGCTTAAAGCCATTTCGCTTCCTCCTCCAAGAGCAAATCCATTAACTGCTGCAATAACAGGGATTGAAAGTTCCTGAAGTCTTGCCATTACATTATGGCCTTTTTTGCAGAAATATTTTGCCTCAAGAGAATTAAGTTTGTTTATTTCTGTAATATCTGCTCCGGCAACAAAGGCTTTATCTCCTGAACCAGTAAGAACAAGAACCTTTACGTTTTCATCTGCTTCAATTTCATCAAGAGCCTTATCAAACTCTCCTAAAAGAGCCTGATTTAAAGCGTTTAGAGCCTTTGGTCTGTTAAAGGTGATTTTTGCAATATTTTTTTCTACTTCAAGCACAATGTTTTCATAAGCCATGGGAAACTCCTTTAAATTATAATTAATGTTTAAATGTTTACAGACATAAGCCTTATTTTTTTATAAAATCCAAAAAACTCAATAAAACAAATGCCTTTAATAATGGAAGCAAGAGCTGATCAAATATTTTAAAATTCAAGAATCTCCCCCAGTTCCTTGTCAAACAAAAATTATTAAAATATCAAACGCTCATTTAAAACAAATACATTTTTTGTATCAAACACTGATTATTATGGCAAATTTAAAAATCATTCAACTAATCTTAAATTTAAAACCTGTTTATTTTGCCTAAATTTTTCTTAAATGCTAAGTTATGCAAATTTAAGTCAAATCAACCTAATTAATCTGGTAAAATTAATGAATCTGGTAAAACTCTATCCTGAAATAAAAAAATCAATAGTTGCTTTTATTCCAAAATTTTCTCTTCTTTCCGGATTAAAACAGCCTAAACTTCCGCCTATACTGGGTACGGGTTTTTTTATTAATGAACTTGGACTTATTGCAACCAACAATCATGTTACTGAATCATTTGAATCATTCAGCCAGACAGCAGATAATAATGATTATGGAATATGTGCAGTTTTGTACTATAAAACCGGAAACACAATAATTGATATTATTTTTGATGTAAAAAACATAATTAAATTGTCAAATAACCATCATCAAATGTACAAAATGCCTGATCTTGCATTTGTAGAAGTAAATGTAACTCAAAATCCATTTCTTGAACTTGAACCAAAGGACTTAATTATTCAGGAAGGCTATGAAGTTGCAACATCTGGTTTTCCAATGGGCAGATATGCACTTATGGGGCCAAACGGACTTTTTCAGATATCTCCAACTCTTCAAAGGGGAATAATAAGTGCAATTCTTCCATACCCCCAAAAAAAACCAGATGCTTTTGCAGTAAATGTTATGACCCACGGAGGAGCAAGCGGATCTCCTGTTTTTTCTACTGAAACAGGAAAAGTCAGGGGAATTTTATTTTCCATACTTACAGACACATCTTATTCAACAAACAATTTAGCCTACACAATACCTACAAATATAAGTTATGCAATACCTTCCCATCATTTAAGAACAGAACTTGAAATAATTGAAAAAAACCATAATTATTCTAAAGATAAAAAAAGTTTTTCAAAATTTTTAGAAAATAAAGTTTTAAAAGGATAAAAAATGACAGTCAAAACAGGACTTGAAGTTTTAAAACAAAAATTTTTCTTTCATCTTAAAAATAAAAAAATCGGACTGCTTGCAAATCCAGCATCAGTAGACAAAAACTATGTACATTCAAGACAAATTTTATCTGATATTTTCGGGAAAAATTTAAAGGCTTTATTTTCTCCGCAGCACGGTTTTTTTGCGGAAAAGCAGGATAACATGAAATTATCTGATAACTTTGTTGATCCAGAACTCAAAATCCCTGTTTACAGTCTTTATGGAAACAATCTTAAGCCGACACCTCAAATGTTTGAAAATATTGATATTCTTATAATTGATATTCAAGATGTTGGAACAAGGGTATATACATTCATTTATACAATTTCATACTGCCTTGAGGCTGCTTTTGAAAACAATATTAAAGTTGTTATACTTGACAGACCAAACCCTGTTTCAGGCAGCCAGATTGAAGGAAACATTCTTGAACCTGAATATTCTTCCTTTGTGGGAAGATATCCAATTCCAATGAGACACGGACTTACCTGCGGAGAGTTTGCACAGTTTATAAACTTAAGGTTCAATATAAATGCCGAACTTGAAGTTATAAAAATGGAAGGATATGAAAGATCAATGTATTTTGAAAACACTGGACTTCCCTGGATTCTTCCATCTCCGAATCTTCCGGCAGTTGAATCCTCATATGTATACCCGGGACAGGTTATTTTTGAGGGGACCAATGTTTCAGAAGGAAGGGGAACAACCAGACCTTTTGAATTTTTTGGTGCTCCATATATTGATCCCAAAAAGCTTAAAGATTTTATTTTAAAAAAATATGATTTAAATGGAGTTTTTTTAAGGGAAATAATATTCCAGCCTACTTCAAATAAATGGGCTGAAAAACCATGCAGGGGTTTTCAAATTCATATCACTGACAAAAAACTTTATAAGCCTTATTTTCTAAGTCTTTGTATTTTACAGGGAATAATCACTATTTTTGAAAAAGATTTCAAGTTCACCCTTCCACCATATGAATTTGAATATGAAAAACAGCCAATTGATCTTATTTTGGGAAGCAAGGATTTAAGGCTTAAAATATGTGAGGACTCTGATTTATATAAAATTGAAGAAGAATATAATTTAGGCCTTGAAAACTACAAAAAAACCATAAACAAATATCTTTTATATTAAATAGTTGCTGAACGAAAACGGCCTTTTTTGTTCAATTTAATGTCTGGTTTCTTTTTCTACATAGAACTGCCAAGGATTTGTTCTTTTCCTGCCTGAAACAGACTTGATAATAATAAAGATGAAAATTTAACCTTTAGTGCATCTGTGCATTTGGAGGATTAAAATTTCCAATCTGACTTTAAATCCATAAAAAAAACAGTTTCATTCAAAGACTGAATAAAATAAAAAAGGCGAAAGTTTATCTCGCCTTTTTCATACTGATAGAAACTATTTTAAAAGAACTTAATTAGTTTTTTGCCTTAAGTTCTTCAAGCTCTTTTTCAAGTTCAGCTATACGGTCTTCATCACTTGCTGAAGCATCTACACCTTCTTCTTCTTTCCAAGTATCTTTAAGCTCGTCAAAACCAAGATAAAGAGCAAGACCGCCGCCAAGCAAAAGCATTGCAGGAATAGCACCAGCCAAAAGACTTAGAAATTCACCAAACCAAACAGCAAGACCGATAACACCAAGAACTGCGGCAACTGCACCGCCAATAAGAGTCTTCATAAGAAACTTTCCTCCTTCTGATATAAAAATTTAGTTTTCTCTAAAAAAATTTCTTTTTATTCTGTAAATGAGCCGAATAAAACCTACGTTGATTTTTATCACAAAATCGCTATCACAAAGTATTGGTTCAGGCAAGAATAATTTTTACAAAGTTTGAAATGATAGTATACCAGTTTTAAAATTCGAACAAGAATTACTTAAATTAAAATTGCATATACTCAAAGATTTTGTTAATTCCTGAATCTAAAGAATTAAAAAATTTATTTGGAATTTAAAAATAAATTTTTTATCAGCAATATTCAAATCAAAAATTTTTATGCACTAAACTTTAATTCAGCCAATTTATGTTCAATTTAAAATTCAGGAAAAAAAAGTGACAACAAATAATACAAATAAAAAAATATATTTTTTTTCGTATCTTCCGGAAAAAAAAAGTTTTTTATCAAAACTTACACTTAAATTTTTATTCAGAGGAATAAATACAGACACAACTGAACTAGAATACATAAAACAAAATGAAAAACCGATTTTAATTTACACTTCACAAAAAAAAAATTACCTTTCGTTCTTATACTCTCAGGTAAATTCACAAAAAATTGGATTTAACCCTCCAGAAATTTCATTTGATTTTTCATTTATATTAAGCCAGCCGATTTCAAAATTTTTTAAAATAATTTACACACAATTTCGATATTTGTTTACTAAATTTAAAATTCCATCTCCATACAAAGACAATATTTATGAAAATCTTTTTCTTAATTACAACAAAGCAGGTTTTCTTTCCCTTTCAGAAACAGAAGGAATTTACAAATACTTTGGTAAAAAAAATCATGATCCGCTTTTGTTTCTTCTTGATATGCAGACAAAAACAGACAGGCCCATTCTTATAATTCCGCATTTTCTTTTTTTCAGCCAAAGGCCGCCAAAAACCAATCCAAGCATAATTGACATGATTTTTGGTACAGAAGCTGAGCCAGGCTTGCCCAGAAAAATCTATCAGCTTTTAAGGGGAAGCAAAAAAACTTTTATTTCATATTCAAAACCTCTTAGTTTAAAAGATTTTCAATTAAAACCTGGAATGAATGAAAAATCACTTCCAGATCAGGCAGTACTTTTAAGAAGAGACATTCAAAATGCACTTTCAAGGCACAAACAAAGTATTTTAGGACCAACCTTAAAAAAACGTGAAGAACTTATAGACAATATTTTAACAAGCCCAAAAGTTCAAAAAATTATCCATGACCACAGCATTGAAACCGAAACAAAAATAATGAAGGTTCAAAAACAGGCAGAATCATATCTTTATGAAATTGCAGCAAACTACAGCATGAACTGGATTAAGATGTATGACATGGTTTTAAACTGGATGCTCAAAAATATTTTTGAGGGAATGAATATTGATACAAAAGGACTTTCAAAAGTAAGAGAAATGGCAAAGAAAGGCCCCCTTGTTCTTATTCCATGCCACAAAAGCCATCTTGACTATCTTATTCTTTCCTACCTTTTTCATCACAATCAAATGCCCTGCCCCCACATTGCCGCAGGTAAAAACCTGTCTTTCTGGCCCCTTGGAACAATATTCAGAGGCGGTGGAGCATTTTTTATAAGAAGAACATTTAAGGGAGCAAAACTATACTCAGAAATTTTTTCAGCCTACATAGAAAAACTAATTAATGAAGGTTTTAACATAGAATTTTTCATTGAAGGCGGACGAAGCAGAACAGGAAAACTTTTAGGACCCAAATACGGAATTTTAACACAAATAATAGACGCATTTATGCAAAGTGAGCAGGAAGACCTTATCCTTGTTCCAATTTACATTGGATATGACAGGGTTCTTGAAGAAAAATCCTACTTAAAGGAACTAAGCGGCGGTGAAAAAACGCCTGAAAATATGAAAGGTCTTTTAAAGGCAAGAAAATTTTTGAATAAAAAATATGGAAAGGTTTATGTAAATTTCAATGAACCGATTTCTTTAAAAGGACTTATAGAAAATACAGATTTTAAAAAAAATCAGGAATCAAAAAAAGAAATTATTCAAAATATTGGTCTAGATATCATAGACAAAATCGGCAAAGTTTCTGTTGCAACCCCCTATTCAGTTGTTGCGGCAGCTTTTCTAAACAACAGACAGCATACAATAACAGGGGATAAAATAAGGGAAATTGTAAAAACATTTCTTACCTATCTTACAAATACAAAGGCAGTTCTTTCAGACACCCTTCTTGTAAATCCTGAAGCTTCGGTAAATATTGTTATTGAAACATTCAAATCAAGGGGATTTATTGAAACATCAGAAAAAGAGGAATTAAATGAGTTTATTCTTCCTGAATCAAAGCGTTCAATTCTTGATTATTATAAAAACAATTCAATTTCATTTTTTATACCGGCCGCATATACTGCAATGTCAATTATGGAGCTTGAAGCCTTTCAGTTTTCAACCTCATCGCTTCATGTGGGATATGCAAAATTTCAAAAGCTTTTTGAAAAGGAATTTATTCCGGATCAGACAAACTCACCTGACTTTATTGTAAGAAAAATTATAAAAAGCTTTATTAACGATGCAATACTTGTACCCCATCAGACTCTTCCAGACACTTACAACATAACAGCTCTTGGATACAAAAAATTAAAGTCATTTTCAGCATTTCTTACACCTTATTTTGAAGCATTAAGAGTTGTTTTAAACTTTTTCCTTAGATACCCTTCTGAAGATATTGAATTTAAAGATGCACTTAAAAAGATTCAGTCAATGGCTTCAAGAATGCACAAAAGAGGCGAAATTATTCTTCCTGAATCAATGTCCAAAATTAATCTTAAAAATGCTTTGGACAAAATCATGAGCGAGGAAATTAAAGGTTCCGAACAAAAGGAAAAAATAAGGGAAATGACAACTGAAATTCAAAGTTACATAAATATAATAAACGGGTAAATTTTTAAGGATTAAATGAAAGCATTCATTCTTGCAGCGGGTTTTGGAACAAGGCTTCTTCCATATACAAAAGAAATTCCAAAACCCCTTTTCCCTTTATGCGGGACGCCGCTTATTAAACGAATAATAAATTCCCTTGAAATCTGCGGATTTACAGAAATTTTTATAAATACCCATCATCTTGGTTCACAGATAAAAAAATATATTGAATCTGAAAAATTTGATTCAAAAATAACTGTTATTCATGAACCAGATATTTTAAACACAGGAGGCGGTATTTCAAATGTTTTGAAATTTATGGAAGACAAACCTTTTTTAGTTGTAAATTCAGATATATATACAAATATTGATTTTAAAGAGGTTTATGATTTTCACCTTAATTCAAAAAATCCTGCAACTCTTTGTGTTTTAAAAAACAGATTCAACAATGTTGAAATTGAAAACAGTCTTGTAAAAAAATTTGATAAAAACTTTTCAGACAAAAATTATACTTTTACAGGCATTCAGGTAATAGACCCCAAAGCTGGAACTTTTTTTGAAGCAAACCAGTCAAGTATAAATGCCTATGAAAAAATGATAAAAAGCGGCTTTGAAATAAATGCTTTTATTCCTGATGATTCAGCTTTTTTTGATGATATTGGAACAATTGAAAGCTTTAAAAACAAAAGCCTTGAACTTCTTCTAAAAAATGGCAGTACCGATGATTTCAGGACTTTTGAGCTTGAAAACCTTAAAGGAGACGGCTCTGACAGAACCTGGTCAAGAATAAAAGGCAAAAATAAAACACTTATTCTTTCAGATCACGGAATAACAGCACAAATACAAAATTCACAGGTAAAATCATTTGTGGAAATAGGCCGCCATCTTTATGAAAAAAAAGTCAAAGTGCCGGAAATTATTTCCTATGATTATTTTTCAGGACTTGTTTTAACACAAGACCTTGGAGATGAAAGACTTGAAGATTATATAAAAAAAATATCTGAAGATGAAAAAGAAAAAATCTTTAAAAAAGTTATAAAGGAGCTTTTAAAATTTTCAATTGAGGGAAAAAAAGATTTTAAAGATTCCATGACTTACCAGACATTTGCTTATGACAAAAAAATGTCTTTAACTGAATGTCTTTATTTTAAAAACGAATTTTTAGATAATTTTATAAATTTAAGTTATGACGAAAAAAAACTTTTAAATGCCTTTGACTTCATATCTTCAAAAGCAGTTGAAAAGCCTTTTTCAGGTCTAATGCACAGGGATTTTCAGTCAAGAAACATAATGATAAAGGAAGATAGTGCATATATCATAGATTTTCAGGGTGCAAGAACAGGCCCTCTTCAATATGATCTTGCCTCTTTTTTAATAGACCCGTATCTTGATCTTGAACAAGACACTCAGAAAAATCTGTTAAATTTTGCTCTAAAAGAATTAAAAATTGAAAAAAATTCAATTAATGATTTTATAACCACCTATAAATATTGTGCTCTTTCAAGAAACCTTCATATTCTTGGAGCTTTTTCATTTTTATCTCTTAAAAAAAACAAGCAATATTTTAAAAATTACATTCCTGCGGCTTTGAAATCTTTAAATAATATTATAAGGTCGATTCCTGAAAAAGAAATTTTGTATCTTAAAGAAACAGAATCAAAAATATCAAGGAGTATATAAAATGGAAAAAATCAATCTCATGCTAAACGGACTTCCCGGAAATGTCTGCCAAAACATTCTTGGCCACATCAATCCAGATATTTTCAATCTTGTTGAAGCCTCTCTTACAGGCCCTGATGTAAAGGAAGATTTTTTTGATTACAAAGGTACAAAAATCAAACTCTTGAAACCTGATTCAAGGGATGAAGAAATAAAAGATATTATCAGTAAATACAAAAACATAATTGCAATAGATTATACCCACCCAAGTGCTGTAAATGAAAATGTTGCCTTTTATATAAGACACAAAATCCCTTTTGTAATGGGTACAACAGGCGGAGACAGGGAAAAGATTGTAAAAGATGTTGAACAAAGTGAAATCCCTGCTGTAATTGCCCCAAACATGGCAAAGCAGATTGTAGGATTTCAGGCAATGATGGAATTTGCAGCAGATAATTTCCCTGATCTTTTCAAGGGATACAGCCTTGAAATCAAAGAAAGCCACCAGTCAGCAAAAGCGGACACAAGCGGAACCGCAAAGGCAATGGTAACTTATTTCAAAAAGCTTGGACTTGATTTTGAAACTGAAGACATTAAAAAAGAAAGAGACAAACAGGTTCAGGAAAATGAGTGGAAAATTCCAAAAAAGCATCTTGAAGGTCATGCATGGCACACATATTCCCTTGTATCAGATGATAAAAGTGCAAAATTTGAATTTACCCACAATATAAATGGCAGAGATATTTATTCCAGGGGAACCATTGATGCTGTTTTATTTTTGAATAAAAAAATCAAGGAAAACTTCAAGGGTAAAGCTTTTACTATGATTGATGTTTTGAAGGGATAGATTAAATTTCATAGATTATTTGATAATCACCAACAAGACTTCAATGGAAAGGGTTATTCTTCATTCTGGCTTCTTTCATGACAGGTAATGACGCCTCTAATTCAGTCAGCCTGTCAACGATTTGTTTTTGTGAGAAGCCGGGTAATTTCCTCTGGGTTTTCCCCCTACAGATTTTGGGCGGGGCGTAACTTTTTTTGACTATTGCCTATTTAATTATCGAAAAAAAAAGACCTTGATCTTTGCCTGCTGTGTACTTAAATTGGTAGTGGATTATTTAGCTCAGCACATGAAGAGATATAAAGGTAAACCACTGATTAGAGAGCATTGCAGGTTGTTAAATTTTATCCGGCCAAAGGAGAAAACATGAAAAAGAACTTGTTGGGTTTTACTCTGTTTCAAATTTTTTTTATAACTGTTTTTACTATTTCAGCAGTCTATGCAGGAAATATTCACTGGTCAAAGCAGTTTCCAAAACCTGAATCGTCCACAAAAATGTCTGGTACCACAGGAATGAGTGATGGAAGTGGTGCCCCCAATATACAACATGCTTTGTGGCACAAAGGAAAGTTGTATATGGCAGGAAACTGGAAGGTTGGGATTGATCCCTTTGATATGACAAAAAGGGATCCCAATTTCACCTGGAATCTGTGGACCTGGAATAAAGAAGAGGGCTACAGGCCTATAGCCTGGCATCATACGGCTAAGGGAGGTGACGGGCCTGCCGGTATGATTAATACCTTCTGCTTTCTCCCCGATGGAAGACTGGTAGCCGGTGGTGATTTTATAAAATTAAATAACCTCCATGGTCACTCATACCACAGAATAAAGGGGCTTGTAGCTTTAAACCCCGGGGAGCCTACGGCCAACAGATGGCAGCCTCTTATCAAGTCCGTTCAACATAATGCTCCCCAGGGAAGTATTCGAAGTATCGCTTATGATCCCCAGGGGAATGATCTTTGGGTTGCCGGAGGTTTCGCTGGATTCAGAATGGATCCGACCAGACGGGACCAAAACTGTTTTGCAGTCCAGAGGTATAGCCTTACCAATGAAAAATGGTATATCATCCCCCCCGGAGTCAGAAAAGGAACCATCATTCATAAGATTAAAGTGGACAGTTCGACCACCCCAAGTACCATTTATATGGCCGGACATTTTGCAACCACAGGGGGAGATGGAGAGGAACCCGGTGACGGAGGATCAGCCAGATACACAGAAGGGTTTTGTGCCTGGAGGGCTGATAAGGGATTTATCACTTTTCCCCTTAATCACACAGATGGCAAACAGGGAAGAAAAGGAGTATTGCAAAAAGCTGCTGATTTCAAATATATGGACAGTGTCAATGTCCTTGACTTCCTTGTCGACGGTAAAGATATATGGATAGTTGGAGCTTTTAGAGAAGGCACCATGAGTAACGGAAAGCCTCTGCGCGGTATTGCCAAATGGGATCATGAAAATCAGATCTGGATCGATCCTACCGGTAAAGGTGGCCTGGGAAGAGATGCCTATTCCATAGCAAAAACTAAAGACGGTAAAATTTATGTAAGCGGGGCTTTTGGTGGCGAAAATGGTGGCAAACATTTCGATGGCTTTAAAAATGGGGATAAAGCCTATATGGCGATCTGCTATGATCCTCAGGAAAAAAGCTGGAAAGAACTTGGCGATGGTCTTGGGGGATACTCCATGCCAGAGGTCAGAATGGCCGTGTCTGGAAATGATGTCATTTTTGTAGGAACTTTTAAACAGGTTGGAAGAAACACCAGTCAGGATGGTTTTGAAAGCTATTACCTCGCCCGCTGGAACAGCCATGTTGACTTTACAAAAGAGACCCCGCCCCTTTCGAACGAAGATAATCCCTATACAATTACATTTCCCGAAGAAGACAAATCTATGATTGAAAACGGCCTGGAGCACTGGTCCAGAAAGTTTGTAGCACCGCCAAGGCAGTTGAGTGGAAAAAGTCTTCAAAATGCCAATACAGGCATGGACATAGGAACAGGGACGCCATCTGTTAAACATATGAAATGGCATGATGGGATACTCTATTTTGCCGGTTCATGGGAAGTAACTATGAATGAGAGATGGTTCATCTGGACCTATGAACCTGACAAAGGATGGAACCGTCTGGCCTACAAAAACCGAAACAACAGCGCAGGTTTTACATCCATACCGGAAGGTTTCAAATGGCGTGATGGAAAAATGTACGTTTATGGAGCAAATGAAGAATGGAAAGGTATTGCTATTTATGATCCTAAAACAAAAGAGTGGTCTGAATTCAGAGGTACCTACAAAGATAAACCTATTAAAGGCAACGGTGCTCAAGGCAACCCTGCCATTAATGACATTGCCTGGGATTCCAAATCTGAAGATATCTATCTTGTAGGCGCCTGCGGAGAAAATATTCGCTATTCGCCGGGAGAAAGAAAGGATGGCAAAACTGTTCCTTCCCAGATATTAAGAGTAGACAAAAATGGAGTTTACCATCCCATGGGACTTATGCTGAGTGCGCAAATTCCTGATAAACCTTCTGTCAGTGTAAATTGCATCCTGCTTGATGAAACGAAAAATCCAACAGACATCTATGTCGGAGGATCTTTTGGTTTTTGGGGCATGTCATCGGATCACAAAAATGCAGCCTACAATGTTGCAAAATGGGATTACAATAAAGGAGATTGGCAGCCTGTTGGGAAAGGTAATTTCTGGCGTATTGGAATGCATGATCTTAAAATATTTCCTGAAGGATATCCTGGCCTGAAAGGTCAGCCTATATATGGCTTCCCAACATTTATGACTGAACTACTGGGACGAGTGAGAAGTCTTAAAATGGACAAACAGGGAAATCTTTATGCAGGCGGTTCCATCGGTATTCTTGATGACAATCCGGATATAAACCAAAGGGACGAACACTACGGTCTTGTTAAATATGATAAACAACAGGACAAATGGGTTGGGGCCACAAAATGCAGGGGAGTATCCCGTGACGTTTTCCAAATGACGTGGCTTGATGCTACGAAGATGCTTGTCACAGGATCCTTTCTTTACTCGGAAGACTACAGACTGCTTAATAATGTCGCTATTTTTGATACACAAAAAGGGACTCTTGAGCCCTTGGGTGGGGGACTTTTAAAGGGAACAGATGCCCATGTTTATGCCTGTGATGTTGTTCACGATGTTCGAGATGACGGCTACTGGTTTGGAGGCTTTTTTAAATATGCTGGTTCTGAGCCTAAATATTTATCTGATGCGCCTGTTGAAAGTTTTTCCATCGCTCACTACAACCCTGATGAAAATCTTGATCCCAATAATTGTCTTAAAGTCGAACCAAATGAAGGAGTTAAGGGGGTTAAGGGATATAGCTCAGAGACAAGGCGTATAACTTTGAAAGCTACCTGCCCTGATAATGATGAAATCATTTGGTATACAAAGTCTTCTAGTGGCGAATTCAGTAAGGTTGGAACCGGAAGTCAATACAATGCTTCATTTAGAGTAAAGGATGGAATGAAAAATTTCACATACTATGTTTCCGTTAAAAAGACAGATGGTTTGCAAGGGGGAAAGTTGCCTGTAAGGATCGACATAACAGAGCCCTAAGCTGAAGCTTTGAACTACGCACTGCCCGAACATTTGTGAACGGGCAGTCTAAACTGCTCTTAGAGTTCTGGAGACAAGTAAAAAAAGGTTATTCGCCGTACATATCAGTTATTAGCTTACGCAATTCAGCCGCATTGGCCTCTGATAATGTATCTAGTTTCTTCTTTAATCTCATTTTGCTGATTGTACGTATTTGATCAACAGCTATTTCAGCATTTTTTTTCACACATTTAATCTGAAGTCGGGTTCTCCATTGAGGGTGTAATTTTGAGGTTAAAGGGCAAACTACAACAGTTTCCAGATATTCATTCATTTTATCGTGGCTAATAATGAAGACGGGGCACACTTTTTTTATCTCGCTTCCTATCGAAGGATTAAGATCAGCATAATATATTTCGTAGCGTTTAATATTCAAAATCCTCATCCTCCAGTCCATCAAGAAGCGTTGTGCTGAAATCGTCCCAAGACTCTTTATCGTCTGCCATGGCTTTATACGTATCTTCCCAAGAAAGCTTACTATCTTCTTTTTTACGTAGAAGTAACCCTTTGTCTGTTTCTTCAAGTAAAATAGAATTTTTGAAGCCATATTTTTGAAGGAGAGGCTTTGATATGCGAATTCCTATGGAATTTCCAATAGGGACTAATTTAATATCTCTTGTTCGTATTTTTTTTTCATCGGTATTTCTCCTTTTTTTGTTGAAGCCATCATGTAATTATTGTAATTACATTTATAAGTAAAGTCAATAAAAAGGGGCCTAGTGTCTACTCTTGAACTCTTAACTTCATGCACTCCGACAGCCTAAGCCCGCATCCATAAAGAAGTTTAACCACAAGGTCATAAGGATATCTGAGGTTTTTTATAACCTTAAATACCTCTTCTCTTGAAAGCACGACAGGAATATATGGCTTTCTTTTTACTCTTACAACACCATCCAGCTTACCAAATTCCTTGTGAAGAACATGACGAAAAAAAAATAAAAGAGCATTAAATGCCTGATTAGAGAGCTTTCTTTCAACTGCAAGAAAGGTAAGAAATTTTTTAATATCTTCTGCATCCAGTTTTTCAGGATGCTTCTGGCGGGTAAAATAACGAAGCTTTTCAGCCCATAGTGTATATGATTTAAGTGTTTTTGGAGAATAATGCCTCACTTTTATTTCTTCACTCAGGTTTGAAAGAGCCTGATCCCATGGTAACTCAAACTGACTTTCCTCAATTTTA